>JGI25909J50240_1000317_pt1 | contig 12208 bp, 16 predicted proteins | sample LauGreSpBDMM15DD_2_FD_50240 | JGI IMG/M metagenome (IMG submission 50240) | reverse complement strand
AAAAATAAACACATTGATTGCAAAGAAATCCTAGTTACCATCGGTTTATTGGGTTACAAGAACGTTTTAATTGAAGGGGGCTATAATACTATAAAAAGTTTTATTGATTTAAATCTAATAGATATTTTCTTTTTTTTTAAAAATGATGAAATTGTAAATAAAAAATCATCACATTCTTTTAAAAATATTTATATGACATTAAAAAAGAGGTTTAAAAATAATAAAATAATACAACAAGTTTATTTAAAAAATAATACTTTAACTGTTTTTCAAAAATAATTAAATTTATGTTTACTGGTATAATAAAAAATATTGGCGTTATTAAAGATTTAAAAGAAAAAAATAATGGTTATTTTTTATCGGTTATTTCAGANCTTGGTTTTACTAAAAAAGATATTGGCACTTCTATTTCTTGTTCTGGAGTTTGTTTAACCCTTACAAAAATTAAAAAAAATAAGAAAAAAAACGAACTATTTTTTTATTTATCAAAACATACAATTTTAACATCTGCTTATAAGTATCTAAAATCTGGAGATATAATAAATTTAGAAAAATCCATGAAATATGGGGATGAGTTTGCTGGTCATTTTGTTCAAGGACACGTGGATACAACAATAAAAGTTTTGAGTATTAATACTGATAATAGCAAGACTTGGACTATATTTTTTAATATACCGCAAAAATTTAGAAAATTTTTAATTGAAAAAGGATCTATAGGAATTAATGGAGTGTCTTTAACTATTGCTCAAATTTTTGCTAATAAATTTAAAGTTGTGATTATTCCTCATACACTACAAAATACAAATTTATTAAAATTAAAAAAAAATAATTACGTTAATGTTGAGATCGATTTAATAGCTAAAACTTTATTGAAAAAATAAACATGTTTTCCTCAGTTAAAAAAATTATTCAAGATGCAAAAAAGGGAAAAATTTTTATTTTAGTAGATGATAAAAATAGAGAAAATGAAGGCGATCTTGTTATACCTGCATCAAAGATTGATCATAAAAAAATTAATTTTATGGCAACACATGGTCGTGGTTTAATTTGTTTAGCTATTGATAAAAATAGAGCTAAAACACTTAATTTGTCTCTGATGCCCAATAGAAATTCTTCTCGATTACAAACTGCATTTACTATTTCGATTGAAGCAAGAAAAGGTGTCACAACGGGAATATCTGCAAAAGACAGAGCTCATACAATAAAAACAGCAATTAAAAAAAATGTTAGATCAAAAGATATATCGACACCGGGACATATTTTTCCATTAATTGCAAAAGATGGAGGTGTACTTGAAAGAGCAGGTCACACAGAGGCATCTGTTGATATAGCAAAGCTTTCTGGTTGTGGCTCTAGCGGTGTTATTTGCGAAATAATGAATCCAGATGGATCTATGGCAAAAGGAAGAAACCTTTTTAATTACGCTAAAAAATTTAATTTAAATATTGCAAGAATTGAAGATTTAATTGCTTACAGATTAAAAAAAGAAAGTTTAATAAAACTAAAAAGAGTTGAACAAGTTAAGATTGGAAAAAACGATATATATCAAGTTAAAATTTATGAGAATAAATTAGATGGAAAAGAGCATATCGCTTTAATCAAAACTCAAGATAAAAAAATTGTACCCAGAGTTAGAGTTATATCTTCAAATATTGTCACAAGTTTTCTGTCTCAAAATAAAGAAAATCTATCAATTAACAAAACGCTTAATTATTATAAAAAATACAAGAATTGCATTTTAATTATAATAAGAGATGAGTTGGTTAAAAATAATATTAATAATAAAAAAGGTAGTAGCTTAAGAAATTATGGTATTGGTGCTCAGATTTTGAGAAGTTTGAAGATAAGAAAAATGATTTTAATATCTAAATCAAAAAAGAATATTATAGGTCTAGATGGTTTCGGTATAAAAATTGTCAAACAAGAGTTTATTAAATGAAGAAAAAAATATTAATTATTAGTTCATCTTTTTATAAAGACTTAGAGAAAAATCTTTTAACAGGTGCGTTAAAAGAAATAGATAAAAAATTATTTGATGTTAATCATTTTTCTGTTTCAGGAGCTTATGAAATACCGCAATTATTGAATATTTTGTTAAAAGATAAAAAATATGCTTTTTGTATAGCTCTTGGGTGTATTATTAAGGGCGAAACACCTCATTTTGATATTATTAGTCAGTCCGTATCAGATAAATTATTAGAAATTTCAATTAAATATAATGTACCTGTTTCTAATGGCGTATTAAATTGTAATAATTTTAAACAAGCAGAAGTTAGAAGCGATCCTAAATTAAAAAATAAAGGTGGAGAAGCGGTGCTTGCGGCATTAAGTGTTTATAATTCTATTTATAAACTAAAATGACTCATGGCAAAAACAATCCAAGATTAATAATAGTACAACTTTTATACAGTCATCATATAAATCAAGAAAAATTATTATTTGATTTTAAGAATCCTTACAAAAGATTTATAAAAAAAATCTGCAATGGTGTTATTGAGAATAATTCTGTGTTGGAGGAAAAGTTACTAAATTTTTTAGATAAAAAATTTGATATTAAAAATTTTGAAATAATTTTTTCTAATATATTAAAGTCTGCTATTTATGAGATTTTCTTTTATAAAAAAACGCCTTTTAAGGTAGTAATTGATGAGTATTTGAAAATTGCTAAAATGTTTCTTAATGATAAGCAAAAAAATATCATTAATGCAGTTCTAGATAAAATCGCAAAAAGCGGTTAATTTCTTAAAGTTTTTCATTTAATTTAAAGATCTTTTAATAAAAAGGGTTGATTTTATTAGTGTAATTTGGCATCTACGTGGTTCTCGTTAACCTAACTAACTAAAAAATCGAATTATGCTTCTCAATCCAAGTTTTGTTCTAAATTTAATAATCCTTAGTGGAATTTTATCAATTATTTTTGCTTATATAACTGGCGTTCAAATTTTGTCAGCAAGTTCAGGTAATGCAAGAATGAAAGAAATTGCTGGTGCTATTCAAATTGGAGCGAAAGCATATTTAAATCGTCAATATAAAACTATAGCAATAGTTGGGGTAGTCGTTCTTGTTATTGTAATTTATTTATTTAATGCTTGGGTTGGACTTGGTTATTTTATTGGAGCTTTTTTATCAGGAATAGCAGGATACGCTGGAATGTTAATTTCAGTACAAGCAAACGTAAGAACTGCTGAAGCTTCAAGAAAAAGTTTAGCAGAAGGATTAAGAATATCTTTTAAATCAGGCGCTTTAACAGGAATGTTAGTTGCTGGTTTAGCTTTGCTTGCTATCGCTGTTTATTACTTAATACTTTTAGAATTAAAAATTAATGAAAGAGAAATTTCTAATGCGCTTGTTGCATTAGGATTTGGTGCTTCATTAATTTCAATTTTTGCAAGATTAGGTGGAGGAATTTTTACTAAAGGAGCGGATGTTGGAGCTGACTTAGTTGGAAAAGTTGAAGCTGGAATTCCAGAGGACGATCCAAGAAATCCTGCAGTTATCGCTGATAACGTTGGAGATAACGTTGGAGATTGTGCTGGAATGGCTGCAGATTTATTTGAAACTTATGCGGTTACAATTGTAGCTACAATGGTTTTAGCATCAATATTTTTCTCTGGAAATTTAAACATGTTAATTTACCCGTTAGCAATTGCGGGTAGCTGTTTGATCACATCTATTATTGGAACTTACTTTGTAAGATTAGGCGCTAATAAAAGTATTATGGGCGCATTATATAAAGGCTTTATAGTTTCAGCAGTTTTATCTTTAGCTATTTTATATCCAGTTACTGAGCATGTTATTGGATTAACTAAAGTATATAAAGTCGGAGCTATTAGTTTTACTGGTCTTAAATTATATTACTGCGGAGCAATAGGTCTTGTAATTACTGGATTATTAATTTGGGTTACAGAATATTACACTAGCACAGCTTATAACCCCGTTAAATCTATCGCTAAATCTTCAACAACTGGACATGGTACAAACGTAATTCAAGGTTTAGCCGTATCTATGGAAGCAACAGCATTACCAGCTTTAATTATTGTTGCTGGAATTTTATCAACTTATTTAATTGCAGGCTTATATGGAATTGCAATTTCAGTTACTACAATGTTAGCATTAACAGGAATGGTAGTTGCTTTAGATGCATATGGACCAGTTACAGATAACGCTGGTGGAATAGCGCAAATGAGTAATTTACCTCCTAGCGTTAGAAAAGTTACTGACGCTCTTGATGCAGTTGGAAATACTACAAAAGCTATTACAAAAGGATATGCAATTGGTTCTGCGGGACTAGGCGCTTTAGTTTTGTTTGCTGCTTACACAGAAGATATTAAACATTTCGCTAAAACACCTGGATCAGCATTAAAAGGAATTGTCGTAAATTTTGATTTATCAAATCCATATGTTGTTATCGGTTTATTAATTGGAGGTTTACTTCCTTATCTGTTTGCTTCTATGGGAATGCAAGCTGTTGGAAGAGCAGGCGGAGCTGTAGTTGTTGAAGTTAGAAGACATTTAAAAAGTGGCCTGGAATTATGAAGAACAAACAAAAACCAGATTATAAAAACGCTGTAGATATTTTAACTAAAGCTGCAATTAAAGAAATGATCGTCCCTTCATTATTGCCAGTTTTATCTCCAATAGTTCTTTATGTTATAATTTATTACATAGCAGGAACTTCTTCAGCATTATCTGCTTTAGGTGCAATGTTATTAGGTGTTATCGTTACTGGATTTTTCTTAGCAGTATCAATGACAGCTGGTGGTGGCGCATGGGATAATGCAAAAAAATATATTGAAGATGGTCATTACGGCGGAAAAGGCTCTGATGCTCACAAAGCTGCGGTAACAGGAGACACAGTTGGAGATCCTTATAAAGATACGGCAGGACCCGCTGTTAATCCGATGATTAAGATTACAAATATTGTAGCTTTATTATTGCTTGCGATTATTGCTCGTTAGTCGTTAGTTTTACCAAAGTTTTTAGCTCGTTGTCTCATACTAGCTAAGAAACTTGATAAGAAACTAGAATCTTTACCAAGACTGATGGTTGAAGATTCATCAAAGGGATTTTTGGTTAAAGTATTTTTATCTAAGAAATTAATTTTTTTTAGGATACCTAAATCATCAAACTCTAACCTTAGTGTATTATTGTCGGTAATTACTTTTGTGCCGTACTTATTTCTTGTTTGATGAACCTCATGATAAAACCAAATATTATTATTAGTTAGTCCTACATTTTGGGGTGGTCCAATTAAATTTAATACGTCGTTAGAATTAGTGATATTTGCCTGTAAAGATTCTGATTTAATTTTTAAATTATCGATACCGTGCAATTCATCGATTGTTGTGCAGCTAACTATAAAAAAAAATACCAGGATATATTTATAGAAAGAAAATCTCATAAGCTAAAAATCACTATCATATAAATATAAAATTTTGCCATCTAATCAACGATTATTAACTATGTTGATTTATTGGGGTTAAATGGTATTGAGTGTCCTAATTTTTAAACTATTATATTATTCAAATGGCAGTACCTAAGCGCAAAACCTCGAAAGCAAGAAGAAATTTAAGAAGATCACATCACGCTGTATCTTTTGCAAATGTTATTGAAGATAAAAAAAGTGGTGAGTACAGACTTCCGCATCATGTCGATGAAAAGACCGGAATGTATAATGGAAAACAAATTTTTAAGCCTAAAGCTTAATTTTATTAATTATCAATTTATTTAAATGAAATTTACAGTTGCAGTTGATGCAATGGGTGGTGATGAATCCCCTTTAAAAGTTATTAAAGGCTTAGATTTATTTTTACAAAATAATCAGAATTTAAAATTTTTAATTTTTGGTAATAGAGATTTAATAAATCCTATCTTAGAAAAATATCCTTTAGTTGGAACCTCAAGCACTGTTGTTCATACAAATGAAAAAGTATTGGATAACGAATCTCCATTAGAAGCAGTTAAAAATGGAAAAAATTCTAGCATGTGGTTGGCGCTTACAGCATTGAAAAATAAAAATGCAGATATAGCAATTTCAGCAGGAAATACTGCAGCGCTGCTTGTTATGTCTAGATTAATTCTAGAAACAATAGAGGGAATTGATAAGCCAGCTCTAGCATCGATGTGGCCATCTCATAAAGGATTAAGTGTTGTTTTAGATTTAGGAGCAAATATTGATTGTAGTATAAAAAATTTAGTAGATTTTTCTAAATTAGGAGCAGCTTTGTATAGAGCAGTTTTTAAAAAGGAAAAACCAACAGTTGCATTACTTAATATTGGAAGTGAGGACAATAAAGGTAGTGATTTATTAAAAAAAGTTTGCAAGAATTAAGACAAATTAACAGTGATAGTTTTTCATTTACCGGTTTCATAGAAGGAAATCATATAAAAGATGGCAATGTAGACGTAATAGTTACAGATGGTTTTTCAGGCAACATAGCTTTAAAAACTGCAGAAGGAACTGCAAAATATATTGCAGCTCTGGTTAAAGAAAAGTTTTTAAATTCTTGGTATTCAAAATTTATTTATTTGTTGTCTTTTAAAATTTTTAGCAGCATTAAAAATGATTTAGATCCAAGAAAATATAATGGTGGTATATTTTTAGGACTAACATCACCGGTTGTAAAAAGTCATGGCGCTACAGATTATATAGGTTTTTATCACTCTATTAAATTGTGCTATGATATTTTAAATGGTAATTTGCAGGAACAAATACAAAAAAATTTATAAATAAATATTTGTGACAACTACAATCACAAGGCAATATTTGTCCGATCTAGTTTATAAAGAACTAGGAATTTCTAAAGTCGAAGCTTCAAATTTTATGATGATATTTTTGAGTTTATTACGTTACAACTTGAAAAAAAAAACAAAGTTAAGATAGCTAATTTTGGCTCTTTTAATATTCGTCATAAAAATGAAAGAATTGGAAGAAATCCAAAGACAAAGGAACAAAAAGTTATTTCTAGCAGGACAGTAGTTACTTTTAAGCCTTCTAAAATCTTAAAAAATAAAATTAATAAAAATATAAATGTCGGAGAAGTCAGCTGAAGCTTTAAAAACAATAGGGGAAGTAGCAAAAGAATTAAATCTTATTGAGTTAGAAACGGGAAAAGCAAAAACTTACATTTTAAGATTTTGGGAAAAAGAGTTTCCTCAATTAAAGCCAAAACTAAGAGCAAAAGGTCGAAGATATTATACAGCTGAGAACATCAAGCTTTTGAAAAAAATTCAATATCTTTTAAAAGATAAAGGACTGACTATAAAAGGTGCAAAAAAAATAATAGAAAATAATATTAATGATATTGAAGTTGACGATTTTGAGAGAAAAGATATAAGCACTAACGATTTATTAAATAAAAAAGAAAAGCTAAATAGAATTAAAAAAATTATTACCGAATTAAAAAACCTCTCTTAAAATGGCAAAAAAAACATCAGTTAAAGTCAGACTTGTTCCAGAGTTAAAACCTAATAGTGCTTTTAATTATTATGTTAAAAAGCCTACTGCAGGAGAAAAAGTTAAAATTAAATTGAGAGTTAGAAAGTACAATCCCTCGACACGCAAACATGAATGGTTTGTGGAAAAAAAACTTCCTCCACATAGTAAATAGTAGTTATTTAACTATTTTTTTTTCTAATTTTATTGAATATTGAATTAACTTATTCCAAAAGTTTTTTACTAATACAAAATCAATTTTATTCTTTTTAGATTCAGCTTTAATTCTTTTCATTATTTGACTAATTCTTTTTTTATCAACGATAGTTCGTTTATTTTTATACTTTGCAATTTTTAAGACTTGCTTCTTTCTTAGACCAAGCAGTCTGATAATTTGCCTATCAATAGTATCAATAGTAGAACGGATTTTTATAATTTTTCTTTGCGACATTAAATCGTTTTTAAAATATGGATAAGTTAATTATTAATTTATAATGCTAAATACAAATAATCTAAATAAAAATAATACTCATATTACTATTTGGTTATATTTGTCTTTATTTTTAGTTTCAGCACTTATTTTTATTGGTGGTCTTACTCGTTTAACAGAATCTGGTCTTTCAATAACTAATTGGGAATTGTTTAGTGGAATTTTGCCTCCACTGACAGATAAGAAATGGGAATATTATTTTTCTTTATATAAACAAATTCCTCAATACAAAGAAATTAATTTTGGCATGTCTTTAGCTGAATTTAAATATATTTTTTGGTGGGAATATATTCATCGATTATTAGCAAGATTAGCTTCTTTAACATTCATATTACCGTTTATATATTTTGTTATTAAAAAAAAATTTAATTTTAAACAAATTGTTTTTTATTCAATAATTTCTTTATTATTCTTTTTCCAGGGATTTCTAGGGTGGTATATGGTTAAAAGTGGTTTAATCTCGAATACAGATGTTAGCCATTTTAGATTGTCAGCACATCTATTAGGTGCTCAGATTATCTTATCACTACTTTTTTTTTCTATTTTATTTAGAAATACTAAAAAAATTTATTTAAACTTGTATTCTTATTTAATTCTTTTCTTTTTAATAATTATTTTCTTTCAAATCGCAATTGGAGCTTTTGTTTCAGGACTGGATGCTGCAAAAATATATCAAACCTGGCCTTTAATGAATGGAAATTTTGTACCTGAGGATGTTTTGATTAAAGAATTTTCAAATTCAGACTCTTATTCTAGTCCTTCCCATGTTCAATTTTTGCACAGGATTATTGCTTATTTTATAATATTAATTTTTAGTTTTATTTTTTATTTTTTACTTAAAAATAAAATTGTTAACTCGAAGTATTTATTCATAGTTTTGTCAGCAATAATTTTTCAAGTTCTGCTTGGTATTCTAGTTTTAACCAGTGGTTATAAAATATATATTGCTAGTCTTCATCAACTAGGTTCGATTTTTTTACTTTTTTCGATAATTTATCTATTTTACCAAGTATCAATCTCTCAAAAATATTAAAATTTGCCTTTATCTATTTGACATAATTATAGGCAAAATATATTTATTCCGTTCCATTATGACTGAATTTATTAAAAAGAAAGACGTTAAAAAGAGCTGGTACAAGATTGATGCAACAAATTTAATTGTTGGCAGATTAGCTTCTGAGATAACTAAAATTTTAAGAGGAACAAAAAAAACTAGCTTTACTCCAAATATGGATGATGGAGATTTTGTAATCGTAACTAATGCTAGAAAAATAAAATTTACTGGAAAAAAATTTAGTAATAAAATTTATTATAAACATACAGGCTATCCAGGTGGGATTAAGGAAACTACTCCAAATCAAATTCTTCAAAAAGATCCATCTAGAATTATTAAATTAGCTGTTAAGAGAATGTTACCAAGAGGTCCACTTGGCAGAAAACAACTTGGAAATTTAAAAGTTTATAATGATGAAAAACATCCTCATGAAACTCAAAAAGCTGTAGATTTTGATTTTAAATCTAGAAATAAAAAAAATTCTTTAAATTAATATATGGTTCAAAGTTTAGCTGTTTCAAACGATAGATTTTACGCAACTGGAAAAAGAAAAAGTTCAATAGCTAGAGTTTGGCTAAAAGCAGGATCAGGATCTATTTTAGTAAATGGAAAAAAATATAACGAATATTTTAAACGTCCAGTTCTACAACTAAGCATTGAGAAGCCATTTAATGTTATAGCTAAGAATAATGCTTATGATGTTATGTGCACTGTTAAGGGTGGCGGTTTAACCGGTCAAGCTGGAGCAGTGTCTTTAGGTATATCTAAAGCTTTATATGTTTTAGATGGAACGTTAAGAAAAACCTTAAGAAAAGAAAACTTATTAACAAGAGATTCAAGAAAAGTTGAAAGAAAAAAATACGGACAGAAAAAAGCTAGAAGAAGATTCCAGTTCTCTAAACGATAGTCTAGCTAGACTAATTTTAGTCTTTAAGTCATTTACAACTTCTTATAAATACAGAGCATGTCTGACAAATATAACGTTTTAATTAATGGAGCCTCAGGTTTTGTTGGTTTAGAACTTATTAAAATATTAAGTAACCATAAATTTATTAATCTTAAATATCTATGCTCTAGAGGATCTATTGGTAAATCTATTAATTCCTTTTTAAAAAATAAAATTAAAAAAAAATTACCCTTAATATCTGACATTAATAAAGCTGATTTAAGCGACGTTGATATAATTTTTTCAGCATTGCCACATGGTGAAGCGCAATTATTATCTAATAGTATTTCTTCCCATCATATTTTAATTGATTTATCAGCTGATTTTAGATTTTCAGATATTAAAGTTTATGAAAAATGGTACGGGCTAAAACATTACGCACCTAATAAGCAAAAATATTCTGTTTACGGGCTTTCGGAATTTGCAAGAAAAGATATTGAAAAGAGTAATATAATTTCATGCCCTGGATGTTATCCAACATCAGCTCAGCTTGCGCTTGTTCCTTTATTGTTAAATAAAATAATTAAAACTTCAAAAATAATAATAGATTCTAAATCAGGTTATTCAGGAGCTGGAAAAAAAACTGCTGATAAAAAACTTTATCCTAATATAAATAAAAATATCGCTGCTTATGGTGTTGGCAATCACAGACATATGCCTGAAATTGACCAGGGATTAAAATTGTTTGGAAAAGTTTCTGGTGATTTAAAAGTTGAATTTACTCCTCATTTAATTCCAACTTTTAGAGGTATTGTGACGACAATATATGCTGATCTTAAAAAGAATATTAGTGTGAAAAAAGTTCATCAATATTTGGTTAAATTTTATAAAAATAGTAATTTTGTAAAAGTTTTACCTTATGGTAAATTTGTAAATACAAATAACGTTAACAATACTAACAATTGTAATATTAATATTTTTGCTGGAAGAAATAAAAATCAATTAATTATTGTAAGCTCTATTGATAATTTAGTTAAAGGTGCTGCAGGGCAGGCAGTTCAAAATATGAATATAAGATTAGGTCTGAAAGAAACTGTAGGATTAGAATAATGAATTTTAAAGATAATTATAATATTGCAATAGTTGGTTTGGGAAATGTTGGCTCAGAAGTTTATAGGCATTTAATTAAGAATAAACGAGTTATTGAACAAAATACAAATTCCACTTATCAAATAAAATATATCTCCGCAAAAAAGATTAATAAAAAAAGAGGATTTACTATCCCAAAAAAAATGTGGGTTAAAAATCCTTTGTCATTAGTTAAAAAAGACGATGTAGATATTATTATTGAGTTAATAGGTGGACCAGATGGAATTGCAAAAAAATTAGCATTTGCTGCATTAAAAAATAACAAACATTACATCACAGCAAATAAAGCTCTAATGTTTAAGCATGGTAATGAACTTGCCAAAATTGCTGAAAAGAATTCAGTTAATCTATTATTTGAAGCATCAGTTGGCGGCGGAATACCAATTATCAAATCAATAAAGGAGAGCTTAGTTGGTAATAAATTATTTCACATTTACGGAGTATTAAATGGAACGACAAATTTTATATTAACTGAAATAGAAAGAACTAGTAAAAGTTTTAAAGAGATTTTANNGACTGCTCAAAAACTTGGTTANGCNGAAACTAATCCAAANCTTGATCTTAATGGAGATGATGTTAAATCCAAAATATCAATATTAAGTGCTCTTTGTTTNAAAACGAAAATAATTAATAAAAGTTTTTTAACAGAAGGAATAGAGCAGATTGATCTTGAAGATGTTGAGTATGCTAATAAGTTTAAATACAAAATTAAGCTACTTGGAATATCTGAAATCATTGATAATAAAATTAAGCAAAGAGTTCATCCTTGTTTAATTTCAAAAGATTCTGATCTTGCTAAGATCAATGGAGCAAATAATGCAATTATGGTCGAGGGAAATCCAGTTGGTAAAATAGTTTATCAAGGACTGGGTGCTGGAAAAGGCCCAACGACTTCGTCTGTTGTTTCGGATTTAAATTCAATTCTTAAAGGAGATAAAACTTTACCATTTGGTTTTAGTTACTCTGATGCAAAAGAGTTTAAAATGTTTGATTTTAATAATCACATTTGTAAATTTTATTTAAGGATAGTTGTTAAAGACAAACCAGGAGTTTTATCTAAAATTACTTCTATTTTATCTTCATATAAGATTTCAATCCAAAGCATATTACAGCAACCTTTAAGTAATCCTAAATATGCTAATTTAGTTATTATTACTCACAACGCCAAAGAGATGAATATGAAATTAGCTTTAA
>JGI25909J50240_1000314_pt1 | contig 12249 bp, 11 predicted proteins | sample LauGreSpBDMM15DD_2_FD_50240 | JGI IMG/M metagenome (IMG submission 50240) | reverse complement strand
TTTAAACAAAAAAAACACCCGCCGTGGTGCGCATCGTTGAGAGGCGTGGCAGGTGTTTTGAGAGCTGGGAGGCTAACCTCCCAGCTTAGATGTATTAAGCAAGTCCAGAGACGATCTTGCCGACCAGAGCGCGGGTATCGAGAACCATGCGTCCTTCTTCGAGCGAGCCGAAGTAGCCAATTTTCTGTTGGCGAACGCTGTACTGATCATCGGCGGTCAGAGAGAACTCTGAACCGTTTTCCGAATCGACAGCAACCGCACGAATCAGGGATTCGCGGCCACGATCAAGACCAATGATGATTTCTTCGNNAGCGCCGTCNAANACAGCNGAGCTGGTTGCATCGGCTTTTGTATATGCCGTCGAACCTGCAACAGTATCAAAGATAGTGTTGAAGCGCTGACCACGACCAAGCTCATTGATTTCCATGATGCCAACTCCATAAAACTCAGGAATACCTGCGGAGTTATAGATGGCAGCTCTCATATCTTCGGGAGCAGCGATACCATCAGCGGCAGTTCCACCAGCTGGCGAGCCTTTGGTGTTGATGGGGTTGTAAGCCATAGCACGAAGCTCTTGAACAACTTCTGGGGACACGATGATATCGGTGAGACCACGGCCTTGACGGGCATCTGGAGTGCCACCAAGGAAAGACGTATTGATACGCTTCGCGAGAGTAAACAGTTCATTCAAGTCGGCCAACAGGAACCGTCCATTGGTATTAGCGCGTTGAACGTGCTTCTTACCATTGGTTTGAGCAGCCGCAAGAGCTCCAAGAAGGAGATTGGCGGAAGTTTTTTCCTGCTTGAAAAGAATTTCTTGAGCGAGACGAGTAAAGGTTTTGCTGATTACGTCCAAGCGGCTCTTGGCTGCATAGCGCTTATCGAAGCTCAGTGCGGAATCAAGAGTGTAGGTGTGGATCTTCATTTCAGAAACAGTGGGAAGCACTTGGTTCTGAGGAAGACCGCCAGCAGCGCTTTGGCTGTAAACAGTGATATAGTCTTCAGCATTGACATCGTAATAGAGATCAAGCGGAATGCTAGGATTGTCATCAGCATTGAATTGCAGAGATGTGAACAAGTTGCTCAGCGTAGGAGCGTTGTTGATCACTTCGGCCAATACAGGACCAATGAACTCGGCAAGTGCGACTTGAGCTTCGTTCGCGATAGCGCGATTTTTCGAAGCCATAGCCTTTACAAGCTCGATTTGTTCTGGAGTTCTTTTAAGAGTAATTTTCATATGATTATTTTTCTAAGTTGTAATTATNTACCCAATAAGACCATGGCATACGAGCCAGTCAAAGGATCTGAAAGATTTGCGGTTGAAACGCTTGCTGTGCGAGAGCCAGTAGCCAAAACCGTACCAATTTTCTGAGCATCGCTATTAGCGCAGCCTGTGATCTTGCCGCTCACGCCGCTAGGAAGCTTGAAGCCAGATCCGACCGCTGGAACAGAACCCGCGAAGGCTACAGCAGCAAGCGTAAACAGACCGCGAGTAGCAACGGGAACTGATTGACCAGGAAGCATACACATAAGCTCTTCAGCTTTTTGTGGGTAGTAGAGAAGCTTCTCGCCGTTTTCGTCTAACTTGGCGGTTTGACGGAGAGTGATACCAAGAAGGCTATCGCCAGAGGTCGCAGGTTTCAGCGACAGAGACACGCGAGGATATTGATTAACGCCAACGTGCGGATAAGTGGTTTTGCCGAGATAAGAATCAAAAGCACTGTCATACACGACTGTATCGAGATTGAGATTGCCAGATTCCACGGTAACGAAAACGCCAGCATCGCCGAAGTTGCTGTCGGTAACGGATTCATTAATGAATCCAGTTCCCATAGCGAACATGTTGATGACATCATTTTCGTTATATTGTCTGAATGGTAGAGTTCTAAGTGACATATATTTTTTTAATTAGATTGTTTGTTTTTTGTAGATTACGAGACGACGATATTGTCGCGGCTAAATGCATTAGCGAATTTTTCTCTAAGAGAAGTTGGTTTTTGAGATTGAGATTCGTTGTTATTGGGAAGAGTTCCTTCGGAAGCTTTTGCATTTTCCAAAGCTTCTTGAGCGACCTCTTCCGCAGTTTTGCGCTCAGAAGCATTTGCGACAGAAAGTTTTTTAGCGACCGCTTCGTCGATGCGAGCTTCGATCTCCTTTTCAAAAGCCGCTTTGGATTCTTTGTTTTTGTGTTTCCACATAACGGCAAGCTTATCTTGATAAGAAGCGAAAGCTTCTTCAGACTTGTCGAGTCCTTTTAAATCAGAAGCTAATACTTTGCGATCTTCGTCTTCAAGTTCGTAAACTTGGTCGATAGCGTCCATGCGAGTGTTGAAGCAAGCGACAGCTTCTTCTTGTTTCTGGAAGTTTTCAAATTCTTGAATTTTTTCGACAGCAGCTTTAAGCTCGTCCTCAACTTTTTTGACAGACTTTTTCATGTCCTCTTTTTCCTTAGCCATTTCTTCTTTTTCTTTTTCGGCTTTGGTAATGGATTCGCGATATTCCGCATCTTTCTTTTTAATTGCCTCCGCAAAAGTTTCTGTCATATTAGCCACAGCTTCTTCAGAGAATTTTTTCTCGATAAGAAGACCTTTTAGTTCTGCAAGAATTTGTTCGATATCCATATTAGTTTCTTTTTTGTTTTTTACATCATCATTATGCAAATGTGAAATCAAAGGATCGTTTTTTTTAGAAAAAATGTTATTTTTAATATCAAAATACGCTTTTATATCTCTTTTGTCTTTAAAAGTTATGTTTTTGGAAGAGCCATTTTCAGAATAAAGACCTTTTACATCTGCGGCTGGTTTAGTTGTAAAGCCGATTCCAAGCGGGAAAATTTCTCCTTTAAGAAGTCGATACACTCTGGTCCCGTCTTTCATTGCGCCGTTTCCGCCATAAGCTTTTAGCATCATCTTGATATGATCGAAGTGTTTTGGATCAACTCGCTCAGCGTCTTTCAAATTTTTGCTGCCAATCAATATATCATATTCGCTAAATCCGACTTCCCAACTTGCGGAAATTGATTGATACATCGTATCTGAGGGATCTACTGAACGCTCGATAAGATTCGCGAAATCTTTGTTAACTTGTTTATAAACAACTGCGCCCAAGGCGATATTAAAAGGATCAGTCATTCCGACAACTTCTTCAGCGGTTAAAATCTTACTAGCGTCGTTGTATTCGCTAAATCCCGCACTGATAATGTGACCAACGATATTGTCTTTTTTATGTTCAATATTAGTTGGTTTGTGAATGAANTTTTTGGTTATTTCGCCAGCAAGAGCTGCGTCGATTCCATCGTCGTTTTTATTGAATTGATTAACTACCGCCGCATTAAATGCAACGCCAAGTAGATCAATGTTCTGAGAAAAGTCAATGTCTTTAGGTAAAAAATCTTTTAAATTCGACAGAGAAGCTTGCGATACAGCAAAATCATCTCCCGACTTGCAGGAGATGATTGGTGCTGTAAATTCAGAACGATATAAATATTTCATATTGAAAATTAATCTTCTTCTTCTTCCATTTTTTTAAGAATAGCTTTTTGAAGAGCTGGAGGGAGTTTTTTTTGGCCTGGTGTTAATTCTCCAGAATCGCTTTTTTCCATAAGCATCGCTTTCATTTTATCAAATTGAACCGCGCAAGTTTTCATAGTTGATTCATCGTCCATATCTGTAGTATCAACAAGAGCTTTATCGTCTGATGCGCATGTGCTCATAAACGATTTATACATTGCGGCTTTTGTATCTGTCATTTTACCAATGGATACTTGAACTTCTCTGTTTTTAACTTCCACTATTTTTTCAAGTGGCACTTTAACGTCTTCTGGATTAATTTTCATTTATTTTTTGTGAATGGTATAATAGCGCCGCAGAATAATCATCTTCTAGATCAAAATCTGCAATTGCTTCTAAAACTTCTGGTAGAGTAGATAAAGAAGCGATGTTCTCGAAGTCTTTTACACAAGAAGATGCTATTTCGCCCCAACTTTCTAAATGACTAGAAACGACAACGGTTTCGCATAACTTATTTACCATTTCCTGTTGATTATCAGATAAAGTTTCTAGCGACAGCGAATTCTTCAAATCTTTTTCGATAGATGCGTGGAGATCTTCAATCTTAGCGACGATACCGCGAATATTTTTGACAGATACATTAGCTTTAGCGAGCGGAATACCAGTTGTTCCTTCTGGGCGACCAGCAACTTTAGGAGTTGTATTGATAGCTCCAAATTCTTTAGGGGTTTTTGGTGCTGGCGGTGATATCGTTGGAATACCGCCTACAATTGGATTGTAATAGCCATCTTTTCTTTGCGAAACAAATTCGGGCTGAGATGTTGCAATTTCTTCTGATTTGGGAAATTCTCCAGTATGAAACATATTCATGCCTTGTTGTGGAGTAATGATACCAAGTTCCATTAATCGTGTAGTAACTCTCATTAGTTGAGTTTTATCCCGCACATCAATATCTCTAAATTTGGCAGTGGGATATCTCCTAAGACCAAGTGTTTTAGCGATTCTTTTGATTTCGGGCTGTAAAAACTCATTCAAGAAAGCGTTGCGAGCTTCTTTAAGTCTGTCCAAAAAGATTTCCGCTTTAACTTCTGTGGAGCTGTACTTCTCCTCTCCGACAATAATGTTTTGAAGTCCTTGTTTAATGTCTTCATTGAGAACTTTATACTTTTCAGGACCAAGAACTTTATTCAAATCGGGAATAACGAAATCAGCTTTGGTGGTATAGTCCGAAACAAGAACTCGACCAACGCTTTCGTTTTTAAAGAGTTTTTGCATGGCTATCAAGTTGTTTGGATTGATACCTCCTTTCTCTGGCTCGGCTCCCATTGTAATCAATAGAATGACGTTCTCAATAGTGCGAGTGATCGCCTGATCCATTTTCTTTAATTCGAGCTTTGCGTTAATATCTTCCAATACTGGATAACCGAAAGGAATGGCGAACGGCTCGTAGTCTTGTTTTTTGTAGAAAGTGAAAATAATTTTGTTTGGATCAAGCTTAATTTTTAAGCCGTTTTGATAATAAGCTCCCTTTTGGATATCTTCTCTTACGCTAGCGGGCAGACCGTTGAGCGTTTCTTTATCTTCTTCAGAAACAGGATTTTGCAAACGAGCCAGCTCATATTCAGAAAGGATTTTTTCATAAGATCCAGTCTCAAAACTAGATCCGCGCTTGGCGACGATATCAAATGGATTAAGCAGAATATATCTAACGGGAACCTTACTGGAAGACGGCTCCTCTTCCGCAATTTGTTGTATTAACTTGGTGAAGTCTTTGGCTTGAATCGTTCCATCTACGCGGTAAAAGAAAATATTGCCGCTTCGATAGAACTCTCTAAAGAATTGGTCTTTCAAGTGCCACAGTTTGATTTTCTTAAACCACTGATTAAAAAAATCGCGGCTTTTTTGCGAACCGCCTTCAAGATACAATTCGGTATTGGAAAACTCCGACATAATGTCTATAGAGTTTCTGAATACAGCGACATTAGCATAAGCTTTTTGACACAGCTCAATCGCTTCTCGGACATTCACTCCGTCTAGAGCATAGCTGTATGGCAGAAGCCCGTTGCGAATGCTGCTAAAGCGATCATGAGTTCTCGTGAATGCCGCTCTATTTCTACGGCTACCGCTGCGAGAGGAACTGTCTACGCGAGAATAATTCTCATTAGCGAAAGAAGTATTTAAAGATGCTTCTGCGACATAAAATGGTTCGCCGCATAGCTCTGGCTCGTATTGTTCGTGAGATTGCGACATTATCGGGATTGCAGATCCTTCGAACTTTTTCCAATAATCAGATTTTTTATTATAATGCCGTTTATCCATTTCCCTATATTACACAAAAAAGTCTAAAAGTTAACTTTAAAAGTCAATCTACAAACATTGGCGTGAATGTCGCCTGAGTGGAGATTTCTGGAGCAGCCATCATATCTAGGTAGATGTTCATTGCCCAGTTGCCTAAAACAAGAGCGGAGTAGGAATCTTTTCTTGCTTTGTCGGCGTTCCTCTGCTTCTTGAGATTGTATGGCAAGTCGAAAGATTGACCGCCGTTAGATGTCGTCGATAGTTGAATTAAAGCACATTGCACTTTTGTCGCATCAATTGTATCTTTTAAATGTTCGATCAAGTCGATTTGTTTTGCGTCAGAATCTCCTTCTTCATTATACTTGGAGAATGTAATTTCATCTATTGGTATTCTCGCTGATTTTTGACGAGTATAATCGTCATCGAGAGCTGCACCCGCGAACCAAATTTTTTTGTGATCGAAGGAGGCTTGCAGCATTTGGTTCGCTGAACGAATCCATTGAGAACTGGGCTTTCTCAAGATGCATATCTTTTTCGACTCGATATTGTATTCGTTTCTAGCGAAGCGTATATCAGAGTTATAATCTTGCGGATCATCAAAGTCGGAATCAATACACTGTATATGAATTCCAGCGGTTTTAAAAATTTCACTTTCATTGCAAGAGTTAATAAATTGAACTCCTCCGTTGTAGTCTCCTACAATCATTCGTATATTAAAGTGAGTATAAAGATAGCGGAAATAAGAAATGTGCTTTTTCAAGTTCGCTCCAGCCAAAGCGTAAGAATGAACTATTGTTCCCGCACGTTTTTCGGGATTTAACTTGATAACGTGCATCGCGAAATCGTCAGAGCCTTCGCTTTCCGACCACGATGGGTCAAATGAAAGTATGTATTCGCTTTTTTTATCGCCAATTACTTCTACCGACTGACCTTCTCCATCTTGAACGGTGCAAGCTGCCATTTTGCTCACCTTGAAATAGCCAGAGCTGTCGTCTGTGAACACGGAGCCAAACTCTCTTTCGAATTGAGCTTCGCTCATAGTCGCTTTAGATTGATCCAAAAGGTTTTGATCATACAGCTGTTTGGGTGCGCAGTCATAGCTTAGATGCATAATGACTCTATGAGCGTTGTCCTGCTTAGATGGACTTAAAATTAATTTCTCGTATTGCTGATACAGCTTATATAGATATTCAAACTTGTAAGACGCGGAAGAAAGTCCGATAATTTTGTTGTGCGGCCACTTGTGTCTTTCATCTTCCGTCATTTTCCCAGCTTCGATCATCTGTGTTTCTAGATCGTAAATTTTTTGACGCTCTGTTGGGTTTTCCACAACAGCCAAAAACGGCAGAATAACCTCGTTAATAATTTTTTCAGGCATCAATAGAAGCTCGTCAATAATCATGCGTTGAAAACGAAATCCACGAAGCTTTTCTCCATCTCCCAACGGAAGCGCGATAATTTTGCTGCGGCCTATTTCCATTACCCATTGGTCATTTGATTTGTTTGTTCTAGTGATACATTGAGCGAGGAACCCCGCTTTTGGGCCTTTTGCTATTTCTTCGATCTTGTTAAAGATCATTCGGCTTTGTCGGAAAGATTTGGATATGATGCCGATATAAACACCTTGATTTAAGATGGCATCCATCGCGGCGAAAACGCCTGTCGTGAACGACTTGGAAAGTCCCCGACTCCAGATGCCCAAGAAGTAATCTGTTTCCATCATAGCTTTGATTGCCATGTGTTGGAATGGAAACAAAGAGACTCCAGAAATCAGCTCAGAAGTAAAAGATGGATTTTCTTTCAAAAACTTATACAAAAGTACTTTAGCTTTCTCTTCTTCGATAAAACCTTTCGTATCTAAGATTTCTTGATTTACATTTTTGAATTTTTTATGTAACGTCTGATGTCCTTTTTCCCAAGCCATAATTATTTAATTTCAAAGTAGTTCATCTCTCCAGCATCCAAAAAGTATTGGACATCCACATTCCACATTTTCGAACCAAGCATAAGTAGTTTCGGGGTAAGTATTTGACTGCTGCTTCTGTTTTTAGCAAATACGAATTGACAACAATCTCTGAAGTCTCTTTGTAGTTCTTTCATGTTATGGAATATATAATCCAAATTAAATCTTTTGGGCGCATACCTGTTAGCCTCTCTCATCTTATGCAGATCGCTTTCGACCACAATAAACAAGAAACATTCTGCTTGTCTGCATCTTTGAAGCTCTCTAACGAATCTTTTATATTCCGCCGACAAAGTGCTGCAAAAATCAGCGAACGATTTTCTATCAACGTATGTGTATTTAAAGTTTTCTTTAGTGACGGAGTAATCGCCGACATCCAACTTTAAAGGAGAAGAGTTTTTAAATTTTAACGGCTGCTGCTCGCGGGTATCAATCAAAATTTTGACTTCTCGATAGTCGTTATGAAATTCTTTCGGCAGGTTTGATCCTAACATCGGCTTGACCCCACACTGCTCGCAGACCTTTTTGTAGCTGCCAAAAATTCTCTTATATATTCTAATCGGCGGCAGATCTGATGTGAACAATTCGGTAGAGCATGGACCATAATCCAATTCTTTTTTTTCTATGCGTTTTTTAAGCAATAAAATAATATATTGCCCGACTTCTTCCTGATCAGCGGTGTCGCACCATTCTACCAATTGATCATAAGTGGCGAAGTCTCTATCGAAATAGTCTTCGTATGTTTTAAATTGTATAGGAACTCCGCTGAGCTTGTTGAAGCGCGGATAATGCTTGACATAATAATCCCCCAACATCAAATTATGCTTTTTGAAATGATGGTGCAAGCTCTTTAATGAATCAAATGATTCTGAGCACTCTTTACAATTAAATGACATCGTATTTAGATATGCCGAGAATACGAGCTTTCCACTCGTCCATTCTTTCTAATCTGTTAGCTTCGTCTGAAACGAGTTGTTTTTGCATTTCGGCGATATGAACCATATTGTTACGCTCCTCTTCGTCTTGGAAAAACTGCACTAAAGCCAAAAGAGAAGCGTTTTCTTTATGCTTGCTTTGCATTCTGGAGGATCTGTCTCCCTGAAGTTTTTTGGTTAAGTTTTCGATTCTTGTTTCGCACTGATGATATTCGGAGCTTTTGGCTTTAATAATTTCTGCCAATCTAACGCTCATCTCCTCTTGATCGTTCGCGATATCAAATATGTCGTTCAACTTGTTCAGATGCTTACTAATAACCTCAAGATTAATAATTTCTTTACACGCATTCATGTAGAGGTTTATTTCGTCAGAAGTCAAATCGGGCTTGTCCCAAGTCAACCGAATAAATTCCTGCTCAAACAACTCCCTGTCATCTTTCGATGTGTAATTGTTCATAATTCTCACAAATCGCGAGTTATTGAGATTTATTGTTAATTTCTCTACACAAATCCTATGCTGACGATTAATCTTGTCCTCCTCAAAAATGTTACCAGTTGCATCGTTGATTTTCTTCACGACTCGTACTGCCGCCTTCGGAGCCACGTAGCTTGACAGCACAGCGTCTGTGTCTTGAGATGGGTTGTAGTCGGGGTTGATCTCTCGCATGAGCGAGAATACGGCTCTCTGCTCCATTGAGAGAGGTTTGACCTCTTGTTTCGGAAACAGCAGTTCAGCAATAGCTAAAGAAGACAAGCCAGAGTTGGCCTGTTCTACAATAAATTGTTTCTGCTGTTCAGAGAATACGATGTCCTCTTTTTTTTCGCGGCGAGCAGTGCTGAACTTCATGCCAGACTCTATCAGATATCTTCTGATTTCTCGCCCTTCTTTTGAGCGACCGTCAAGCTGGGGATTGTCGAATACGCTCTTGACAATTTCATTCAAATCGGGGTTCCGAACGAACGCTTCTTGAACTTTGCTTTGCTGTTCGCTGGTTAAACTCATAAAATGATATCATTTTGACTAATGATGTTTTCGACTTTTTCTTTGAGCATTTTTTTAATATTTTTGATTTGCTTGTATCCCGCTGCGCGGTGCTTTTCAGAAGTTTTGTAGCCCATGTATTTAGCGACCTCTTCTTCCGAACAGTCTTCAAAAAATAACATAATATAAACTCGATAATGCTCAGCAGAAAGCTGCTGTTCGAGAATGACGTTCAACTTTTCTATAGATTTATCAAAATCAATATTTGAATCAACAAACGAATGAAGCTCTTGTGTATGGCTTTCTATTGATAGTGGCATTTTTATGCCATAGCCTTGGCGCTTAGACTTGCTCCACTTAGCATAAAGAGCACACGAAGAATTTTGAACGCCAGACTTGGTTAAACTGCATAGCGTGTCGCCAAGATTGTGCGGGCAAGACATGCAAGGCTTGACGTAGTTAGTATAATTGTTGCGGATTACATTTTTAATTTGATGGGAAGCTACTCTAGAAACCCAAGGCTCCAAGGGTCTTGATTGATCCCACATGTGCCATTTTTTAAAAATATGAGTTTTAACAATTTGCGCTACGTCTTGAAAGTCAAACCAGTTGATTGCGTCAAGCCGCCACTTGTTCTGATATTTTGAAACAATAGTGTCAATAATATGATAGCACTCTTCATATGTTTTTTGTTTAGGCTCTTCCACTTATCTTTTGTTTTGTTTGAAGTCTTCGATAGACATGGAGCTTGATCTTCTTTTGGGCGATGAAGTCCTAGACGATACGGAAGACGTTCCGTCGATAATAGAGCCGAGATCAAAAGTGTTGTATTCTTCATCTATTTCTATATCTACTTGGATTTTTCTGATATGGGGAACGCTGGTGGCGTTCGAGAAAGAGTCGTCGCCTTCGAAATCTTCTTCGTTAAAGTCTTCTGCGTCTTCTTTGGCAGAGACTTTGTTGATCGTTTTCGGCTTAGATGTTCCAAAAGACAAACCGCAGCTCGAACAGAAGTTCGGCTTCGCAAAATTATATTCATGCTTCTTCCCACAATCGGGACAGTAAGAAATGCTCATGCTAAATAGTATGACTTTTAACGCAAAAAATCAATATAAAAATAAGCACGAAAAAACAGGGGGATCGCCTCTGTTTATCTGCATTTCGCTGCGAGCGTTGCGAAGCCCTGTCGTATTTAATTACACTTGGAAATCTGCTTGCTCAAGCTTTTTGACAATGAATTTTAAGATTTCGCTGCGAACAATATCTTCTTGAGTAAAAGCGAATGTCTGAATGCCTCTGCTTTTGCTTTCTTCATCGCTGAATGTATGCATCATAGGCATAAATCCAGATCTGCATTTTCCAATATCGCTTTGCGTACTATCGCCGCAAATAATAATCTTCGAGCCTTCACCGATTCTTGTAATCAATGTAATAAGTTCTTTGATGGAGAAGTTTTGAGATTCGTCTGCGACGATAATCTTGTTAGTCCAGCTTGCACCGCGCAAAAAGTTCACGGGTATTGCGCTGATTCGTCCAATCGATTTAAGATGTGCCACATCTTGAGGCGCTGCGATTTCTTCGAGCTTATCGTATAGCGGCATCAAAAACGGATCAAATTTCTCAGAAATATCTCCTGGCAAACTGCCGAGTCCTTTATCTGCGCTTTCAATGATACTACGAATATAAATAAGCTCTTTTTCGGAGTCTTCCGACATCATCTCAATTGCAGCGCAAAGAGCCATGTAAGTCTTTGAAGTTCCCGCCGCTCCAGATATAAAGATGATTTTGTTTTCGGGATCTAAGATTATACCCAAAAGCTTGATTTGTTTCGGGGTAAGTTTGAAATTTCTTTTTTTTATTTTGATTTTGCTCGATGGAGTCAGGCGAATATCAACCGAATCAGCGTTGTTGAATCTTTTTTTGGGCATCTGTGTTAATTACACTTGTTTATATTAAGATTTCGTCAATAGTGACATCTGCCGTTAAAATATTTGGTGGCGATACTGTGAGGTTTTGAGCGGTTAATCTTCCGCGAGAAGAAACGGACAATGTTCCTGACGGCAAAATGAGCTGTCCAGATTCGTTTTTTAAATCAATAGAAAAAGAAGAATTTGCTCCAGACTCGTTGATAAATGTTTTTATGTTTGTTGATTTGATTTGTAGTTGCTTTGAAGCTTCATCCAGAAAGACCCTGTGAGAGTTTCTTTTGGAGATGGCGTAAGAGTAGCTTCTTTTTAAATCAAGAGAGAAAGAAATGCTGGAGTGAATGTTGTCTGAATAATTATCTGCCCCCGAAATTGCCGCGAAATGACCGTATGCGAATTTACTATTCATACCGCTTTCTCCTGTAGCTTGCCCCGAAATCATTGCCAAACCTGTTGGCGGATTTGTGCAAGTGAACGAAGTTGACATTGCTGCTGCTTGAAATGGCGCGATATCTATAGACAACTGATCAAGATAGCATCCACTGAATATTCTGCCGCCGATTGTGATATCTGCATTGCCTGTTCCTGTAAGATTCGCGAAAACGCCTGATCCGAAATTGTATGAATCAAAAGAAGC
>JGI25909J50240_1000312_pt1 | contig 12314 bp, 18 predicted proteins | sample LauGreSpBDMM15DD_2_FD_50240 | JGI IMG/M metagenome (IMG submission 50240) | reverse complement strand
TTTTTTGGTTTTTTCTTCTTCTTCCTTCAATAATAAGTTAGCAAATAAACTTCAAAAATTTAAACTAGCAATGATGCTTAGTAAAGATTTTTGACACTATATAGCTATTAGACTATTTTTTCTTCTTGTTTGTATCTTTAACATCATACTTATTCTTGTTTGCAAGAGCAATTTGTACTTGCTTATCTGCAATATCTCTACGTGATTGTATCTCTTGACGTTTTATATCAGCATTCATTTGAGTTTCAACCATTCTATTAGTCTCACGACTTTCATCAATTGCTTGACCTCTATCTCTTTCTCTACGTTTGTCAAGATATTCAAGCGTATCAATGTAGTCAGTTTGCTGATTAAGATTCTGATCTTTCATACCAGTAAATCCTGCTGCACGTATTTCAGCAACTTGAATTTCTGTATCTCTATCAAGTTGTGCTTGTTCTGCTTTGTACTGAAGTTCAGCATCTTGACGTTTGTTTTCACCATCTTGACGCATTTGTTCAGATTGTTGTTGAGACTGCATTTGTTGTTGTTGTTGACCTTGAACTTTCTCTTCAACCGCTTTAAGAGTATGTGTTATTTCTGCAAGTGAATCAGCTTTAATCAAATTACCTAAATCATAAATAGATGCTCCAGATGTATTATTCTGTATAGCCAACTGACGTATCTGCTCCATTATCTGACGTTGATTGACTTTGGTAGAGATAAAGATATTTAACTCTCTTGCCAAAAGTTCTGTACCATTCATCTCAAAATTTACTTTCTCATCCATAGTTGTCATATACTGAAGTCTAAGACTTGGTCTGGTTGAGTGGTAATACTGAGCTAAGTCAGTACGCATTTGATGTACACGTGGCATTAAGTATTCTGAATGTTGTACAAAATACATCTCAGTCTGAGAATAACTTTGATTAATAGCTTGTTCTATACCTTGCGCTGTTTCTTGTGCATTTACAGCACCCATACGCTGAGGTGATAAACCAATAGTTTCAAAACACTGTTGTTTAAAATGATTAGCAAGTTGTATCCTTGACATTAATCTATTTGTTTGCTCTAGGTTAAGTACTTGATAATGATTAAAGTTCAATGCATTTTCAGTATTTGTAATTGATGTATCAAGAGGTAATATACCAAAGTTCTTCATAGCAACATACGCTTTACCAAAATTACCATGTCCCCAATCTTCACCAGCAGAGTGACGTGGCAATGCGTTTTGATCCAACATAATAACAGTACCTAATTCATCAATTAAGATATCAGCTATTTGGTTATTTACAAGATTATATCCAACTTGATATGGTTTCATTTTGTCAACCATAGAACGTGACTTAGTGTTTCTATCTGAGAATATAGCACCTTCTACTGGTAACTTACAACCATACAATGTAAAATCTCCTTTGAATTGGAATTTTACTGGTGCTACGTTTAAGTAGATAGGAGAAAAGTTAAGGTTGTCTGTGTTACCATAGAACGTTGGTCTATTAGGACCAATCTTTACACCACCCCATGTTTGGTTAATCCATATCCAATCTATATGCTCGCCAAAGACAAGTGTGTCACGTGACTTTTGCTTAATAACCTTTGTGTCATAAACTGGCTTCTCAGTAACTTTATAATTCTCATCAATAATTAAATCCACAAGCATACCTGTTTCATCAATTCTAGTCATATGACCAACCATTCTCTGAGACTTCCAATAACATGTTGTAACACGTAGTAGACCAGTATTATCAAAATCCATTAAGTCTTCAGACTCTGCAAGAATTCTAAGAATTATATCATCACCAGTACTATTAACAGTATCGCGATANGAAGTAAACTGACGCATTCCCAATGATGGACCATCAACATTCCACTCATGTGAGCGCGTGGCATCGTAGAATGAACCATCATTTTGTACACCTGGTAAAATGTAACCTGCAGATTTTACAGGATAAATAGCCTCAAGGCTCTTTAACTGTTCTCCTGACATAGCATATCCATATTTATCAATTACGTCTGCTGGTGTCATTAAATCAACCTTACCTGCAAAATTAGATTGTGATATGTATCTAGCTCCTGGAGATTTATGATAGAATGTTATAACTGGATTCCATACTTCAAGTTCATAGTCATCTTCAAGCATATTAAAATGCCAAAATTCTCTATCTGCAACAAGACTATCTCTAAATCCAACAGTTTCAAGCTCTTTAAGATTAAAGCGTTCTGTATCAACATTATGCTGATGTCCTGCCCATTCTTCTATTAATGATTTATAGTTCTTCTTAAAAAATTCTTCTATTTCTGGTAATGTTTTTATAGCTTCTGGTGACATCATTTGCTGAGCTTGTTGTGCTTGCTCTTCATTGTTCATGTCAAGTCCCATTTCCTGAACTTTTGCTTGCATCTTTCCCTCTGCTGCAGACAATAAAGTTTGTTCAAGCATTGCACGTTTTTCCTCAAGCATCTCATTGTATGATGCATCGTCTACAGATTTGTACATGATTTTATCATTGCGCTTTGCAAACTCACCAACCATTACATTTATAACGTTTGGTATAATTGGAAAAAACTTTAACTCAAATGCAGACACATCTTCTTTTGTCAGAACATCAATAAGTTCTGCCATGTCATTATCTTCTTCAACAATATAGTCTGTCTTGTCAATAATACCATTGGCCAATTTGTAGTTCTTTAGCAAACGTCTAGCATTTCTGCGTATTTGCTTTAGACCTTGCATCTCAAACCAATCCATATTCCAAGCACCCCATGCTTCGTCTTTTTCTGATGTTCTTAAAAATTGTACAGGTTGAGTAAATGTACCCATTCTGTTACTTTCAACTTTGGCGCCATTCTTAAGTTGCAGTGCGTTAAATACTTGCATATTATCTCATGTTTTTAAATGGATTCCTAGGTTTCCTCATAAGTGCTGATTCTGCAGTATTTGTAGAATTGCCAATATGACGAAATGGACTCACTAATAAGTTACTATTTTTATTTGGGTTTTGCAAATGATCAGTGTTTTCATGCTCTGTGCGTTTTCCAAATCCTTTATTTGATTCTTGTACTTGTGCAAATGCGACTAACGCACAGAATGCTACCAAACGGTCAACGTTAAGTCCATCTCTGTATGCTTGCATTTCTTTTAACAACATTAAATCAGGTATCCTTTCTACACCATATGTAACCTTTGTTATTGTTCCATCTGGTTTTGTTTCTGTATCAATCTCTTCTTCAAGAAATTGTATTGCATAAGATACAAGATTTGACTTAAACATTGTACCTGTATTTTTCCAACCATACTCTTGAAACACATTGTTATTACTACCCAGTTCTTTCAAGAACATGATTTGATTTTTAGGCACAAGGTATTTCTGTTTGCGTTTTGAAATCATGTATTGTATAAACAAATGAACGTTATTTTCAACAATGGTCCACGCATTATAATACTGTATGATTAACTCAAGACGTTCATGTGTCTTCTTTAAGTCATCAAACCTACCACACCATGCAGCTACAATTTTATCACGTTCCATTCTTATCTCTACTGTTCCATCTTTTTTATGCACTTTTACTTCTTGTGAAGTTTTGTAAACAAAGATAGAACATAAAGATTCAGATGTAGTTGTTTTACCCTCTGACACAGGGTCAATAGATGCATAGTATGTTCCAAACTTAGGATTCTCAATTGGCTTCTCATAGATTATTATTGCACCTTCTTTATTCTCTGTTTTTGGAGAGATTGGAAATTCCATGATTGGAAGCTTACGCGTGAACTGTTGTATAATCTTATCATCTTCCCATATCAAATCAACATATTCTGTAGGATATTGTTTTTCCTCTATGCGTCTAATTTGCTGTGCTACAAGATGTTCTGGAAACCTTGCATCTTTTCTATAATCAAAAGCCTCTTTAATGTTAATAGGTTTCTGAGAAATACGCAATCTATAATCTTCAGGTTTAACTTTTTTCTTCCAGTCTTCACGCTCAAGCAGAATCATCTCTAATGCTTTCTCTACTTGTGAATTTCCATACTCATCTATACATGGAAGCATTGACCATTGTTCTGGTATAAACAATCCACAAAATCCTCTAGTGCCTTTATCATCAAGCAGATCTGTTGCTACTGCAAGAACATCTTTTGAGTCAGGGTTAAGTATTAATTCTTTTAAAGGTTCACATTGATCTAAATCACCTACAGAACCTGCCACTACAAACATACCTGTATACATCATACCAGATTTCATGGCTGGTAAAAGGTACTCTAAAGTAATGTTCATCTTTGGGGCAATTCCTGCTTCCTCATGAAAGAATAAAGTACATGGACCACCTACACCATTTGTAGGATCTTTTTCAAGAACCAATCCAAATATAACTGACTTCAAACCAATATCCACCTTTCTACCTCCCTGTGTGGTTTCAGCTTTCTGTTCCCAGTTAAGAACCTTGTCTGGATTACATGGACGATACCATGCAGTATGTTTATTTAAAAAGTTACGATACTCTTCAAGAAAACGCCATGTACCTTTTTCATTGATGTAATCTTTTAATGATCCTGCCATTTTGGATACAGAACCCTCTTCAAAATAAAACAGATTTGCAATCTTTCCTGAATGAAAATAAGAAGAAGCAATTTGACGTTTCTTAAGAATAGCAGCATGTTTATTTTTTAACTTTGCTAACTCTTCATATAATGCCATGTGATACTGTGCATCACGCACATCAGCAAAAGTAAACTTATTTACTTCTTTATTATAGATTGGTAAAAAGTTTAACCACATATAGTAATCACGTGGTAAATACCAAGTCTTACTATTGTGTTTATATATTACTCCATTTCTGCATTTATTCTTTTCTGTATTCCAATATTCTACAAAGTCTTTTGAACGTTCTGGTGCAATACAATAAACTCTATCTTTATTAAACTTTCTACCTTCTGCATTAAAATTTACAGAGCATTCATCAAATTCATATTTGCCAGGTTCTTTAAATATGCTTTCAACATAATCAGCAAGATCTTCTTGTGTCTCAAAAGAAGTGTAACTCCACTCTTTAAGATTGCAATCGTATGTGGGTATCTCTCTATACATCTTAAAATTTTGGTCTATCAACCAATAAAGTTACTGTTCTTCTGTCAGAAAAGTTCCAAGAAACATTTTTAACTACATAATTTTCTTTTCCAAGTTCTATCCAGTCGCCTTTTGAGGGCACACATGGTAAGTCTCTTTGTATTAACAGTCCTTCTGTTATGTGTTCTACTTTTACAAAAAACATAAATTGTTCCATGGTTTTAGAATTGATCGTATGCAAGATTTTGTCCTCCTCTGACTGTGCTTTTTTGCTCTTCCATGAGGTCTTTATATGCTCCTTTATACGAGCCACGTATCTGTTCAAACTTTGCAGCTGCATTGACCAGCGGTGTGATATTACCATCACGACCATGGTGTATTGGGGTATGTTCCATGTATGTAGCAAGGCGATCCAACATAGATTTGATACCCATGTAAGCCCTGTACGAAGGTGTTTCATACAACTTTTTGCAGAATTCCAAAGCAATAAAAATATCCTCATCTTCAGTAGAAAATTCTGCTTGAAGTTGTGTAAGTATAAGTTCTTCTTTTTCATGTGTACGTACATCAAAAAATGGATTGACATCAGGATTAGGACAAGTCATGTAGAACAAATACTGATAGATTTTTAAAAAATCATCAGGATACTTATCCATTATGTCTTTTAAAGCCTTGAGTGAATAACAGTGTTCTGTTGGTACTATTACACTATTTTGTATATCAAATAATTTAATCATTATTTTTTATTTTTTGAGAAATTTAATATCTCATTTTTGTTATTTTTCAGCCATTCAAATAATGCAACAATTTCTTCTTTTAAATAGGGAAGTTCATAGGGTATTACTTCTTTGACAATTGGATCTCCTTGTGCAGTGCGACTGACAATTGGATAACCATATTCATCTTCTCCTTCTACTTCAAACACAACATGATGCAAGATCAAACTGCCTGGTTGTAGTTTTGGATTATGTTTTTGAATCATATACATATATGCAGAAAGTTGTAATGCATAGTGAAAGTAGTTACAATCATCTAGATGTGAAAGAGGTTGATTTAATTTTTGAGAAATTCCTTCCCAATTTACAAATGATTTTAGCTTAATCTCTTTGTTTGTCTTGTAATCAGTGATGTGTATTTTACCATGTGCAATTTCAACTAAGTCTGATTGACCACAAACACCAACAGATCTAACATACACAAGATGCTCAGGATAAATACCAACAAGTAGCTTTTGCGAAGATGCTATTTTATATCCTTTATCATTTAGCATTGGTCTAATAACTTGAAGATTAGAATTATGGCGATTGATAGTATCACATGATACTATGTCATGTTCACGTTGATCATGATACCATGTTCCTAAATCTGTTGCACGCTTGGCTTCAGCTTTCCATATTTCTTGTATTTTATCTGGTGGGATACCTTGCCACTTCTTGCTACTTTTAGAACTTTTTTTTGATATTGATTTTGCGTCAAAAGGTTGCTTGAAAAAACTTATTAAGGTTGTGACACTTATCCAGTTTGTTTTATCATTAGGATCAAGTGAAGTATATTTATGATGCTCTGGTTCAAATGTTAACATACTTAATCTTTTATACTGTTAATAATAGCTTCTTCTTCTTCTTCTGAAGTGACAGCATCCCATTTTCCTTTTGGACATTCTGATGATAAAGATCGTGTTTTAAATGATAATTTGCAACCACAATCCCCACAGCATGGCTGCGTGCCAGGCATGTAGCATTTAGAACCTTCCTTATCAATAAAAAAACAATCCTCACATATAAGCATTCTTGATCTAGCAATTTCTTCAATATGCTCTTGCTTGAAGATGCTGTTTTTCACGCCTTCAAATATCTTTCCTTTTTGTTTCCACAGGTTTATTAGACTCATAATTTTTAAGTTTATAAATTTGTTTTTCGTTGTTCTTTGTAATCTTTTTATCATCCATTTCATCAAGCATTTCAATCATACTTTTAAATTTCAAGATGTCTTCTTTTAGTTCTTTGATTGATTTGAATTGTGATAGATTTGGTTCAATAATATCTTCCAATTTTGCAAGTGCTTTTTCATATATCATTAACTTGTTTTCTAACTTGTTACGTTTAATAAAAAAAGTACCCAGAAATCCTACAGAAATTTGTGGATAAGCTAAATTACTAAGTTGTCTTTGAATAGAATTATAATAACATGATATTATTTCATCAACTGTCTCAACAGATAAATTTAACTTTTCTGCAACTTTTTCAGAAATCTGTTTACGTTTAACTGGTCGCAAGTGCTAGAAATTTGTAGTCCAACATTACATTACCAGACTTTAAAACAGGAACTGACATAGCAATTTCTATTGTCTTTTTATATGCCTCAGATTTGCGTATCATACCACGTTTCTCAAGTTTAGTTAACTTATTACGTATGTTCTGCGCCCTTACTCCAAATTCTTCTGGGTTTATTTCAGGATATGTTTTCTTAACCACAGTGTTACAAAACTTAGTTAAATCAATAGGTCCTTCAAGTGCCAAAAGCGTAAGTAGTTCCAGATCAGTGTCAATAAGATTCTCTTTCTTAAAGAACACAAACTCAGTTATGACCTGATATTTAACCAGGTCATAATGAGTCAATCTGTACTTTTTTTCAACTTTACTTACTTCCATCTTCTGTAAAAGTAAGCACCTTAACAACATTCATCTGCGCATTGATAATCTCACCAAGAGCATGGTTCATCAAAAATTCTTTGTTTGTGGTCAAGCTTCCATCATGCATGCAATTCTCGCGATGCTTTTCAATTACATCAATCAAGTACGCACACGCGCGTTTTACTGTGTCAACATCATTATCTCTAGATGGATTAAAATTAATGCCAACCAACTTCTCTCCACGACTCTCTGTGGAAACTTTTGACATGTCTATTAGTTGTTCATCAACAATTGTTGGTTGTTCTAATGTTGGTTTTTCATTAATTGTTTCTAGGTTTTTTTCTTCTGTATTCATCTTATTTGATTTTTAAGTTTACCATACAATTGCAATGTCAAATTCTGCAATCATCATTTTTGTATCACCATCCACAGGTATACGTTCTGCATTCTGTAAAGCAGAAGAAGGTACATAAACCTTGTCACCTGATTTTACAGTTTCCACATCTTCTCCTGTTTCAAAGACTTCAAGTGCTATCCACTTATCTATCATCTTCATTTCTAACTCACGCTCTGTCTCTGGAGTCAACTCAATAATTGACTCTGGTCTTTTTGGTACGTTTAATAAAACGCGTCTTCCTACTAACTTCATACTTTAAACTTTTAAGATTTAATATTTTCTGGTGATTCATCTTCTTCTTCAGCAATGTTCTCACTAGCTGTTTTAATGTTAGCAATCATCACCATGTGTTGCAAACGTTGTGACTCATAACCTGTCGCACGTGCTTGTTGCTCTGCAAGATCAGCACGCAACGTTGCCAATTCAAGTTGGTCTTTGTACCAAGCTACTACATCTTCGCGTGATACATCTTTTGTTTCTTCTTCTACCATAAAAATTTTATTAAAGTTTTGACAAATATACTTAAAAGTTTAAACTAAACAAATTTATATTATCTTTATCAAAACTATTAATATGTATGTATCACGTGATTTAGAATGGACAGTACTCAAATCTTTTTGTAGAGGTTTAGAAAAACTTGACACCCACCCAAGTAATACACTTGTAGTCATAGTAAGTCCAGATTACAGNGCAACAGTAGGAATGCATGCAGCACATCATTTGAGTAAAGATGGTGANATGCTAGATATANCCTTCATTGACGTACCATACCCAGATGAGGACAAAAACATTTACATAAAGCAAATGCTAGATCAAACAANCTCTATGGGTATTCGNAAATTTCAAAAATACAAAAACGTAATCCTCATAGAAGCAGGTGTGATTACTGGTAAGAANTATACATGGATCACAGAATGCTTAGAAGTGGCTGGTATAGATTACTACACAGCGGCATTGTTTGAAAACATAGATAGNATCTATAAATCAGATGTAGTAGGAAGATACTACAAACACTCAGATCGCGAACTAGAATTCTATTGGGAAAAACCTAATAACCACTGGTCATAAAAAAAAGGGGTAGCATCAGCAACTACCCCCTTTCCTCTTTCTAGAGTAAATTACCTATCAACATCAACTACAGGAACTGGCGCCACATAGTCATACAAGCGAATCTCAAAGTCAAATCTCAATCCTATCTTTGTATCAACTACAGGAATGTAAATTTTACCATCTTCTGAATTAACAAATTCTGACAAGTATGCTGAACCTGCATCAAGGCTACGATAAACCCCTGCCAATGGAGATGACCATACTGTGTAATTTCTAAAATCAACACCTTCTAATACAAGAAATGATTGATCCATCTCAAGATCTGTATACGTACTAAAATTAAGTACTGGAAATGTAGAATCATAAATTCTAGTATCCATGTTAAGTAGAGTTATATTTCCATAGTAATATTCTACATTTTCAGTAACAAGCTCAGGATCAACAGAAATATAATCAAACATGTCATCACCTGTAAGCACAGATGGTCCACCAATATATTCAAATCCTTTATTAAAACTTGCAAGTGCACTATCTGCAAGAAATACCCATTTGTAAAATTCTGCATCACTATACTTCCTAACAATATCACTAATATCTTTGGATAAGTTTTCATGTAAAACGCTTCCATTCCAAACGTCAGGAGTTTCACCAGTAGCAGTGAACACTACCCCAACAGCATTCTCAGCAGCACCTACATTAGTAAAATCATCACCTTCTTCTAAATAGTCAATAATATACTTCTGACCAATAACAAGAGAACTACCACTANTAATACCATCGTTATTAGAAGCTTGTNNTAAGATGTTAAATAATACTCTACCACGAGCATTATAATCTGTGTCAATACCANTAGCNAAATCAATTTGTGACAACGCATAGTTTACGTGGCCAACTGNACCATCTCTACGATCTGCTTCAGTAGCAGAAAACCCAGAGAAGTCTACATTAATTAAGTTAATTTTTTGTGTTTTCATTGCGCAATGTGTTTATGTTTACACTATAAGTTACAAAAAAAAATTTCTATATAAAAATTTTTCAAGTACTGAAATTTCTCTGAGGAAGAGATTATGGGTACTGTCTATGCTACAGCTCCCCCAGTCCACGCCAGAACACAGCACCCCCCATGATATCCAGGACAAAAAACCTATACAATGTACAAAACATACTACATTGCAGGAGTACAAATCATTGCATTGTCTCTGTCAGAAGCATACGCTTACTACAGAAACAACTGCATGTGATTTCAAAGACTTGGTGGGATGCCAAGTGCCTGCGCAGGACGAGCCACAGGGAGACTAATCATCTCTCTGTGATACTCTATTAACTGTTGTCCTACTCTCTTACGTACATGATTACTCATGATAGGCATTAGCATTGTGGCCATTAGAATTACAATGCACATTTTAATTTAGAACCTTGTGGTACTTCAGGTCAACCACACCTATGTTATGCGAGTTATAATCACAAACCCAACAGTAGTCCTTGATCACATCACTGATGATAAGGCCTATGGCATTCTAGAGTTACATGACTTAAGTAACTCACTTACGATGCAGATCAAAGGTTCAATAGACATCCTTGAAAGACTCATCAGTTCTACTCCAACATTCAAGAGCAGAATTGATGGCAAGGAGTTTCANTACCTGCGCAATGCTGAATTGCAGTATGACAAGCATGGTGATGTAGAGTGGATACAAGTTATCTAACAAATACAGCAACCCCCAAGATATTCAGGCATACGTACTATGGCCTTTAGAATTATAGTACACAATTTTAATTTAACCTTTTGGTGCAGGTCAACCATTCCCACGATTATGGCAACAAACGCTGTAACTATCAAAGCTAATACTAAGGGAGTATTAGTTAACATCTATGCTACTAACAAAGAGTATGGATACATTGTTCTGGAAACCGTAGCTACTGTCTTTGATGGCGGTTGGATACGTGATTCTAAACGCACTTGCCTCATGAGAGGTACAGTTGAGCGTTTGGAGAAATTGGTCGCTGCAACCAAGTCTCTTCCAGGACGCATTGCAGTGCGCGAGTATTTGGAGGATGAAATTCCTGCAGATGTGGCTAAAGCCAACTTGCGTGATGACGTGACGTTTGACGAGGCCATTGAGCCATATGTTAAACGCGCAGGTCAGGATGGCGTGCTACTCACTAGAGGTGGCAAACGCATTGTGAGATTCTGTGAGTATGATGGCGCTGCTATCATTACTGACATGACCATCTCTCATGACAATGTCGCTGAGGTGACTGCTTCCAAAGCAGGTGGTGTTAAACAAAGAGGACGCACCATTCTAAACAGTCCTATGAGAGGCACGTCAAATAGGCGTGCTTCTCTTTTATTAATCTTTAAAACAAATTACTGTGTGTAAGTACAATTTTACATTCATGGACTCACAACCTCTTGCAGAGTTCATGAAAGATAAGCAGATACAAAATATGTTTCTGCATGAGGAGTCAGATGGCGTTAGATACGCTATTGGCAACATGAAGAATGGACGCTATGTTGTCATTCCTCTTGCCTCAACAATATCAGGTCTACACCTGAATCTGAATGTGTGCTGGGTTACTAATCCAAAACACAAGAGTCATCCACGTGAGTTTGTTCTACTATGTAGAAGCAAGTTCACTGAGGTACATGACTCTGAACTATCTGAGTCTGTTTCTGTCACCCTTAAAAACTATGGCAAGGTATGACAAAGACAGTAATCTTATACCTCTGGGCAGTGTTATGTCTAGGGGTATTTAGTGGCTTGCTGATGAGCTTTGGCTCTCACATGCTTCAAGCAGTTGGATTCATGTGCGTCTTCTGGGCGTGTATGCTAATGCCAATGCTTGGCTCAAAATAAACAGTTAACAGGGTGCTGTATCTCACCCTGTATTTTAAAACTATGTATTATGGACAAAGGAACTTTAATAGACGTTGTTGCTATGATTGATAAAATTCATAACATAAAAGCAACAGATGGCAGTTTAAAAGAAGAGCAATATGCTTTTGGTTATCTTGATGCACTTGATGAATTAAGTGACCATTTGCAAAAAGCTATTGATGCTGATGTAGCTGCAATGGAGAACCAGATGGGGGAACCCATGAGCTACTAATAACCACCCATTGGGGACAAACTGCACACACGATGCATAGATGATGGAGTACACTCTGTCACACGTTGCGTCAAGTTG
>JGI25909J50240_1000310_pt1 | contig 12340 bp, 8 predicted proteins | sample LauGreSpBDMM15DD_2_FD_50240 | JGI IMG/M metagenome (IMG submission 50240) | reverse complement strand
CCCCAAACACCGTTGTCACATATTGCAGCCAATCCGTTTTCATCTAATAAATTCATAGGTACTTGCATGAACTGCATCGTGGCGCCTCCTTGTAAAAAAAGTACATCGTAGGCCTCATCTAAACCCATTAATCGTTTAATGATTTGCTGCGCTTCAGTTACTACTTCAACAAAATGCGAAGTACGATGTCCTATTTCTAAAATAGATAATCCGGTGTTATTAAAATTATGAATCGCTGCAGCCGATTGTTCCAAAACTTCGGGTGGTAAAATAGAGGGGCCTGAATTAAAATTGTGCAGTTGCATTATTTGAAATAAATTATTTTTAAAATCTTTATTAATAAATTGGAAGGCTTATAAATTAGGCTTCGATATTTGTATTACCAATATGCATGGTTGATTCGTTTTCCGCATCATCTACTGTTGTTACCCCTCCTGAAATTACATACTTCATCGCTTCCGATGCGTTGATATGCTTTGGTAATTTTTTAGTTTTTGATAAAGGAAGTATAAATGAAATACCTGATATAGCATAAGAGTGAGGCACATAAACAGTTACGTGATCTTTTAACCCTAAATGTTCACAGTTTTCTTGTGTAATAAAACCAATTCTCCAAATATCTTCAGCGTCAATACAAACTAGGACAGGTTTATCAAATTTTTTCTTATTGCCTGCAAAGGCTTCTAAAAAATCTTTCACCGAGGAATATATAATTTTTACGCCTGGTGTTTTTTCTAAAATTTTATCAAAAATGGACATTAATCTTTCAACAAAGAATAAAGACGACAACCATCCTACAGCCAACACTAAAGTAATTGCAACCACAAAACCCAATCCAGTGACTTTAGGAATTTGGCCATTGACTTCGGCAAATTGTAAAGGGAAAATAAAATTTAGGAGGTTGGGTAAAAAATTATCTACCCAATTAAACAAACTAACCACTACCCAAATAGTCACACCAATCGGTGCCAAAACGACTACGCCTTGAAAAAATAATTGCGCTGCCGTACTTAAAATCTTCTGTCTAATGACTTGTTGCCTTAAACTGGGCATTTTGAATGGGTTTAGGCTCAAATTTCAAACAATTTTGCCATTTGACATAAAATATAAAAAAATAACCTTGGAAACTTTGAAAACGCAAATAGTTTCCGTAGTTTTGCGCCTTCAAATCAACCTATGGAAGAAAGAATTGTCAATAAAGCCCAGGAATTAATGTTCCAAACAGGCGTAAAGCATGTCACTATGGACGATTTAGCTACCCAATTGGGCATCAGCAAAAAGACCATTTACCAATATTATAAGGACAAGGATAGTTTGGTGTCAGCTGTCGTGGAAAAAGAGCTAAATAATCATACCCAATTTTGTAATACTAGCATGCTTAATGCTGAAAACGCAGTGCATGAAATATTTCTATTAATGGCAGTGATTCAGGAAATGTTTACTAGAATGAACCCACTCGCTTTATTTGAAATTGAAAAATATTATCCATTGGCTTTTGAAAAAATTAAAACACATAAAGACGAATATATCTATTCGATGATCAGTGCCAACTTGGAAAAGGGAATGAATGAAGGTTTATACCGTAAAGAAATAGATATCAATATCCTTTCAAAATACCGACTTGAAACAAGTTTAATTCCATTTAACATTCATGTTTTCCCATCCAACAAATTTGATATTTTAAAAGTGAACTTGCAAATTATTGAACATTTTGTTTATGGCGTAGCAACTTTGGAAGGACATAAGCTAATGGATAAATACAAATCAGAAAACCTAAGTAAATAAATATTAATTAATATATACCAATGAAACAATTTTTGATCTTTTCTGCGATTTTAATTTTAAGTGTGTATTCGCAAGCACAAAATAAAACGAAGCAGGTATATGCATTTTCATTAGAAGAATGTGTATCCTATGCGAAAAATAATAATGTACAAGTAAAAAATTCATTGCTTGCAATTGAAGCGCAAATGCAAACCAATCGTGAAATTGCTGCTGCTGCTTTTCCTACTATTGGAACCAATGCTGGCGTGAATGATTTTTTAACAATACCAACCTCCTTATTACCTGCTCAGATATTTGGTGGTGCAGCTGGAACCTATATCCCAGTGCAGTTTGGAACCAAATACAATGCTAATTATGGTATTAATTTTCAACAACTATTATTTGATGGTCAGGTATTTATTGCTTTGCAGGCAAGGGCATCTTCAGTAGAGTGGCAAAAGAAAAATGCGGCATTAACTCAGGAAGCAATTAAAACAAATATTTATAAAATTTATTATCAATTATCAGCTAGTAAAACACAGCTTAATATATTAGATGCCAATATTGAACGTTTGTCAAAATTATCGCATGATGCAGAAGTGATGTATAAAAACGGATTTGCTGAAAAATTAGATGTAGACAAAGTAAGCGTTCAATTAAATAATTTACAAACCGAAAAAATAAAAGCAAACAATAGTGTAGCCATTGGTTATATGGGATTAAAAATGTTAATGGGTATGCCGGTCAATGATAGCCTTGCCTTAACTGATATGATTGATGAGAAAAGTTTAGATAAAGATATTTTAGTGGAGAATGATTTTCAATATGGCGTAAGGAAAGATTTTCAATACTTAAGTGAAACAAAAAAATTAACTGAATTTAATGTTAAGCGTTATCAATTAAGTTACTTGCCTACTATAAGCATGTCGGGAAATGCTTCAAAAAATGCAATGCGTACTAAGTTTGATTTTTTTGAAGGGGGTAGTTGGTTTAATACTACGTTGATTAGTTTAAATGTAAACCTGCCACTGTTTAATGGTTTTGCGCGAGATGCACGTGTCAAAAAAACAAAAATTGAATTAAATCAAATTGAAAATCAACTAGGGGCTTTAAAAAATAATATTGACAATGAAATTACGCAAGCAAAACTAAATTATATGTCGTCAGTGGCTACGATGCAATTTCAAAAAAAGAATATGCAACTAGCAGAAGCTGTATACCAGCAAACAAAAAAGAAATTTGAAACCGGTATGGGTTCAAATACCGAAATGTCTGCGGCCCAAGCGGATTTAGTGACTGCACAGAATAACTACATGAACGCTTTGTATAGTGCGTTAATTGCTAAAGTAGATTTACTAAAAGCAACAGGAAAATTATAAAATAAAAATCGCTGCAAATTAAATTGCAGAAAAATATAAAATGATAAAATCAAACATAATGAAAAATTACGCAACATTAATTATCGGATCATTGGTATTATTTTTAATCGCTTGTGGTGGCGATAAAAATTCAGTGGAAGCGAAAAAAACAGCTTTGGCTAATTTAAAAAAACAAGCTTTAGAAATTAGTATCAATATTGCTAATCTAGAAAAAGAAATTAAGACTTTGGGAGGTGCTAAAGCAGATAAAACTATTTTAGTATCTATTGACACTATTAAAACGCAAGTATTTGATCATTATATTGAGCTTCAAGGAAAAATTGAATCTGAAAGTGTTTCTTATATTACACCACGTGCTGGTGGCGGTCAAGTAAGATCGCTTTATGTTAAAAGAGGCGACCTGGTAAAGAAAGGCCAGTTATTATTACAGTTGGACAATAGCTTAATCAAACAAAGTGTTGCTGCAGCTTCTCAAAATATTGAAACACTAAAAGCACAGGCTGCTTTAGCGAAATCGGTATATGAAAAACAAAAGAATTTATGGGAGCAAAATATTGGTAGTGAAATTCAATTGCTAACTGCAAAAACAAATGCAGAAGCATTGGCTAGTCAATTAAAAGGGGCTATTGAACAAGTAGGCGTAATCAAAGACCAATTGGCTTACACGAGTATTTATAGTGATGTGGATGGCGTTGCGGAGGAGGTAAATATACATGTGGGGGAAATGTTTATGGGCGCTGGTCAAATAAAAATTGTAAACACACAAAAGTTAAAAGCAACGGCTTTAGTACCTGAAAATTATACTGGCAAAGTGCGTGTGGGAAGTGATGTGGCTTTGAATTTTCCTGATATGCAAAAAACAATTGAAACAAAAATTAGTGTTATAGGTAAAGTGATTGACCCACTCAGTAGAAGCTTTTTTATTGAAACGAAAATAGCACCTAACAGTGACTTTAGACCTAATCAATTGGTGCAAGTAAAAATTAAAGATTATTCTAAAGCAAACGCAATAAGCATACCNATTAATATTTTACAAAATGATGAAAAAGGTAAATTCGTTTATGTGGCCATTAGCGAAAATGGAAAGATGATCGCAAGAAAAAAAATAATTACTGTAGGTGAATTTTATGGTGACAACATGGAAGTATTAGGCGGCTTAGTCATGGGAGATGCAATAATTACTACTGGGTACCAAAACTTATTTGATGGTCAGTTTATCACTACAGTAGCTAAATAAATAATTCAAATCATTAACAGATTACTATGTCGACAATTCAAAATATAAAAGAAAAGTTTAAGGAGTTCAAACCTACTTCCTGGAGTATCACCAACAAAACTTCTATTTACCTACTCATGTTATTTATAAGCATAGGGGGTATATTCCAGTTTGTGACACTCCCTAAGGAGCAGTTTCCTGATATTATCATCCCGACCATATTTGTACAAACCGTTTATGTAGGTAATTCTCCCAAGGATATTGAGAACCTGGTAACCGTTCCTATCGAAAAACAAATCAAGGGTATTACAGGAGCGAAAATTACAAAATTCACGTCCAACTCTCAACAGGACTTTTCGGCTATTACCATTGAGTTTGGAACCAATGTGCCAACCGATGTGGCTTTACAAAAAGTGAAAGATGCGGTTGATAAAGCTAAGTCCGACTTGCCGAATGATTTAACACAAGCACCTAGGGTAATAGAGATTAGCTTAAGTGAGCAGCCCATTATGTATGTGAATATTAATGGGAATTACGATTTAGTGCAGTTAGCTAAATACTCAGAATTATTGAAAGATAAATTGGAGAATGTTTTTCAAATCAATAGAATTGACATCGTAGGTGCGCCTGAGAGAGAATTTCAAATTAACGTAGATAATTATAAAATGCAAAGTGCAGGCATCACGTTTGATGATATCACTTTTGCGATTCAGCGTGAAAATTTAGATTTATCGGGTGGCTTATTGGAAGTTGGTACGATGAATCGTAACCTGCAACTAAAAGGGCAATTGAAAAATGCCAACGACATTAGTAATATCATTGTACGCAACACCAGTGGTTCAGCTATTTATTTAAAAGATGTAGCTAATATTGTGGATACGGTTAAGACCAATGAAAGTTACGCGCGATTAGATGGTAAAAATGTGATGACCTTAAACATCATCAAAAGAAGTGGTGAAAACTTAATCGCTACTTCAGATGCGGTTAAAAAAGTAGTGGATGAAACCATATTAAACGATTTCCCCTCCGATTTAAAAGTGGTTATTTCGGGTGACCAAAGTATTAGAACCAGAAGCTCGTTTACTGAATTAGTAAACTCCATTATTATTGGATTTGTACTTGTATTAATTGTACTTATGTTTTTCATGGGTGTGACCAACGCATTCTTTGTTGCCTTATCGGTGCCTTTGAGTATGTTTGTTGCGTTTGTATTTATACCAGGTGCTGAACTAATTGTAGGAAACAGTATCACCCTGAACTTTATCGTACTATTTGCTTTGCTGTTTGGATTGGGTATTATTGTAGATGATGCCATTGTAGTCATTGAAAACACCCATCGTATATTTATTCAAGGCAAAGGAAAATTATCAGCAACGGTTTCTGCGAAAATGGCAGCAGGCGAAGTGTTTATACCAGTGTTAGCAGGAACCATCACTACATTAGCACCCTTTTTCCCATTATTATTTTGGCCTGGCTTGATTGGTAAGTTTATGATTTACCTACCCACCATGTTAATATTTACATTGACTGCTTCCTTATTGGTGGCATTTATAATGAACCCAGTTTTTGCGGTTGATTTTATGAATCATGAAGAGGAAAGTGAAGAAGACAGATTAAAAAACAGGGCTAAAATATTTAAACAAAAAGGATTTTGGATTCCAATCATCGTAGGAATTTTATTGGATTTAACTGGATTTACTTTTTTAGGTAACCTGCTTATTTTCTTTATGATATTAGTATTAGCCAATAGATTTTTTATTGCTTCTGCAATTCATAAATTCCAATCAGTCACTTTGCCAAATTTAATGGGCATGTATGAAAACGGATTGCGCCGTGCATTAACAGGATGGAGACCCGTAAAATTATTAATAGGTACTTTTGTTTTGCTGGTCGTTTCCTTTGTGGTATTTGGCATTAGCGTTGCTAAGGGTCGTGTAGGAATTGAATTTTTCCCGGTGGGTGACCCCAACCAATTATATGTTTATTTAAAATTACCCGTAGGTACGCAAGTGGGATACACTGATTCTGTAACCAAAGTGCTTGAAGCAAAGGTTAATAAGGTATTAGATAACGAGCCAGGTAAACGAAATCCAATTGTAGAGAGTATTATTTCCAATGTAGCAGTAGGTGCGGGTGACCCAATGCGCGGTGATCGAAGCCCACATGCAGAATTAGGGCGATTACAAATCAATTTTGTTGAATTTGAAAAACGAGATGGTAAATCAACAGCTCCTTATTTGGATGCGATTCGTGCACAATTAAAAGGTATTCCTGGTGCTGAGATTTCAGTAACACAGGAACAAAGTGGTCCGCCAACGGAGCCTCCGATTAATATTGAAATTCAGGGCGATGATTTTGATAATTTAATTAAAACTGCAGTCGGGTTAAAAAACTATCTAGATTCCGTGCAGGTACCAGGTGTGGAAGAATTAAAAATGGATGTTGACTTACAAAATCCAGAATTAACTTTAACCGTTGATCGTGAGCGGGCATTAATTGCAGGCGTTTCCTCGGCACAAGTGGGTATGCAAATTAGAACTGCTTTATTTGGAAAAGAAGTTTCCAAAATTAAAGATGGTAAGGAAGAATATAAGATTCAATTGCGTAATGAAAGTTTACAACGTAAAAATTTAGTGGATATATTAAACATGCGTCTGTCCTTTAGAGATATGGCGGCGGGTGGCATGGTTAAAAATATTCCTATTAGTTCATTGGTTAAAGTAGAACCTACTAATACCTTAGGCAGTGTAAGACGTAAGGATCAAAAACGCCTTATTCAATTAAGTTCAAATGTATTATTAGCGCAAGGCTTTAATCCCACTTCCGTAAACGCAGTGATTGCACAATATATTTCTAATTTTAATGGAATACAGGAAGGGGTGACAATTAAACAAACTGGTGAAAATCAACAACAATTAGAAACGGTAAGCTTTTTAGGAAAAGCAATGATCATTGCATTAATGTTGATCCTTTTCACATTNGTGTTGCAGTTTAATTCTATTTCAAAATCGGTGATTATTTTAACAGAGATTTTATTTAGTATCATTGGTGTATTATTAGGATTTTCCATATTTGGAATGAAAGTGTCTGGGGTGATGACCGGTTTGGGTATTGTTGGGCTTGCGGGTATTGTTGTGAAAAATGGTATTTTAATTATCGAGTTCACCGATGTATTAAGAGCAAGAGGTATGAAAACTAAAGAAGCTTTGATACAAGCGGGTAAAACCAGAATTATTCCCGTACTATTGACTGCATTGGCTGCCATCCTAGGCTTTATCCCTATTGCGATTGGCTTTAACATCAACTTTGTGACTTTGTTTAGTGAGTTAAATCCACATATCTTTTTTGGTGGCGATAGCGTTTCCTTCTGGAAGCCATTAAGCTGGACTTTGATATTTGGATTGATATTTGCCTTTTTCATGACCTTGTTTATTGTACCGGCTATGTATTTAATCGCAGAGCGTTTACGTCGTCCAATGCGTCGTCACTTTGGTGGTAAATGGATTAGCATGTTGGGGATTCCTCCTTTAACATTTATCTTTTTACCATTAATGTTTGTGACTGCTTTCATTCACAGCAGAAATGCAAAAAGAAGAAATGCAAAAAATAATGCAAACGGCGATAAAATAATTAACGGCTCTTGGTATTAAACCATTTACAGCGCTAGTTTAATAATTGCAGTGAATCAATTAAAGTAAATCGATTAAAGCAAAAGAACGATAACAAAAAGCCCTTCTCCGAAATTTCGGAGAAGGGCTTTTTTATCTGTGGTATAATCCTAGTTATATATTACGAATATGATGACTCCAATGAAGTTACCAGAACTTAATATACAAGGCTGATAAAATCATCAATATTGAAACAATTAAAACCAATGTTGTATTGTCTACTTTGTACATTGACTTATCAGAAACAAAAGCTTTAGGATTTACTTTTGGTCCAAATAATGTAATCACCACCATTAATATGGCTGTTATGATTCCCGCGATACCCATCGCCACTAAAAATGGAATTTTATATACACCAGCACTATTCGGATAAGCAGTATAATAGAATGTTTCATTACCAAATACCATCGGAGCAAATTCATTATAGAATAAGGATAAAATAAAACCACCTAATATACCCACTATGGCTGCAGTACCTGTGGTACGCTTCCAAAACATACCTAATACAAATACTACCAATACGCCTGGGCTTATAAAGCCTGTATATTTTTGGATAAATGTAAATCCACCTGCACCTCCAATGCCTAAAATATCATCCCAAGTGAATAGTACACTAATACACATAGCACAAATGACTACCCATCTTCCCATCCACACTAATTTTTCCTCGCTTGCTTCCTTAGCAAAATATTTTTTATAAATATCTAAAGTGAAAATGGTACTAATGCTGTTTGATTTACCTGCTAATGAGGCAACAATGGCAGCCGTAAGTGCTGCTAATGATAAACCTTTGATTCCAGTAGGTAAAAAAGCTAATACTGCAGAGTATGCACCATCCATTCCACCTACTAAATGATCTAAATGTCCATTTTTGTGAAGTACATAAGCTGCGATACCTGGTAACATGACAATGACAGGCATTAATAGTTTTAATAAGGCCGCGAATAATATTCCTTTACGCGCAGTAGGTAAATCAGCACCTAATGCACGTTGTGTAATATATTGATTACATCCCCAATAATTTAAATTCAAAATCCATTGGCCTGCNGCATACATNGCAATACCTGGAAGAATCATATACTTGTCAATATATTCCTGCGAGGACGCCCCATTAGGTTTGTCCATCACCATGTGAAAATGGTCGGGCGCTTGTTGCATTAATGTTGTAAATCCTGAGATAATACCACCGCCCATGCCAAATTTTTCGCTCACCATAGATAAAGCCATATACGTTGTAGCCAATCCGCCAACAATTAAAACCGTTACTTGAATTACATCCGTATATCCAATTACTTTCATTCCCCCCAATGTAATAAACACGGCAAAGATGGCTAAGCAAACAATAATTTCATGTAAATGATTTTGACCCGGCAATAATCCATTGATAGCAGTAGCACCTAAATATAAAATAGAAGTTAAATTCACAAACACATATAAAAACAACCAGAAAATGGCCATGATTAAAGACACCGTTTCATTATACCTCATTTGTAAAAACTGAGGCATGGTATAAATTTTATTTTTTAAATAAATAGGCATAAACCATACCGCAATAATCACCAAGCCCAATGCGGCAATCCACTCATAGGCAGATACTGCAATACCTACAAAATATCCATTACCACTCATTCCTATAAATTGTTCTGCTGAAATATTAGAGGCAATAAGAGATGCACCAATCGCCCACCAGGTTAAGGATCCTTCCGCTAAAAAGAATGCTTTTGAATCCTGTTCTTTGGTTTGTCTTTTTTTATAAATGTAATATCCATAAGATAGGATCAAAACAAAATAAACTAGAAATACTATATAATCTAATGTGCTTAATTGGTAATTCATAGGTAATCGATTGGTTTGGTTTTTTTATTTTGTTGCGAACTTATAAATAGTGGTATGCTTATAAGTTTCTCCTGGTTTTAATAAAGTAGTTGGAAATTTTGCTTGATTGGGCGCATCAGGATAATGTTGTGTTTCCAATGTTAATGCTCCATGTTTAATATATTGGATACCATTTTTAGTGTGTGTTAATGTGCCATCTAAAAAATTACCTGAATAAAATTGTAAACCTGGCTCTGTCGTAAATACAGTTAAAGTCCGCCCTGATAAAGGGTCATATACATTAGCCACTTCTTGTAAACCTTCTGCTTTGTTTAATATCCAATTATGGTCATAGCCCCCTTCCACTTTATCTAAATCATCTCCAATACGCTTGGCCTGTGTAAAATCCATTGGCGTACTTTTTACATCCAATGATTCCCCTGTAGGAATAAGCACTGCATCCACGGGTGTATATTGATTGGCATTGATTTGTAAAATATGATCTTTAATCGTTAGTGACTTTCCTGCAGATAAATTAAAATAAGCGTGATTGGTTAAATTAATCACAGTGGTTTTATCTGTTGTTGCGGTATAATCTATTTGAATACCATTATCTGCTGTTAAGGTATACACCACCTGCACTTTTAAATTTCCTGGATAACCTTCCTCGCCATCCTTGCTTTCATAATTTAATTGAATACTACTATCGCCTGCTAATGGAGTGGCCGTCCATACCACCTTATCAAAACCTTTCAAACCACCATGTAATGATTGTCCATTATTATTCAATGCAGCATGGTATGCAACGCCATCTACTTGATAAGTTCCTTTAGCAATACGATTTGCATAACGACCTATCAATGCCCCAAAATAAGGATTAGCTGTTTGTGTAAATCCACTTAAGGAATCATAGCCAGTGAGTACATCACCCCAGCTACTGTCCTTTGCTTCTGTAATAATTTTAGTGAGCGCACCTCCATAGTTTATAATACCTACTTGCATGCCATGCGCGTTGGTTAAAGTATATTCCGTAATGGGTTGGCCCTCAAATTCACCATATGCTTGGCTGGTCAACTTAACAGTAGTGTCCATAGTATTCGTATTATTGGATGAACATGCTTGATTGAATAATGAAATTGCAAGGGTTAAGATAAAGCCTTGTAATATTTTTTTTGACATAAATATTTAAATTAAATGTAAAGTAGGATGGGCCTTTTTAATACCCTCTGTAATATAATTATTTTATGTGAGTTCCTTGGGCAATTTTTACCTGATGCACTTTTAAGGTATGTGCTGTTTGTTGCGCGTATACTTCCGCAACCTGATGGATGATTGCTTGTACTTTGGATTTTTTTATAATATTAATTGTGCAGCCACCAAATCCACCACCCATCATCCTTGCGCCTAATACATGGGGATTATCCTTGACAGCATTGACTAAAATGTCCAATTCCCGGCAACTCACTTCATATAATTTTGATAAACCTTCGTGTGTTTCATACATCTTTTGACCAAAGGCTTTTATATCTCCTGCTAATAAATCCTTGACCGCTAATTGCACACGTTCTATTTCATCCACCACATATTTACATCTTTGATAAACCTTATCGCTTATCGCATTTTTTGCATCATTATTTTTAGGTGCAAGACATTGCTCCACTTGTTGCTTACTAGCATCACGTAAAGTTTTAATCGACGGATATTTTTGTTGCAATACCCCAACACCCTGTTCGCATTCCATTCGGCGCGTATTGTATTCGGAAGATGCTAGGGCATGTTTGATTTGTGTATCAAATAAAATAATTTGGTAGTCTTTTAAATCTAAGGGGTAATAACTATGTTGTAAACTACCACAATCCAATAGTATGACTTGATTACTTTTCCCATGTAAACTGGCAAACATATCCATGATGCCACATTTAACCCCTGCAAATTCATGTTCCGATTGCTGTGTCATCAACGCCATTTGCATCGTCGTTAAACCCAGCTGATACATTTCATTCAACGCAAAAATAACTGCACACTCCACTGCTGCCGAACTTGATAAACCAGCGCCAATAGGGATATCACCTTGTATGCAAATATCAAAACCTTTGTCAATTTCATGGGAAGCATTACTGCCAGATTTGCTTGTGTTATACTTTTGTACTTGTACCACCACTCCAATTATATAATTCACCCAGCTTGTTGCATGTGGTTGCATTGCAATAACAGGAACAATCACGCTTTCCTGCAAATCAATGGCGTGCATATGTATTGTACCATCTGTTCGTTTTGCAATAGCTACTTGAACGCATTTGTCAATGGCTGCAGGTAAAACAAAACCATTATTATAGTCCGTATGTTCACCAATTAAATTAATGCGTCCTGGTGATTGCACTACTAAGGAAGCAGATGAACTAAACAACTGCTGAAAGGACACACGAATATCTTGCATTCCTAATTAAATATTAATTGTTGGATTTAAAGTTAATGAACCTTTTGCAAACATGCTGCAG
>JGI25909J50240_1000299_pt1 | contig 12587 bp, 16 predicted proteins | sample LauGreSpBDMM15DD_2_FD_50240 | JGI IMG/M metagenome (IMG submission 50240) | reverse complement strand
CAATATTATTAATAACCTGGTTATTAGTTGTAGAGTTATTGTAACGATCTATCAAAAATTGATAGTAATCATTTTTATCTCCAAACTTAACCCAATCTTCTTGCCTATTCTCGACCGCTTTTGGAGGATTGTAAGCCTTTAATTCAATAACGTGATTATTACTCATAAAAAATCGTATCAGATGCAGCAGCGTTTACATATGCTCCATTATTAATTGTATAATCATCTGCAGTTTGATTAGTGCAGAAAATTTTATCTAAATATATTATATTACCAGATATATCTTTAACCGTAAAATTATAAAAATTATTTTCAAGTAAATTGAATACAGTAGTTACAGTTAAATAATATTCATTACTATAAAAAGATGGTAGTATTACAGTTTCTACTTGTGTGCTTTCATTTCTTAACGTAATCGAATATGCTTCCATATTACGAGGAATAAAAGATACTTGTTGAGCAGATGCAGATTGTAATAGTTTAATCATACTATAATAACAATTTTTACCCTATATTGTTTCAAAAAAAAACCCCTATAATAAAATAGGGGTAATTTAAAAAAAGACTTAAAGGCTATTCTTATGGGAAGCGATTTAAGTACCTTGGGTGATAGTTCCACCTACTACTGTTGTAATAGCACCTGTTAAGAAATTTGCAGCAATTTTTTCCATACCTACAAATTCAATGGTATATCCTGATAAATCTCCCATCGTAGCTCCGGTAACTACTGTTCCACCTGTAGCGTCCAATCCTTGCTCCAAACCTGCAAAGAATAAATCTCCGTTGTTTGTTTCTATAATTGCTTGAGGTCTTGAATAAGCTAAAAGTTTAATTTGCTGATGACTTGCAGCACTCATTTTTTTAAGTTGCAATGCTAATTTTTGCTCAAAAAATGTTGTTCCGTTTTCACGTGAACTTGTCATAGTTTGATCAAATGAATTTGTTCCTTTCAAATCATATTTAACTGCAGTAATTGTAGCTGCACCGCTATTAGATGCAATTGCATCAGATAAAGTAGTTGTACCATATACGAAAGTAGAAGGAGTAATATATCCACTTGAAATAAAATAAACGGCTCTTAGGCCTCCTACGCTTGATTTGGTTGGCTCAAGTCTGCCGAGTGTAAACGCTTCTGCTGGCATAGTTTTATAGTTTTAAAAAGGGGACTTTTACATCCCCTAATTTATTATTAATTATCCTCCGTAAAGAACTCCTTTTGTAGCTTGACCAACATTTGCAGCTAAAGTATAGATAGCTCTTACAAATTGAGTATCTCCATCATTAACAGTTTTTCCAATTTCAAAACGGTTTACATCATCTAACAAGTCAGTATTCCAAGATACTGCTGCTGGTCTTTGAGCATAAGCCATCAAGTTGTTTGGAGTTGGACAAAACAACAATTCAACACCGTTATAGAAACATTTTGCATCATTANNTGGACCATCAAATAAGAAGTTTATTTGTTGAGCAGCACCTACTGCATTGTTAGCTATTCTTGCTAATTGTTTCCAAGCTCTTGGACAATAAATAACAACCGGGGATAATGTATCAGCCAATATTTCTGCAGGAATAGCAGCGTAAATAAGTGCCATTTGAGAAGCTATATTAGCAGCAGTTACAGTAGTACCTGTTACTTTGATATAACCACCTACTGCAGCATTATCATAAAGAACTTTTGCAAATACACCATCAACTGGTCCAGCAGTCAAAGCAGCTACTGCAGTTTGAGTTGCAGCAGTTATAGATCCCTGTGCAGAACCTGGAGTCAAAGCAGCAATTGCAGTTTTTGTAGCAGAAGTAATACCACCCCAAAATTGAGATTCAGCATCTTCTGAAACATTTGGAGCATATTGAGCTAATACAGTTGAAGCAAACTCGTTACTATCAATGTTAAATGCACCAGGACTCATTGAACGACCAAAACGACCTGCTCTCAAAGACTCTTGTAAAAATGTTTGTTTGTACTCTAATTTAGTAGGTGTAATTACTCTATCTGTAATAGTCATTGAACCACTATTAGAAAGTGCAGCACCTGTGTAAAGTTGTGCAGTTACTGCTACTGATGCTTCAGTAAAAATTGTACCTGCTTTGATGTCTGTGTTAAATGTAACATATCCATCAGCGATTGTTTTGTTTGCAAATAAAACTTCCTCAAGGATAGGTTCTACCGCTTTACCTCTAATGTCTACCGAAGTATAAGAAATTGCCATATTTTAATTATTTTAAATTTTGTTTAATTAATCTGAATTTTTCGAGTGCAGTTAATTCTCTATTTACTGCTGGTTCTGGATTAGTTACAATTGCTTTCGCTCCTGCTTCTGCTAATTCCATTTTAATAGCTTCTAATTCTACTTTTAATGCTTTATTATCAGCTTCCAATTTTTCAACCTCAACTTTAATTTCTGCAAAAAAAGTTTCTTTAGTAATTGTATCAACTACTTTTTTAACTGCAGGAACTTCAGCAGATGCTTCTACTTCTACTTCTACTTCAGTTTCAGCAGGAGCTACAGGTTTTACCTCTTTGATAATTCCTTCAACTTCTACTACTACAATCATTCCGTCTGTTGTTTCGTGTTCTCCAATTGGAGCAGGAACGATACCTTCAGATGTAACTATACCAACTGAATAATCAGGTTCAAATGATTCAGCTTCCAAGACGGTAATACCATCTACTAAAGTCATTTGTTCTAATTTTACCTCAATTGATAAAAGTGCTTTAATTTTGTTTAATGTGTTTTTAAACTCCATTGATTAAATCTTTTATTTTGTTATACAATAATTCATCTTCAGACATTTCTAATTTTTCATTAAAAAATCCTTCGATTGAAAATCCTTTGATCTCACCAGATTTAACTTTATCTTTTATATCCGGATTGTCAATTGATATAGCGACCATCCAAGTATTAATAGGATAATCAAATCCATACATAACACTCTTATCATTTACCATATCCTCTTTAAGCCACGTTTCAACAACTGTTACGCCTTCAACTTTAGACTTGTGTTGTAAGGTCGATTCCGATTGATAACCGTTTTTCATAAATTTATNTGCAGTCTTTTGAATTGTATCGCCACTAAAAAAGACCTGGTATACTTCTCCATCTTCTCCCATTCTGTCTATCTTCATATCCGGAATAAGAACTGCACCTAATAATATATTCTTTTTAGATTCAATTTCTTTAAATTCAATCTTATGCTCTTTTGATAATGCAATCCAATTTTCTTGTATAGCAGGTTGGTTTACTAAACTAATTGCAAAGACTCCATCTTGTTCTTCATCCAATACTAATTCAAAAACTTTTTTACTCATAATACTATAACAATAAAACCACGTTTTTGTTTCACACTATTTTTATTTAGACTAATTCTAAATAAGCCTTTATACTCTTTATATATATATTTAATCTTTTTTTTTAAAAAATTTAATAAAAAGGGTATACCCCCTAAAATGAAATGTCTTTTTTAGGGGGGGTATAGAAACTACCCAATACTTGCACTTGAAACTATGTTTCTGTCTAAACTTTGTTGCGTTGTAACATCATTAGCTACTACATAAGCCTTAATAGGTTGTTGTTGTTGATTGCCTATTGTTTGTGCTAATTGATTTGTTGCACTTGCACCTACTACATTAAATGATGGAGCAGCAGGAGCAGATGCAGCACCGCCGCCACCACCACTAATACTTGGAGCAGAACCACCACCGCCACCTGGAGTTTTTACTGCTAAAATGGACTTAACATTTTTAATACCTGCGGCAATAGCAATACCTGCATTAATAGGGGCTAATATAGGACCTACATAAGGTATTCCTACTGTAGCATCATAAGCCTTTTGAGCCGAACTAAAAGTGTTTATAGTTGCACTTGCTACGGCAGCAGCTTTTCCAGCAGCAGTTTCTTTTCCTAATAATTCAGATAATCCAGATAATGTATTTGCAGCAGCTTCTGCAGCTTGTAATTTTCCTTCTTTTTCTTTTTGAGCTATTGCAATTTTAGCATCGGCATTTGCTTTAGCGTCTGCAGTTGATTTAATTGCTTTATCCGCTTCTGAAGCGAAATATTCAGTATCTAATTGAGTTAATTTTCTTTTGTGTTCTTTTTCTATTTCTTCAATAGATAAACCTTTATTTAATAAATTTTGTTTTTTTAATTCAAAATCAGCATTTTCTTTTTCAACTTTAATTTGATTTTCAGTTTTTAAAGCATCTTCATTTGCTTTTCTTGCATCTTTAATTAATTTTTCTGCTGCTTCATATTCATCTCTTGCTTTAGCTCCGAACCTTCCAATTAATGCTTGACGTTCTTTTTCTATATCTTCTTCTATTTTTAACTGTGCTTTTTTTGCTTCAGTTCTTACTTTACCAGCAGCAATTATAGCATCATTTTTTTCTTTTTCATCTGCAACTTCCTGACGACCTAACATTTTTCTTTGTTTGTTAAGTTTTATTCCAGTCATTGCATTTTCAGTTTCTGCTTCATTTAATGCAATAGTAGCATCTCGGATTTCTCCTTTCATTTTCTTTTCAGCTTCACCACCTAACGCCTTTGCTTTATCTTTTAATATTCTTAAATCTTCAGCAGCAATTCTTGTTTTTTCTTTACTTGATGCTATTTCTGCTTTTGTAACTTCTGCTAAAGCCTTTTTCTTTTCGTTTATACTTGCAGTTTCATCAGTTAATATTTCACGTGATTGAACAAGTAATTTATTAGTTTCAGATTGTGTTACTGCTTGTATCTTTTTAGCTTTNTCATTTGCTTGTTGTTGCTTTGTTAGATTGTAAACTATTTTAGCAGTTGTTCCATCTACTGCATTACCTAATTGTTTATATGAATTAGATGCTTCTCTATTAGCTTCCTTCATACTTTCAGCAGCACCTTTAAAATCTAATGTAATGAATTTATATGCAGCAGCAGTAGTATTTATTAATGCTCTACCTAATCCAAATATTGCATCTTTTACTTGTTCTCCTACTGTACTAACTGCAGCAAATATTGCTTTTAATTCTTTACCTCCAGCTACTGAACTTTGGAATGCTTCATATAAAAATTTTACAGTTACTACAATACCTGCTAAAATAGCACCAACAGGATTAGCGACTAATTGCCACATTTTCAAAAGCAATCCGTTAGCACCTTGTATAGCAGTTCCAAAAGCTGGATTTAATTTACCTACTCCATTAGCTAAAGTATTTATAAATTCAGATTGTTTATCTCCTTGTAAAGTAGAACCTAATTCTTTTGATTGCGTTGTAGCATCTTTTAAACCTGCTTTTAATTTAGAAACGCTTGATGTAGCACCATCAATATTTGATTTTATTTGTACTTCAATAACTTTTACTTCAGCCATTTTAATTGTCTTTTTAATTGTTTAAATCCTTGTTTCAAAGTTGTGGGTCTTTGGTACTTTCCTTTAGCTATTTCAATAAGTTCACTTTGTCCATAAAATTCATCAAGTGCTAATAAATCTAAAATGTGCTTTATCATTGTCTTTGGTCTGTTAGTAATTCAAATTGTACTTCTCCTGTTGTTAAATCTGTTGTAAACGTATTAATTAAATACTTTGTGTCTCTTATAACAACACTATCATTCAATTTAATCGTAGTTAATATACTTGTTGGTAGTATAGCACTAACTTTAACTAATCTTGCCTTAAAATTGAATATATTAGCAAAGTAATTTGAATAGTACTGGTCATATAATCCTTTATCTACTGGCAAATTTGTTAGTGTTGATTGTTGCTGATTAAAATTTAATCCATATGTTTCTCCGCTAATCAAAGTTTCTTGCCCAAATGCTTTATATGCAGTTCTTAAATCACCATTTCCATTTAATAAACTACTTGTGTAAAATCCAAGTCCAATATTTGTAGTACCAGTAGAATTGTAATCGTATAAAATAACTGGCTTTGGAATGTATTTTTGTAAATCTGTTTTTAATGCATATCCAACTTGAAATAATGATGGTGGAGATAAATTTGAAAAGTTTAAATTTTCAAACGGTAATTTTACTGAATATTCCTCTCCTTCTGCTGGAGGTGTATTTGAATAATGTAATGAACCATATTCAATTCCATTAGTGGAATTAAAACCTACATTTATAATTGATTCACTTTTCTCATAATCAAAATTTATTTTCTTATAAGTTTTTACTCGGTTTAAATTCTTTTTGTCTTGGATAACATATTTAGTAATGTCTATATCTGAACCACTTAAATAATAGTTTTCTAATGTATCAACTGTATAATTAATCCCATCGTTTGAATAACAAGTTAGATTAAACATTTTTAAAATTCCACTAAAAAAATCTTCTATTTTAATTTCTGGAAAATATGAACGAATTGAAACATTAGAAGAAAGTGTTTGAGCAGACATTATAGCAAAGTTTGTATATTGTAAAATTCCCATATCTATTCTAAATACAAATTGAAAAGCCTCAACTGTTCTTATATAAAACGAATGTTTATTTGAATCCGCATCTGTTCTAACTGTAAATGATTTTGTTCCTCCACTTGGTGCATTATATATGTCCCATACTTCTCCATTTAAATATCTATAAACAGTATATGGAATTGTTGTAAATCCAGCTTGTGGTGTAATAGTTATTAAGGTTCTACCTCCATTATATCTTATAAAATAATTATCTGTTAAATTAACTTCTACACCAGACAAATCCTCTAAATTTCCTTTATCAGTAAAATCAATTTGTTGGAATAAATTTGATTCAAAAGTCTCATCACTATTCTTTAACCATAAATAAGCATTTGTAAATCTTGCATCAGATAAAAATGTGCTTAGATATTCAGTTGTTCCATCAAAGTTAATTCCGAAACGTTCCTCAATCATATTTAAAACTGCTCTCAATCTTAAAGCTGGGAATAATTCATTGTATCTTATTGGATATACTGGGTCATTTATATTATTTATTGGGTCTATTGTGCTTTGATAATTCCAAACTCTATTCGATGATATAAGCGGAAACATTACATCTTGACTTGTTGCATTATCCACTACTCTTGATAATACTGCATTTGGTGTATAATTAAAATCATAAGTAGTGCTTGTTAAATCTTTTAAATATAAACCGTTAAATTTATCTTTTAAGTTACCTAATAACCCAATAAAAGTAATTGAATAGTCTTTCGCTTGTCCATCTTCTACGTTTGCACTTTCTAATTGAATTTTTCCTTTACGAAAAGTAATAGTATCTATTTCAATATAAGCATCAGATTTGACTAATGTACTGAATGGAGCATCATTTGAGTTGTCGTACCAATGACGGAATATTTTATTGTTTTGCTTTGATGCTGGAACTGTAAATGTCTGACTAAAATCAGTAAATGTTTTACTAATATCATTGATGTTTTGAATAGAACTTGTTACCGAAATATTTTCATCGTCAAATAAATCAACTCGGTTATATTCTAATGTATCAACATCTTTTATGTATATGGCTACTGCTAACATTATACTACATCATTTATAAGGTTATAAGCGTATTCAAAATCTATTTCGTAGTTTATCAATCTATCTTTTAAAGATGTTTTTAAATCGCTTCCTTGTGTTTTTACAGTTACAGGTTTATCATCTAATAAAACTGTTTCACTTAACAACAAATCAGTAATTAATTCAGAATAATTCTCGTCTACAAATCCAGTGTTTAATTTTGCAGTTTGCTTTCCATTAATATTAAAAGTTTGATATTGACCTTTTGGTGTATCATAACTTACTGAACTTTGAGTCAGTTTATAATCCGTACCTTTTACTGAAATATTGTTTGTTTGTGCTTTGAAAAACCAAAGTGTTTCCCATCCTCCAAATCTATTTATAAAAACGCATCTTACGGGAGTATATTTACATTCTTCTATTGGATATGTAAATTGTGTAATTGTAGTTCCACTTCCGGCAAGACTAACTTGAACTCTTGTTCCATTTGAAAAACCACTTCCTCCATTAACCACATAATTATTGGGAACTTCGTATGCAAATATACCAGCCAATCCATTTGATAAATTTTGCGTAACATAACCACTGCCATTAATAGCAGTATATGTTAATGAAAGAGTTTGTATTGCAGTCTTTTCTGCTATAAAACAAAATGTGCCTAACGTTTCTCGTCCTTGCCATACACCACCAGAAGAAAACGTATTGTCTGGATAGTATTTGCTTACGTTATTATATGTAAGGCTTGTTATTGAATTATTTATTCCTTGTTGTTTTCCATCTGAATATTGTGTATATCCATTAAATCCAACATACAAAGTATTGCTCAATTCTGTATATGTACTTCCTACGAGTTTATATCTTTTAACTCTAAAATAACACCAATCTTTATTGGACATAGCATCTGCATAAGTAGCATCATTATTTATTACATTATCAATATATTCCTTTACATAATTTGACACATTGTAATATGTGCTTATTTGTGACGCACTGGCAATGTTTTTTGAAAATGTATATATAGGTGATGTGGGTTCTGTTTCAGAAGTCCTCCAAATAAACAATTCTATTTTAGAACCAATTTGACCAGTTTCTGCAACTGTAATTATAAACGGACTTCTAACTTTTACTAAAATCATATCGTATGGTATATTGTGTCAATCAAATTTTCATCTAAATATATTTCTTCTTTGCAAGAGAATTTGCTTGTGTAATATTCTGAATTTATCGGCTCTTCACTTCCTATTTCATAAGTAGGTATATCCTCATCCATTTTATAAATTTTTACTATATTCATTTTATATTTTTTAAATTAACATCTACCATTGTTTCTACATCTTGTCCAAATGCTTTTAATAAATCTACATCTATATATTTTTTATATCCTGCTTCAAATGGCTTTGTAAAAAATAAAGAAGGTTTAATTCCTTTGTGAAAAATACTTCGTGTAATTAAGAAAGCTGTTGCCTCGTAAGATAAAAATCTCCCCTTCGATCCTTCCTTCTTGCTCCGAAATTGAAAGCCTCTCTGTCGTACCCATTTGTTTATTCCTTGTGTTAATCCTCCTTTGGGCCCAGTGCCTTTTCCAAACTTAAATGGACTGTTAGGAGCTTTTGCTGAACTTGTTTTTCCTTTTACCCCTTTATCTCTAAATGATCCATAATCAGCCATCGAAAAGCCAACTATACTAAATCCATTTTCGCTAACTATTTCTCCTTTTATACTATTAGATAATGTACTTGTATTATTATAACTTCCATATTGTCCGCCTCGTTTTAAATTATCCTTTGCTTCCCGGATAACATAATCACGAAACATTTTAATAGTCTTATCAACTTTTTCTAATTGCCGGCTCATCTTATAGGCATATCATTAGGAACTAATATATCAAATGTAACTGTACATCCTGCAACCTTATCCTCAAACCTATCTCTAAAAAATTCATAGTTTACTCCACCGGTTAATTGATATAAATCTGTAAATAAATCTCCCCTTCTTAACATCTCAACTAATTTAATACCTACCATTGATTGCGTATGCATCACATCCTGCTCATTTGTATCGTCATCATTCACTAAATCCATTGAAATAACAGAGATATTATAAGCAAATGCTTCTCCTTCTTCCCTAAAAGAGTTCACAACTATGTGAGATATTGGATAAATATCTTGTTTATTTAGTGCAATATTAAAAATAGAACCACTTGTAACTGTCTTACAGAACGGATCTAACTTTAACTGCTCCTCTATTGTGCTTAAAACTTGGTAATATCCTATCATTTCTTTATCATTTTAGANTCTAATTCGTTCTTTTGCTTNTCAAAACTTAACCAGGTTAAGCATTCGTGTATATTTAATCTTGTAACTTCGTCAAATCTCGTAAGGTTTCCTTGAGCAATAGCATAGATTGAACTATACCATCCCCATCTTTGCCCGAATTGCCCTGTAGCAGAATATTCTGTACCTCCGGATCCTTCTCCAAATAAGCAATCGTAGCGTTCAATAATGCGTTCCCTAAACGATAAAAAAAAACCGTAGCACCTAAACAAACATCTAAAGGAGCGTGTTTCATTACATCGCCATAAGTTACCGTTCCATTATAATCTTCAATCTCATACGTGCCATTTAAGCCATTCTTTTTAATCGGTCTATATAATACTGCCATTGCTCTGTGCATCATATCCCAATCAGTTATATAAGTATCCAAATCAGTATACTCTCCAAATGTCATATCCTCCAAATTGGAAATAAATCCAAATTCAGTACCACCTAATTTAAATCTTTGGATGAATTTATGCTCCTGATTAAACATCTCCCCAAGTGAAGCAGTTATATTGTTTACATCTTTATATTTAATATTTGCAATATCTTTTAAATCTATTCCACAAAAAATCTGCACCATCTTTTGATGCAGAAACTCGGAATCTTCATTGTCTTTTGCAATCTTTAAAAATGCCTGGTATTGAGATAATTTAATCTCATTTAATTTAGTCGGGATTGTAATTTCTAACTTCATAATATAATAACAATTTTAATAAAAATTTGTTTCACACAAAAAAGGCGAACCATAACGGAACGCCTTTTAAGCTCACTAATAATAAACAATCAATTAACTAACTAACTTTATATCTATTGCAAAAAAATTCTCTTTATACATATCTCTAAATAGTGTAATCACCATTTGCTCATTCTCTGCTATTATTTCAGCGTGTTGATAATCTTTTTCATTATCGCCATATCTAAACCATCCTGTTACATCGTATTGTTTCATACTATCTAACTATTAAACTAATTACAAAATAAGCTGCTACTACTCCGATAAAATAAACCTGGTATTTTTGTTTATTTAACATAATTTTTATTTTAAGATTAAAAAAATACTTGTCTTTCCAAGTTGTCAACCCTGTACGAATATTGTGGGATTTTTATTTTTAATGCTAAATATAAAATTTAGCATTTTCTTCTGTATGATTAATAATTCTTTTAGCAGTTTCTTTTGTCATTTTTGCATATCCAATCATTTCATTTGAATGTTTTAATTTTATTTGAAAATAAGTTTTTCCAAATTGTGAAACATTACCTATCATAAATAAAGATATTGCAGTTACTACAAAAGTTAAATTTTCTTTTTTTAATTCTACTGTTTTTGTTAATTTAGTTGTCATAATTTCTATTTTTAGTGATAAAAACTTCGTTGTTGTTATCTGAGTACAAATATAAGCCAACATTTTAAACTACCAAATTAAATATTAAATTTTAACAAAACTTTAACATTTAGAAAATTTTAATCCTTGCATTTGCTATCTCAAACATTTGCCTTAACTTCTGCACCTGTTGGAATGATCTTGGTATTGCAATCATTACTTCTGTGCCTGTCATCAAATGGATGTAACATTGTACAAAAGCTATCATATAAGAATAGTTCATTAGTAGATGTGGTATTTGCCCCTCTCGGGATTGCTTAAATTAAAAAAGATATTATACCGGATTGCATCCAGGCTATGATTCCAATTATCAATAACCAATCCTGATTTCTTATCCGAGTAAACATAGTTGTTTAGTTCCTTTGCTATATTACTACTGTTCTCCTCAACGATAATTGTATAGTCTTGCATCAATGCTAATCCTGCAGTTATAGATCCTGGTCCTTTTGCAGTTGCTATTATATTACATCCATTCGCTGCCATCTCTGCAATCAATCTCGGTTCTGCACTATCAGCTATAATAAGCCGTTCTCTTGCAATGTTTTTATTATAGAATACTATTTCGCTTGTTGTTAGTTTTGGCTTGTATAAATGCTCCTTAACATATATAATCTTTTTAGTTTTATCTATTGCCACCTCAACCAAAGTAGTCGGATCAATACTAAATCCATAATCCTGACCAAATGATGTCTGCAAGTTATCCGGATTAAACTCTCCAAATCTCCAATTAGTAAATACTACTCCTTCTGCCTTATCTAACCAACCACCTAAAATAACGTGCTTATATTTTTTAGGATTTAATTCTCTTATCTTCTCAATCTCATTTATAAATGATTGGTCCAGGTTCTCTATATTGTCCTGATAGGTTGTATGGATATAAGTTACATTTCCTTTCGTTCCATTAAAGCCTTCAGATATTCCTTCGCTTTCAAAAAACCTTTTATAAATCCAATGCTCTTTAGTTGCAGGATTTAATATAAGTACTATTCTATTTTGAACTCCCTTCTGCCTGATTGATAAATTAATCTTATCAAATATATCCTCATCTACTAACTCCTCTGCTTCATCTAATATCCAGGTAGTAACTCCTTGCAATGATTTAAGATTTGCAGTTTGATCTCCGGAGCTTGTTTTGATTCCTTTAAATATTATATCCGTTCCTGATTTCTTATTCCTTATTTCGCCTTTATTGACTTCAAATAAATCATTTGCTTCCATTAGGTCTATCTTTTCTTGGAACTCTGGAATAATAGATAGGTGTGCGGATGTCATTGTCTGCCTTGTAAATAATATCTTATGCCCTGATTGAAATGACAAAGTCGATGCCATAGCACCGACCTCGAAAGATTTACCACTACCCCTTCCTCCGGTAACTATGAAATATCTTGTATCATTCTCATAAAGGGGTAGGTATTTAGAATTAAGATTTAACATAAAAATTAGTCA
>JGI25909J50240_1000285_pt1 | contig 12817 bp, 12 predicted proteins | sample LauGreSpBDMM15DD_2_FD_50240 | JGI IMG/M metagenome (IMG submission 50240) | reverse complement strand
GTTTAAGATCTATTTTTATGGAAATTTTATCTAAGCCATTATTTATTCAAATGTGTCTTAAATACCCAGAATTCACAAACGATCCACAATTTAAAACACAAGTAGCCTTAAGATTTAATGAAGAGAATGTGTTCTCAGAATTAAAAGACATGGAATTAATGGAGAAACGATTAGAATTCATTGGTACTATGAGAGATAGTTTGATGACAACTAATCAAGAAACAATGGAAGAAGAATACTATTTTGATCAAGAATACCTAGTTAAGAAATATCTTAAACTAAGTGATGATGAAATTAGAGCAAATGAAGCTTTTAAATCTAAATTAAGAAAAAAGACAGCTCAAGAGCCAGAAGCTGAAGATCCATTCGCAATGTAAATTATTCACGAAAAAAGATATATAAATTATGAAAATTATTAAAACATTTGAAGACTTCTTAACAGAAGATGCTTTAAGAGCTGGAGAAGAATCACAAGTAGTTATCGATGATCTTACTTTGGATTCTGGTTCTACTATAAAAGCAGCTGAAATTTTAGGAGCAATCACAGCATCCATTACAGATGAAGAGTTTAAACAGTACTTTTATGACAGTTACGGAGAGAATGCATTTGGTGAAGGTGAGATTGATCAACTAGTTAAAATATACAACGATAAAGCTGCAGAAGACTTAGAAGCTGAGAAAGAAGCTGAGAAAGATGCTGAAGGAGAAGAAGGCGGAGACGCTGAAGATCCTCTTGCTGGGTTATAATAAGATATTTCAATAATAAAGTATGATATATATTAAAAATAGAAAAATAAAATACTATGAACAATACTAACGATTTATTAATCGTCGAAATGTCTTCTTCTACACTGAGCGTTAAAACTTCAGATAATAAAGAATACATCCTCGAAGGTGTTTTTGGTCAAATCGATCAAAAAAACAGAAACAACCGTATCTATACAGAGTCGGAATATATTCCACAAATTGAAGCATTACAAGCTAAAATCAAAGCTAGTAAACTTTTAGGGGAACTAGATCACCCTGCTCAATTCGATATTTCTTTAAAAAATGTGTCACACATTATTGAAGAATTAACATATGACAAAGCTAGTAAAGAAGTTAGAGGTAGAATTAAATTATTGGATACTGATGCAGGTAGACAAGCTAAGGCTTTAGTTGATGCAGGTGTTCCATTACAAATTTCTTCTAGAGCTGCAGGTGCCGTTGAATCTAATGGTACTGTAAAGATCAAACAATTATTCACATATGATTTAGTTGCTGACCCAGGTTTTGAAAACGCTGAGTTAAAGAGAGTTAACGAATCTTTTGGATATAGCAATGATGGTTTAATTTCTATTTATGAAATTAACAGATCTTCTGAAACTTCATTAGAAACTATCAACACAATCGAAAACACAAACACAGAAATAAAAGAAAATAAAAACATGGCAGAATTTGTAAAATCTGAAGATTTCAATAGATACTCTGAGTATTTAGCGAATGAAATCAAGACATTAAAAGAGTCTATGGAAGCCAAAAATGCTGAGGTTTCGGAAGACAACACTGTAGACAATCTAAAAGAACACAATAACCACATTGTAGAAACAGTTAATAAATTAACAGACTACGTTGAATATGTTGCGACTAAATTAGACGAATCTATTCAATATTCAGAACACGTTGCTGAAAAAGCAGATCAAGGTATTGCTTACTCAGAATCGTTAGCTGAAAAATTAGATCAAGGTATCTCTTATACAGAGCACGTTGCTGAAGCAGTTTCTAAAGTTAAAGATTTCGCTAATTATTTAGCTGAAGCTCATAACGAAGGTGCTACATCACACACTACTTTATTAGAGTATGTTGAATACTTAAAAGAAAACTTACAATCAGTTTCTGAATATGCAGAATACATTGCAGAATCATTAAACGAAACAGTTATTACTGAAGAAGATGCACCTGCTAAAGATGCTGAAGAAGCAGAAGAAACTGACGAAATCGAAAANATCGGTGATAATTCAGAAGAAGGTGCAGTAGCTAAAGATGGCGAAAACGCTGGTAAAGACGTTGAAGAAATCGAAGGTGAAGAAGTTGAAGCTGGAGATAATTCAAAAGAAGGCGATGTATCTAAAGACGGTGAAAAAGTTGGAAAAGATGCAGAAGACTTAGATGCTGATACTGAAAAATCAGATTCTGAAATTAAACCTAAAACTGACGCAGCTGAGGCTGGTGAAGGTGAAGAAGAAGCAGAAGGTGAAGAAGGTGCATTAGATCCTTTAGAAGCTTACAAAAATGAAATCTCTTCTAAATTAGATGCTTTAGTTGAAAGCGCAACTAAAAAAGAAAATGAATCACCATCTTTCTTTAGAGTTGTTTCTTCTACTACAAGAGAAAAATACAACGCATTAACTGAATCTGCAAAATCAGAAGTTAGAAGCACNGTTTCTAAAAGAGGTTTTATGACTGAATCAGAAATCGTATCATTAATGAACAATGCACANCTTATTGTTGAAAGCGCAGGTGTACAACCTACATTTATTGCTCTTATGCCAACTGAATANACAGAAGCATGGACTAATTTATCTGAAGCTAAACAAAATCAAATCATTGCTCAAGCAAAATATCACACATTGAACACAGAATATCAAGTTGCTAATTTCTGGCAAACTAGAGATCTAAGAGATACNAAAGTTGAAATGGAGAAAGTTGCAATGGTTACTGAATCAAAAACTGAAGAGCCTAAATCAACACTAGGATATGATATGACTGGTATGGCAGAAGCATTCAAACAAAGATTTAACAAATAACAAAAAGAACACGGATATATAATTAACAGTCGACGATAAGGGTGACAGAAGCAGAAAACCCATTGAATGTCGAGTTTTTAACTAAACAATTAAACAAAACAAAAAAAACGATCATTAAAAATGGCAAATTTATTAAACGAAGCTGAGATCAAGAATACATGGGCACCGATTATCTCGGAAGCTACAGGTATCAACGAATCTAGCAAATTAGCGTGGATGTCGACTTACTGTCATAACCACAAATTGTATGAAGACGCAAACATTATGTCTTTATCTAACAACCCTGGCCCAATGAACTTAACAGGTATGGGTGCAGTATCTTTTCCTTCTCAAATTGGACAAGGTGCAAATGTAGGAACTAACGGTTCTGGTGACAAATCACCAACGTTATTGCCTTTAGCAATGCAAGTTGCTGCTCAAACTATCGGTTTAGATTTAGTACCAGTAGTACCAATGGCTGGTCCAATGGGATTATTGTCTTACTTAGACTTTACTTATGAAGGTGGTACAGTAGCATTAGGTGCAACTGCTCCAACTTACATCAAAACAGCTGAAGCTGCTGAAGGTGCTGACGTTAAAGTAGGTACTTCAAGAATCGATGGTAAAAACATTATCAAAATCGTTGACGCGGTTGCAGATGGTGATGTTATTGCTGACAGATACGCAGATGCTACTTTAGTTGCTGCATTAGAAGATCATATTCCTGCATTCGTTGGAGCTGACGCTAACGGTCGTCCTATGGCGAGAGAAGTTGGTGAAAGAACTGCTGATAAAGTAATGGGTCTTTCTTTATTCTCTAAATCAGTTGCTGCTGAAACTTTCCAAGTTGCTGCTGCAGTTACTAGAGAGCAAGTACAAGATTTAAAACAATTCGGTGTAGATGCTGTTGCTCAAGTAGAAGCAGTTTTAACTAACGAATTGACTCAATCTATCAATAACCACATCTTAACTAAGATGAGAGCTATCGCTGAAACAGGTATTGGTAACCTTGCTTTAACTTACACAGACGGTGGTAACACTTATGGTGATGTTAATAGAAGAATCTTAACTAACATTCTTGCTGCTGCGAACTTAATCGCAAACAGAGGAAGAAGAGGTGCTGGTAACTTCGCAGTTGTAGGAGCAAAAATTGCTTCAGCTTTACAATCAATTGCAGGTTTCGTACCAAATCCAATGGCTAACACATTCAACCAAGTTGCAGGTGCTATCTACCCATTAGGATCTGTTGCAGGTGTTAACATCTATACTGACCCTAACTTAGAGTGGGAAGCTACTACACAACAAGTATTAGTTGGTAGAAAAGGTGATGGTAACGGTGCTGGATTAGTATTCATGCCTTACTTAATGGCTGAATCAGTTCAAATGATTGCAGAAGGAACAATGGCTCCGAAAGTAGCTGTTAAGTCTAGATATGCATTAGTTGAAGCTGGATTCCACCCAGGTACACAATACCAAAAATTCACAGTTTCAGGTTTAGTATTGTAATCTTAAACTAGAATAATTTATATGAAAAGGTCATCTCAGGATGACCTTTTTTTTGTTTTAAACTTTTGTAAATTAAGGCGGATATATAATCTAACAACATAATTAAAACTATAAAATAAATAAACATTATGAAACTAAAATCAAAATTAAAACTTTACGAAGAATTTGTAAATGTAACTCGTCAAGTAAATGATTCTAATGCAACAAAAACAGACGTTGCAATTGATAAGGTATCTGTAGACAAAGAAAATACTATCAGAACAGAAATAACCAAAGACGTGGATTCAATTCTTAATAATTTAATTGAATTATCAGACAGAATCGGAGAAAGTACTGAAGTAGATACACTTTTTGAAGAATTATTTGAAGCTCTTAGTATATCAGATCTTAATGAGGGTATTATGGATATTATCAAAAGTCCTATTAAGTATATGAAAATTTCTAAAGCAATGAAAGGTTATCAAAAAGCTTTAGTAAGTCAAGCTATTAATGATTTGGATTTTGCTAAGAAAAAAGAAGCAAGTGATGTAGATACCGAAGATAAGACTCCGGAAATGAAGAAAAAATTAGAAGTACTTAAGCAAGCAAACTTAGCTAAAAACCAAGCACTTAAAGATGAAGCTACAGGATATTCAGATAGAATGTCTGAATTAGCAAAGGGTGATGAAGGTTTAGGAACTGTTGTAAGTTTAGGTAAAGCAAAATCTAAAATTGCTGCTGCAAAAACTGCAATGAAAGCTGCATCAGGTGAAGAATCTAAATCTCTTAAATTAGAAATTCGAGAATTAGAAGATAGAATAGCTAATGATGAGAAAGAGTTGAAAGATTATGCTAAAACTAATCAAAAAGATGGAGAACCTATAGATAAAGATAAAGAAGCTGCAGCCGCACAATCAGCTGCACAATTAGGTGGATCTGACGATAATGAAGAAGGAAAACCAGCAAAAGCTGCAAAAGCTGCAAAAACTGAACCAGCTTCAACAACTGAACCAGCTTCAACAACTGAACCAGTTGCAAAAACTGAACCAACTTCAACAACTGAACCAGCTGCAAAAACTGAACCAACTTCAACAACTGAACCAACTGAAGATGATAAAAAGGCTCAAGAAAAAGAAAAGCTAGAAAAAGCTAAAACAGATGCTAAAGCAAAATTAGATGCGGTACCAGAAACAGCTTCTCCAAAAGAAAGAGCAGTTGTAAAAGTAGAGTATCTTAAAGCACAATTAGCTTTAGCTCAACTTAATGGTGATGATGCAGAAACAATAGAGAAATTAAATACAGATATTAAAACAGAAAATGCAATTATGAATCTAAAAGTAATTGGACAATCAAACGGTGGTGCAAAAGAAAGTAATCAAACAGATTTATCTTTTGACACGTTAATGATCGAAGCATCTGTAAGTGGTTTAATGGCATCTGATGATGAAGAAGATGGTTACAAATATCTTAAAGCTCAAGCTAAAAAGTTAGGAGTTAAAGTTACTGTAAACAAAGATCCTTACGGAGATGGTTATGATGAACTTAGCTTTTCTGGCGATAAAGGAGCAGTTATGAAACTAGCAGGTATATCAGGACATGCTGAAGATATTACTGATGGNGCATANGAATTAGAAGAATCAGTTAAAACTATTAAATTAGATGAAAGTATGACAATTGCAGAGAAATTTGCAANATTGATGAACAAATAATTAAAGATGACGCTTAGCGTTCTTCTTTGCAAGTTTAAGAAACTCCTCTCGTTCTTCGAGTAGGAGTTTTTTGCATTTCTTACGAAACTCAATTGAACTCTTTAAGATACGACTATCGATCATNGGTGCCTTTAANACATCATAATATTCNGGATGTAAAAAGTTTTCTAGATCAAAATTCATGAATTTGGCTTGAATAGGTTTAAAACTTACTGCACAAATCCAATCAATCATGTTACAGTTATTATATAAAGTAGCTAAGTCTACTAATTTACCATTAGTATGATCCCAATATTTTTTAGTTAGTACAACACTTTTTACTGGAGGTTTTTGCATTCTAAGTACACATTGAACAAATTGATCATTGTCAGACCACCTTCTAATATGTCTGTGGTCTACTAGGAACTTCCTGAAGAACTTTGCTAATGGAGCAAGTATAATACCGTATCTGTTCCTTGGATTAGGACCAGACGTGCGAGTGATGTTTATATGTGAATATGACATTGCCATTAATCTATTTATCATTGAAACCTTTTAATGCATTAATCATATAACATGTAAACATATCATATACATACATGAAATCAATAAACCAACTTTTTACAGAAAAGTACAGACCTTCAAACTTAGAAGAACTTATATTACCAGAAAGAGTAATGAGTAAATTCAAAGACGGTTTGGTACAAAACATGTTATTTGCAGGTAGTCCAGGTACCGGTAAAACTTCATGCGCAAAAGCAATTGTTAATCAATTCAAGTTACCATACTTGTATATTAACGCATCAACTGATACTTCGGTAGATGTTATTAGAACTAGAATCACAGATTTCTGTTCTACTGTTTCCATTATGGATGCACCTGGAATGTTTAAGGTAGTTATTCTAGATGAGGTCGATGGTGTATCAGATCAATTCTTTAAAGCACTTCGTGCAACTATGGAAACATTCTCAAGTAATTCTCGTTTTATAGCAACGTGTAATTACATTAATAAATTACCAGATCCAATTCTTAGTCGTTTTGAAGTTATTGATTTTGACTTTGATAAACAAGAAGAAACAGAATTGACCAAGAAATACATTAAAAGAGTGTATGAAATCTGTGGTAAAGAAGACATGACAATTGAAAAACCAGCATTGGTAGAATTTGTTAAAAGAAACTTTCCAGATTTAAGAACTACTTTAAATAAATTACAAGGTTACAAAACACAAGGTACTTCTAATATCACAGCAGAAGATGTTAAGAAATTTAATTCAGTTTACAAAGATGTATTCGAGTTAATCTTTAATGAAACAGATCCAGCTAAAAACTATCAAACNCTGGTAGGAAATTATGCTAATAGAGTTGATGATGTATTACAAACATTGGGTGCAGAATTTATTGAATATATTCAGCAAGAGAAAGGACAATATATAAAACATATACCACAAGTTGTTATAACTGTCGCTAAACATCAAGCACANAGNGTNCANGTTATNGACCCTGTAATTACGATGTTGAGTTGTGTATATGAGATACAAAGTATAATTAATTCGTAAATAACTAATAAATAATTTTTTAGTCTCAATATTTTTTAGTATATTTGACTAAGTAAAGAAATATAAATATGAAAGTGGGAAAACATACATTATTAATAGACGGTAATTATTTTGTATTCAGTAGACTTTTTGTACTTCAGAAACCTAAGAGTGGACAACTTTTAGGAGATGATAAACAAAAGTCACAGTTTATGAGAAAATTAGCCATTGACTTTGCATCAGAGATGCGAAAGTTAAAAATGTTCGTGGATGACGTGGTATTGACAGTAGATTCAAAATCATGGAGAAAAGACTTATATCCAGAAGCTGACTATAAAGGTACTAGAAAACAAAGTAGCGATGTCAATTGGACAAACGTATATAGTGTATATGAAGAATTCCAAAAGATCTTAGCATCTAAAGGCGTTACGGTGCATCAAATTCAAGGTGCTGAAGCAGATGATGTTATATTTGGATGGTCAACTGCTCTTAACAATAGAGGTAAATCATGTATCGTATGGTCAGGTGACAGGGATCTTATCCAGTTAGTTAACTATTCTAAGACTAATGATGCACATACAATTTGGTACTANAACACCAAGAAGTCACTATATGTGTATGAAGGCTTTGANCATGATATGAATCAATCCATTGCAAATGATATGAGTACNGATGATTTACTATTCAATATGGGTGGTGAACACATGACAAGAGATACTTATCAAACTAATATTTTAGCATGGGTAAAAGATCTTAAAATAGAAATGACAGAAGTTGATTGTGATAGATTTATCTTTAATAAAATATTAATAGGCGATAAGTCTGATAATATTCCATCAGTAGTTACTTGGCAAAAAGAAATGAAAGGTGGTAAATTAAGAATCTTCTCAATTACTGAAAAGATGGCAGATATTATCTATGAGCAATTTGTTAAAGAGTTAGATAACTTTACAATAGAACACTTATTTAATCAAGAATATAAAAATAAATTAACAGATATTATTTATAGAGTAGTTGGTCATGGTAACTTAACGTTGATCAAATCATCATTATCTAATAATATAGCACTAATGTTGCTACATGTTAAAACTATTCCAGATTCAATCCAGCGTGCCATTTATGAAGCAATTGATAGAGATTGGGAAGGTGCTTTAGAGCAAGTAGATCAATTTATGGATATGGAAAAAATCTTAGAAGGTACACATTGGTTAGAAGATAAAATTGGATTTGGTGTAGATGCATTTGCAGGAATGGATATTCCTAAAGAAGAATCAGTTAAAAAAGAACCAATGAAATTAGTTGGTAAAAAAACAGAGTCTGCTAAAATCAATGCATTACCAATGACTAAAAAATTATTCTAATGACACTTGAAGATTATATATTAATTGAAGAAATTCTTGCTGAAGCTAGTGCATATGGTGTAAGATCTAATGTGCAAAAGCTAGCTGAGCAATATATCAAAGAAGGTTCAGATACAATTGATGCATATCATAATGCATTTAAACATTGGACTACATAAACATAATCATCATATAACGTATAATTAATATGCTAGACGAGACTAAATTATTCGATTTTGTGAAAATTATGTTCACAAAACCAGATCAATTCAATAATATGAAACTACATACGAAGAAGCGTCATCATTTTATGATTAATCGTTTCTTCGCTATTAAATACCCAGCTAATGCCAATATGTTTAATTTTAATGGTATTAATGGTGGTAATGTAGTAGAATCATGGGGAATGGTTGCACAAAGATTCAAGAGTGTTCCAATGTGGTTTTACACCAAAACAAAAAAAGCAGAGAAAGAAATAGTAGATAAATATACACCTAGCGAAGCTGTGATTGAATTGTACCTAACTAAAAATGAAATAGGTATGAGAGAATTTAATGAATTAAAACAATTCGCCAAGGCTGATTTATTCAGTGACTTACAAAAAATTGAAACACAGTTAGATGTCTATAGAAAATAAAGATGATTTCTCGGAAGTAGTTGATATTACACTATACAAATATAACTCTATAGATATTAAAATATGGGGGTTAATTCAACGCGACTTAGAAAGTAAAAAATTAGTAGATGACTCTTATTTAGTTTCTGCTAATAAGATGCAAATGTACATTAATAAATGGTTTTCTGCTGATGTTAATAGATTTCAATCAGTAGGTGAAATGTCCATCCATAAAGAAGCTACTTCTATTTATTTTATTTGGCAAATGCTAAATAACATATCTAATTTGTCATGGATCAAAGTTAACCTAAATAAAAATATAACTTATAATAGAGTTGTAAATATTGATCAAATTAAAACGATTAGATATAATATTAAAATTATACGAGGTAGCTTAAGACTTTTTGATTTATTTGAAATAAGAGAGCTAAATATAGTTAATGATATAATGGATCGTTGTAAACTATTACCAGATGGTCAAATGTACAAAGTATTCAAATTAAGAAAATTTATGAACGTTCTTGACATGTATTTAACAGACGATACTGGTAGTGAAACATTTAGCGTTATAAATACCATTATTCAAAAATTAGAACCATATGAAATGGATGATCCAGAAATCCTTTTAATAACTGATAGAAATTCAGATATATAATAAAAAACAGACTACTTGTCACTAATTAATGGTAAGAAACTTTACAGCAGATCAAATAGGCGATGCATTTTTAGCCAAACTAATTACTCCATATGAAAATGTCGTAGGCATTAATTCATGGAATATAATTGCTGGCGTAAGTAATTCTAATACTATAGGTACTTTAACAATGAGTGCTGGAAGTAATGTAGTTACTGGTTATCGTACTAATCTAAATCTAGTAATAGGTGATAAGATTATCGTAGGTAATGTAGAATTTGAAGTAGCTAGTATAATTAGTCCATATGTATTCACTGTAACAACACCTCCTGAATTTACAGGAACTGGTCTTAAGTTCTATAAATCATTAAATGAAGACAATTTCTTTGACTATGAATTTAGATGGTCACAAGAACCTGCAAATAGTGATGGCGGTATAATGTCAGAATTTAGACCATTAAATAATGGTACAAATCCAACAGATATTTTAGGTTTAGCATTCGATCCATTAAAACCATTATGGATCACAGTTAGATTTACAGTTAATAGATTATCTACAGCGCACACATTATCCTTATTAAGTCTTACATTTAATATAGAAACTGTAGAAGGTGAAATTATTTCATGTCCTCAATATTGTACAGATTGTACAGATCCATACGCAATGAATGGTTGTGCAAATATTATTGTAGACTGTGATGATAATTTATTCAATCCATATGATTTAACAAAACCTACAAATTTATATAAGCAAATGTCTGATCTTTCAACTAGTATGTTTGGTCATCCGATTAAATATTTTAGAGTAGAACCAGATCAAAGATCACGTGATGTTATATTAATGGAATATTCATTATATAACGTAAAAGAAACAGGTGAATTTAAAATCATGGTACCAGATAATGAGTTACCTTCTAATGATTTTAAATTTGACATATATGGAATGAGTTTTGAAGATTTTGAAATTCATGTAACTGCAACACAATTTAGTTCAGCCTTTGGATTTGGAATAAGCCCAAGAGCTAGAGATTATCTTTACTTTCCATTAAATAATAGAATGTATGAAGTTACTGCAGTTACATTCGCAGATGAATTCAATATGAATATGACATATTGGAGAGTAATGCTTAAGAAATATGAAAATAGAACTAGTTCTATACATACTGATTCTGCAGTAGAACAGGAGCTTAGCGATCTAATCACAGGTATTGAAGAAGTATTTGGTGAAGAAATCCAACAAGAATTTGCACAAGTTGCAAAACCAGAACAATATCAAACAGTATTTAATACTGTAGGTGATGGTATACGCGATAGAGTCCATAATAATTTAACTATATTAGATACTGAGATTAGAAATAAATGGACTATTATTAGTAAGAACACATATGATCTAAGTTCTATTAGTGATGTGGGAATTGAAGCTGTTGTTTATAAAAGAAAATCAACCTTAGCAACTGATGAAAGTTTAGCTATAACTTTATGGTTTAGACCAGATTTGTCAGCTACTAATCCTTCTGCTGTTTTAATAGATGGATTAATAAACCAAAAAGGTTTAAAAATATCAACAACGAATGAAAACATATTTGTTCAAATAAATAATGATACACATCAATTTACATATAATACACCGATAAGTTCGGATGCATGGTATGGAATGGTATTTAATTTAAATAACAAATATAATCAAATATCAACGACGGTCTATAAATTAGAACCGGGTAACAATTTATTACCTAATAATACAACGCAGAATAGTATTACGAATATATTAGATGAAACCAAATCTATAACGCAATACAGTTGGATAACTACAAAACAGTATTCACTTATGCCTGGTAAAATAAAAATGACTAACATAAGATTGTTTAAAAAACCTATAGAATCAGAGCAAAGACTTAATGTATTACAGCAATATGTAGTTAGAGATAATCAACTTGCAACTATTATAGACAACGCAATTCCTTCTATTCAGCTTAGACGTTACAATCAAGCTAGATAATACGCATCTAGCATAGGTTGATATATAACCTATAAATAACATTTTTATGAGCGAAGAAAAGAAAAAGAATATATCTGAACAAGCAGATCAAATTCGTAGAGAGTTAGACGATCTAATAGGAGATACAGGTATGATGGACGTTGAGACAGATCCAGTAGATCTTCCAATCAAACAACCTAGGACCGATTTAGCACCAAGAATCAGTTATGAAGAATTAAAGTCAGCTGCAACCAAAAAAGCAGAAAAGACTATTACAGCTCTTATGAAATTTTATCTCGATGCAGATATTATTGAAAAGGACGAGTATATTGCTGCAAAGAAAAAGATGGACGAAATGACTATGTCATCTTTGATCTATCAATTGCAAGCAGGTGAAAGAGCATTAACCACACTTTTACAGACTATTGACGATGGTGAATTAGCACCCCGTATGTTTGAAGTACTTGCTACTTTACAAAAATCCATGTTAGATATTATCAAATCACAAACAATGTACTTAATGGCTTCTGAGGAATCTACTAAGAGAATTGCACGTGACATTGAAATTTATAAAAAACGTGATGATGTCAGAGAAATAGAATCTTCTGGTGGAGATACTACAAATAAAAATCTACAAAGAGGTACTAAAGATCTAATGGCTGCAATACAATTGGGTATTAAACGAGGACCAGTTGAAGAAATAGAAGACATAGAAGAAACCACAGAAGATTAATATGAGTGATTACGTAGGCGATAATAAATGGATACCCAAAGAC
>JGI25909J50240_1000254_pt1 | contig 13400 bp, 17 predicted proteins | sample LauGreSpBDMM15DD_2_FD_50240 | JGI IMG/M metagenome (IMG submission 50240) | reverse complement strand
GGCTAGCGGCATGGACTGCCGGGCCGCTCGGGCTGAAGTAGTGGATTGGCGGCGGTCGCTTAGTAGAGCGAAGCAGACGGTGCTTTGGCGGTCGTGAACGTGGTCGGCACGGTCAGGCTGGTGATCGTCGCGCCGAAAGTTCCGGTCGTGCTTCCAGCAATCAAACCGCCCACGTAGTCGGCAGTGGCCGAGAGCGCGAGCGTGCTGGTGCTGTTGCTCTGGATTGCAATGAAGAAGCGAGCCGGGCCGACAACATTGTAGCCAGTGACAAACGGAAGCTGGACGACCGCTCCGGTGGTGGTGGTGCCGTTGGCAACACCAGCCAGCGCCGAGTTGGCAAGCACGATGCCGCCCGCATCAAGCAGGAAGGCGATCAACTTGTCTGCGCTGGTCGGGCTAGTTCCAAGCTGCACCTCGACGCCAGTGGCGAAGGATGAGCCGTGAGCATCGACCGCGACCATGTGGTATGTTCCGTCAACGCCTGCTGCGCTGGTGCCTTTGGCGGGGTTGCGGATAGAACGCGGGCTGACGCGGGACTCGACGGGAGGATTGGATGTAGATGAGGGCATAATCGTGTGTGGTTACTTGGTTCCGCGAATGGAGCCGGGCGCGGGCTTGCGACCGCTCGGAGTGTTGGCCTTCATAATCGCAGGCAGTTCAAGGATTGGGGGCATTCCGCCAAGCACTTTGATCTGAGATTCGGTGTCGGGCGTGTAGGTTTTTACGGTGGATTTGTGTTTGCTCATAACGGTTCTGTTTATTCTGCGGTGTGAATGAAAATCCCGGTGCCGGGAGTGTTAGCTAGGTTAGTCAGGCTGTCAATTAGATGCTGGTCGCTGGTGGTTACTTTGGTGTCAGGAAAGCGGTATTTGGTTCCGTCGTTCAAGATTAGCCAGCGATTGGTGATGTTGTTGACAAAGGTTACGCTTGCTCCAACCTGTTCCGGCGCTTTCGCTTCCGGTTTAGGTTCCACTAGCTCCGTTGCCTCGGCAGTGGTGCGGATTTGGCGAGCCATCGAATTAGGCGTTGATCTTGTGGAAGTTCGTCGCGTAGCCAAAAGCCTGCGGGTTCTTCATCTTGATGCCCAACTTGGCGCGGAACTGGCCCTGAAGCGTGTCGGAGCCGGGGGTCGGCGCATACTGCTCAAAGAACAGCGGCTCAAAGGTCTTCTGCTTGATAAGCTCCAAGTCGATCACGATCATGTGACCGTTGAAGGTCGGGATGGTCTTGAACAGGGGCTCGGTGCAGAGGTCAATCGCGCCGAAGGGCGTCTGAACCGTGGTCAGCACCAGACCGAATTCGTTGTTGTTGTCACCCTGCATGATCCGGTAGCCGCCCTGTGCGCTGTTAGCAAACTTGCTGATCGCGCTGTAGGCTTTCGGGCCGCAGAAGGCAAGCTTCACATCGGAGCCCCAAGTCATAAAGGACTCAAACCAAGTGTTGAGCGAGTCGAGGCTGACGCCTGCACCGCTGCCGCCAGCCAGAGCGTTGTCGGTCAGCGTCACCTTGTCGATGCCGTTGCGGACGCCGCCAGTGCGGTAGGTGGTGCCAGCGACTTCAGAGACGCCAAGGTAGTAGGCGAGGTTGATGTCGTTCGCAATGCGCTCAAGGGCGTCGGCTTTCTGCTCCATCCAAGGGCCGTCGATGTCGGTGCGGAGAATGCCGTTCTTGTAGGCGTTTTCGACCGAAGCGGTGGAGTTGAACGTCTGGATGTAGTTCAGGTAGTTGGAGGGCTGCGTGAAAGCACTCTCAATCGGGTTGCTGCCGTTGGGCTTCGCAAGGGTGATCAGCACGAAGGGCTGGTAAAGGGCCGTGACGACCGCCGTGGTCGCATTGCCGTTGTATCCACGGGCAGCGCGGCTGACGGTGATCGGCGTCGAGTAGCTGGACGAACTAGCCACAACGATCATACGTTCGTTAGTGACGGTGTTTTCGATGATTGCGCCAACTTTCAGAAGCGTGCCAACGGTCTGGTCAAGCGTGCCGCTGTCGTAGGTGGCAGAGGCGCTAGTGTTAGAAAATTGGATTTGCGTGCTGCTCGTAGTCATCACGGTGTCGCAGTAAAACACGCGGCGAGTCGGGTCTTTTTCAAACCAGTTGTAGGTCTGCGAGTCGGCGTTTTCGTTACCAAGGCGGCTCATCAAGGCGAACAAAGTCGATCCGGTGTTCATGCCCTTGGCATTCCGGTGGAGAACGCCCTGCTGCCATTCGCCAACGTCATCGTTGGTGTCGGCGTTGGCGCGGCTCAGGTAGCCAGCGACAGAGCCGAAGGCGTAGCCGCGCTGGCGGTCACTCAAGGTGGCACCAACGACGAATACCGCAGCCCAAGCGAGCAGCGGCGAGATTGCTCCGGTGATCGCAGCGGCGAGCATCAGGGCGGTGAAGGTGGCGTAGATTTTGAACTTCATAACGTGGTGGTGAGGATGTGTGTTGTGCTGTTTTCTTTGACGCCACCACTTTTGTCCGTTTGGACAATTGTTACAACTAAGTCAAAAGACCGGGGACTATTGTTGTGTCTTTTACCTAAGCAATGCCTTTGCTTTTGNCGCTATTGTNGCGCTCTTTCGCTTNCCAAGTTCTACTTTTCGCATGTGCGANACNCTAACTCCGCAGTGATCTGCAAACTCTTTTTGCAGCATTCCGGCTTTTAAGCGTGCTCTGGCAATAGCGGTGCGACGTGGACTAACTCTCATGCTGGTAAAGTAAAGCCCTGCCGCGCCCGTTGTGCGCTCCCCAGCGCAATCTCTGTTGATACCATGACGAAACAACAGCTTCCACGGGCGGCGACAGGGAAAGTCTTCACATGAATCCTGCACGGCGCATGGCGTCAATCTCGCTGCTTGCGCCCTTGATCACGCCGCCTCCACCGTTGCTGGTTACGCCTGTCTGCGCTGGTGGACGAGACCGTGGTGCTACGGATCTTGTTGGCGCGCTTGCTGCCGGGATTGCGCGTGTTTGACCGCTTACGCCCAACCGTGCTGCGGTTGCTTTGGCAAGTTCCGGTAAGAACGAATTTTCAAGCGCGCTTGCTCGTTGTTGACGCCTTGCGGTGTGCGGGCTATTCGGAACCGCTTTAATAATTGCAAGGAGATCGCCGTGTTCTGCACGAAGGGAGCCTGCCATTTCACGCATTGCCCGCAGTCCGCCGGGATGGTTTTTGATTGTCGGATTGCTTTCGAGAAACTGATGCTCGGTCTGGTATTGCGCGATCTGCTGTTGCTGGTGCGTAATCGGATGAAGCTGTTGCTCAAACCTAGTCAGCCGTTCGCCAACTTGATCCGCCATCCATCGCCTGCTGTCCAAGGCGATATTTGCCATCATGCGGCCAAAAGCTTTGGTGTCGCCCTCTGCAAGCATCTCGTCAAATTCCTCTTGCGGCGGTGCAAACGATTCGGCAGCTTCAGACAGCCAATTATCGCGAGTAACTGACTCGTCTTGCGGCTCAGATTCTTCTGATCTCCCGGCACCGGGAGAATCCTTTGCGGTTTCGGGCCTTTCAGCCAGCATCTTGTGAAAAGTTTCCCAATCAGACGCAGTTTTTTCTTGGTCGCCAATTTTAAACTTTGGCTCCGGCGGCTCAACGGGATCGGGTTCACCAAGCTTTGGCGTTTCTGCAACGGCGCGGGCTTCTGGTTTTTGGCGTGCTTGGCGTTCGGGTTTAAATCGACCATTTAACCTGTCTCGGGTAGCCTTAGCCGCTCGTTCAATTGCTTTGCTCGGGCTCTCGCTCATGCCGAGTTCTTTGGCAACGTCTGCTGGCTTAATTTTTGCGCCGGGTTCGCTAATGCCGCGATCTACGAACTGCGGCTGAATGATCTCTGGCGCGGGCTGAATGGTCGGCTCCGTGACCGTTACGGTCTGCCCGGTTGCGCTCTGACTAGCTGGAACCGCAACGGCTGCTCCAGTGTCTGCTGCGTTGAATTGCATGTGTCGTTTGATGTGCATGATTTATGGTTGGGTTTATTGTTTATAAAAGCTAAAGTGGCGGCGGCCTTAGCGGTGGCAGTTTTGTTTTAATGTTTGGTTTTGTGTAAATGTCAATGTTGTTTGAACTTAAAATATTGTTTTTTGCATCAAGTTCACGTTGCGTCAGACCACTATAACTTTCGCCTTGGTCGGGTCCCTTGTCATCTGGCGGAGGACTAATGAAATTGGGCTCATTCGGTTTGTCGTAATTTGGCGGAACTTCAATTGGATTTAGCTGACTGCGTTCTATTTCGTATTCATTAAAATCAGGCACATCAGGATCGGTCTGATTGGGTTGACTACGTTCCATATCGTATTCCTGAAGATAGAGATCATTCGGATCAACTTGAGCGGGCGGATTGCTTTGTCCATAGCTGGGGTTTGGCGAGGGTTGCACACGATCCAGCATCTCCTGCTTTTTGCGTTCCTCGTCTAAACGTGCATACATCTCCTGATCTTGGCGTGCCCGATCATCTTTGTTAAGAACACGCGGTTGTTCGGGATCAAGAGCGCCGCCGTAATCTTGTTTTGGGTTAATAGATGGCAGAGGAGGCCGCGCAAATTGCTTAGGAATAAGATATCCATTTTCATCTTCAACAAATTTCCTTTCATTTTCATCAGGTGGCAATTGACGATAGAAATCGGACTCTGATTTGGGTTTGTATGCAGGAGGTTGCAAAGGCACGGCTTGGCCGGGAAATTTAGGCTTATACGGTTTGTTGTATCCACCTCCCATTGACGGAGGATTGATTGGAGCAGGTTTATAGGGCTCGTCGCCTCCCATTGGCGGAGGCTTGATCGGATTCGGTTTAGGCAGTGCGGATTTAATTGGCATATTTATAGTTCTTTCTTGGTTGTTGTGGCTTTCAAGGTCGCAATTCTAACTTCCTTGTGGATTTGTAAGGATCAATTTTGGTAGAACCGGATTCGGGTGGACGCACGCCGTATTGCTCAGGTTTCGCTGTTTTCATTTTTTCCGCAAGACTTGAGGCAAATGCCATTTGCTCTTGCGTTGCGGCTCCAGCACTTGGATCACCAGAGAGAATACGCGCCGCTATTGTTTCTCGTATGTTTTGTTCTGATCCGTAATTTTTAAATGCATTTCCTTGCTCTGGCGTAATTAAAAACGATGGCCGTTCGTTGCTTGGCATGTTGTGCATGAACACACGCGAAGTTTCGTTTAGAATAAGTGCGTTCCGCTCTATTTCTGAAAGATTTGAATATGGGTTTACAATAACCCGATCGTCTTCCGTAGCCATTCCGGCTGTTCCGGGATTTTTATAAAAGAACTCCATCTCTGACGCATATGGCTCACGCTCCAGCGATGGCGCGGCTTGTTTAACGGAGTTGGGCTTGCTTGGAGGCCCATATTCAATCGGACGGACGCTGTATTGCTCTGGCTGCGGTGCGTATCTTTTCTCTTGGTCTGTGTGCAATGCCTCTGCGTATGTAGTAGCGTTCTCTGGTGTGTCGAAAACTCCAAGGTGTTTTCCAGCTTTCTTATACTGCGCTGCGGCTTCAGCGTTTGTCATTACTCGTCCATCTTCGCTTACCGTGGGAATTACAGTTTCACCCCTGTCTGTTCCAATGCTGATGGAGCGCACAGTGCTTATTGATCCATTTGGATTTTTTACTACAGGCCGATTAGTAAGGTCAATGTTGCCAGCCTCTCGCTGTCCATTAGGCTTAATTGCAATAACGTCCTTTATTGCATCATTTGCGTTTTGGTCAGCCATTTAGGTTTCCTTTTTAGTAAGCACGTTGAGGGCAATTAGAAGCCCTGCAATCTCTCCTTGTGTGTGCTTTAGGTCGTCAGTCGATACCTTCCGCAAATTCAAATCGCGCTCGGCAATCAGTCCCTTTAGCCGTTCTGTAAGAATTGTTCGTTGAATTGTCTCGCCGTTCCAGCGTAGTCGTTCCGCTCGCACTAACTCCGGCGGGATGTTGAGTAGCCTGCCGATGCGGTCGTCTGGCTTTTGTCGGGCTTCGATCACAACGCAAGGGTCGCGCCCTGTGCCATCGGCGGTTCGGCACTGGGGTTAGGTGGCAGTATGGCAGCACTCGGTTGACCAAGGGCGTCAGGCGGTGGTGGTGGCCCTCCGGGAGCGGGTTGCCCTGCTGGTGGCATTGGAGGGGCTCCAGCGGCCTGCGGAGGCGGCATACCGCCACCTTCCGCCATCAGTCGCTCCTTGGCGTTCTTCTGTGCAGTTGCGCGGGTGATCAAAAAGTTCTTGATCGGCAGTCCGGCTTTGCGAGCAGTCCAGACAATCAACGCCTTCGGGTCGATGTTGCCCGGCACCGTGTTGTCAAAGGACGGTTGGAAAGCTGGGTTGGTGCTGGCTTCGATCAAACGAGCGCAAGCGGCTACTGCGCGGGCGTCGGTGCCCGGCATCGCTCCGTCGTGCGGCGTGACATCGAAGCCAAATTGGATGTCTGGTGCGCCTAGAACCGGGTCAGGCATGTTCGGCACCTCGCCTCGGCTAATCTTCTGTTGAGCGGTCACGTCGTCGTCGCCAAGCAACGGGTCACGCGGGATAGGCTCCACGCCTGCGGCCATCTTGGCTTCAGCAATTTCGGGGCTGTCGCCTTTCATCGCTTCCATTTCCTCGGCGGTAANTGGTTCACGTCGAACGTCCATGTATTTGGGCGGCGGTTCGTCCGGGTCGTATTCGTCATCGTTGTCGCCCGTGATCCGTAGTTTCATGGTGTCGGGCATGAACTGTTGGAGATCCATGACGATACGGCGCGTCTGCGGCACAAGCGTGCGGCTGCTTAGATTGCGGGCGATAGTCGATAGCCTGCCCATCGCCATCTGCTGCACGTCCTGATACTGCCCAAGCGTCTGGCTGGGGTCTTCGGTCTGCCCTTGGATTTGAGCTAGGGCTCCACTTGATTTCTCCATCACGCCTTCCCAGAACTGCATCTCTCCAACAAAGTTTGCCGTGGGGTCGTCCACTCGCATCTGCTGTAAAATCTGAGCGTTCGGCGTGTTGCCTGCTTCCTCGTTTTTTAGGATCAGTTGACGAACTCGCGTCTTGTCAGTAAGCACCTGTGCAACGTCACACTTGGTGCCGTCACCGAGAAACAAGCTGCCAGCCCGCTCTACCTGCTCGGCGTGTGCACCCTTGAGCACGTCGATCATGTCTTGCGTCGGCTTCATCATCAGCGCCCGCCCCGGCGTAAACTGCGCGTGAGCACCCGATCTGCTCTCTCCTACTGCGTAGGGGTATTGTCCGTGTGCGTTGTTCTTAATGTTGACGCTCAACAAGTCGGTCTCACCAGACATGAGCATTTCAATCAACTCGTATTCTTCGTCCTCGTAAATCTTAAACGTCTTCGGCTTGGCTCGCACGGTGATCAGCCAGCACTCCACCGTTCCTCCGTCGTCCTTGTTCACCTTGTCGGTCATCCCGAGGTCTGGGGTAGTCATTCCGCGACGATGACGCTCCCAGTAACTGCGGCTGGTACTGGTCGTTGTGGTGTTGCTTGCGGAGATGCCCGTTATTCCCTTGCGGGCCTTGGCGTTCTTGAGTTTTTCAACCACCTTTGGCAGCACGTAGTCGTAGTCTTCGGGGTCGAGCTCGCTGCGACGTTTTAGTTCCTGCCATGTCAGCGTAACGCGGTGCCCAGCGTATCGACCGCGCTGCATGTTTTTGATGGGCAATGCCGGGTCACAAATGAAATCGTAGGGGCTGATGACTTCCTGTTTGGAGTATCCGCCCGCTGGTTTCTGCACGGTCTTCCAACGCGTCTTCTTGATCGGCTTGTAGTCTGCTGGCTTTGGCAGTTTCTTTTTTGTTACCGGATCAATCTCAGCCACGTATGGCATCGAATACTCAACTGCTTCCTTTGTGGTTTCGTAGAGGTGGCACCAGTGGTCATACATGACGCCACGATTGGTCACGATGCTGTCCATCACCCAATCATAGCCTGTGGAATACATCTCGTTCTGACTGTCATTCCACGCAAGCAATTGATTGACAGCCTCGGCCTTCACTTCGTCGTCGTCGTTCCTTGCAGTGACACGCCGATTGGTTTCTCCACCAAACAGAATCTGACTGATCGCTGTAGCCAACACTTCTAGCTGCGTGCTGCCGCAGGGATGCGAGTAGTTGCGGCTCATGCTGCGGTCAGTCTTGTCAAACTGGCTGAACGTGGTGCCGTCTGGCATTGCGGCCAGTGCGTTGGCTACGTCGTAGGCGCTGTCAAAATCGTTGACATAGAAGTTGAGGACAGCCAACCCATTCCGCACGTAGTCGCCGCCGAGTTTGGCAAGGCTGTTGAAAAGCGAAGCGTCGTAGAACGGGCTCTCGGAGTTAAGACGAATTTCGAGTGAAGCGTCCATGATCAGGTGGTAGCGGGAAAGGGATTTGAACCCTTGATCTTCGCCTTATGAGGGCGACGACTTAACCAGACTTGTCCATCCCGCGATTGTATGTTCACGCCTGTGGTGCGGGCGGTTGAAACGCTTTTGGCAACTTGGGTGGCTCGTTCCTGCCAAGCATGATGTCGTTCATCGGATTGCCGTCCGGGCTTGGCATTACGTAGATCGATGATCCATCGGGTTGCATACGCACTGTGTATGGAGGTGCTGGTGGTGCGTCGGGCTCCGGCATCATCGGCATGGTGCTGCCCATCGGCGCGGCACCGGGAGGAGGTGGTGCGGCAGCAGCAAGCCCAGCAGGCGGCGGCGGTGCCATTCCGCCTGTAGGCATCGGGGGCGTCAGATCAACTGGCTGGTCGTAGCTGTTCGCTGCGATCCCCATCGGCATGGCGCTGGTCGTGGAGGCCATAATGTTAAGCCATGCGATCCGATTTGCGGAACGCAAATCCTGCTTCTTTCGGCCCCTTGACTCCCGGAGTCATCATCCCGGTGTCGTCCATCTCGTCTTCCATCTCGTCCCCCATCGGCTCCTCCATCATCTCGTCCATCGGCTCCTGCATGTCGCCTTCGCCCATCTTGCCGCTCATCGCTCCGGTAATTTCAGCCATCAAGTCGCCGTCTGCGCTCATCACCCTGCCAGTGATCGTCACCGTGAAGGTGTCGCCCTCCATCAGGTTGTCGAGCCCTGCACCCGCAAGCATGTCGGGCGACAGCGTCAGGCTTGGCGCTGATAGCTCCGGGCCGTCCGTTTCGTCTTCGCCCGGATAGCTGTCGTCAATCGGTGGTTGGTCTGAGGATGCGTATGATTTGGAAGCGTAGGATTTAGCCATGCCTCCGTTTAGCATGGACAGAATCTATCCGCAAGGGACATTTTCTATCCATACTGAACATTTTCTATCCACTGCAAACCGCACGGGTTTTACCCGGCACCGGGTAACGGTTAGTGCAGCGCGAGTCCGGGCGTAACGTCAGTCCTGCGTTCGATCAATTTGGTATACTCTGGGTTCAGTTCGCACAGGATGGCGTGTCGTGCCAGTTCCAGCGCAACTTGACCTGTAGTTCCGCTGCCGCCAAAGGGGTCGAGAACAGTGCAGGAGATTGGCATCATTTTGCTACCTTCAACAAAATGATCGCATCCCGGCTCCCAGCCGACGGTGCGGGTTGAAACGCACGGCCCCATGCGAATGTCGGGCGTGCTGTTTGTTTCCGACGCGCTCAAGTCCTGTTTTCCGTTCGGGCGATTACCAGCCTTGCCCGATCCGCTCTCGAAAGTCTTGGTCGATTCCGTCTTTTGCACCCACGGCGCGTAGCACTTCGGGCAACAGCCTCTCGCAGAAGTCCCGGCGAGGATGGCGCGGCGTGGTATCTCGGTCGGGAAGGTGGCGAAGTGCGCCTCGCTGTAGGGTTCGGGGCCAAGCGTCCAGACGTTGCGCTGGTTGCGGGTGGAAGTGTCGTGGTCGTAGGCTTTTCCTCCTCCATTCTCGCCGCGCTTCCTACCATCAATCTGCCACGCCCCCTCGCTTCCCAATGGCCGTCGCTTGTCGTTGGGGTATTCCGCCTTCTCCTTCACCGCCTCCGCGTCGTAGAAGTAACGGCTGCTTTTCGCCAACAAGAAGATCGGCTCCCAGCTATTCGTCGGCCTGTCCGTGACGCTTTCCGGCATACAGGACTTTTTGTGCCAGCAGATGACGCTCCGCAGCCACCAGCCGTCCGCCTGCAACGCCATCGCAACACGCCACGGGATCATGCAGAGGTCTTTCTGTTTCAGCCCTTCCGGCACTCTCTGGCGATCTGAAACTGTGCCGCCGTTCGTCTTCTGCTTTGGTGAGTATCCCGTCACCCTGTCAACGGCTGCTTGGTTTTGCGCGTAGCTATCCCCCAGATTCAGCCACAAGGTGCCGCTCTCGTGCAGGCAGCGCCGCACTTCCCGGAACACTTCCACCATCGTTTGCACGAACGCTTCCGGCGTTGGCTCCTGCCCAATCTGCTGGTCGATGCGCTTGGCTCCGCACTTGCCGCAGGTGTCGCGGTAGTAATAGCCTTCCGTTTTCGTTTCTTCGCGTGACGGACGGTTCTCGTTGAACGCCGGATTGCCAAACTTCTTTGTCTTTCTGGCGTCCGCAACGTGGTCGCATTCGCGGCACTCGCAAAGCCCTTGGCACTTCGGGCAATCGCATTCGAGCAAGTGCTTACTGCACTGAAATCGAGCGAAGAACTCGGCGCATGGCTTGCACTGAATTACTCCCCCGCCCTCCCACGTCGCGGTGCCGTAGTCGCGCAGTCCCCAGTAAGGCGGCGACGTGACGCACGTTTGCACGGTGCCGTCAGGGATGGTCTTGAGAGTTTCGCGGCAGTCGCCAGTTAAAATGCGGATTGGGTTGGTCATCCCGGACTGTTGCACTAGCGTTTACCAAGTCAACCTTTATTCCTCGGCCTGCAACAATCTTTCGAGTCGGTCAATGGCATCCTGCTCACTGATCGCAATGATCGTCGAGCAGCCAATGATTTGCAGCAGCGTCGGCTGTTCGATCTTGTATTCCTTCATCTTCTCGCGGGCAATCTGAGAGTCCACAATGTAGAGCATCGGGTCGCCACCCGGCACTTGGTCGATGTCGATGCTGTGCCCTACCGCGAGCGCCTTCTTGAGTGCGTCCGGGTCGGGGTGATGCTCGGCCATGATTGCTTTCGCTTGGCTGTAGAGCTTCTTGATGATGCGGTATCCGGTGCGGTGTAGGTTCATGGTGATGTTGAGTTACGGGGTGGCAAGACGGTCTCTGGTGGCCGCTAGGACGCGCATTGCGCCGATCCTTGGCGTTGGGTGGTCGCGCTCGGCTCCCATCAGCCGACACACTAGGTCGAGGTGGCAATTCTCACGGCCCTTGCACCATGCTCGCAAGGATTTGATCGGACGGTCGAGGACTTGAGCGTAAATGTCGCTTACCACTTCACTTTGTTGGCCCAATACGCCGCGCTCATATTGCCCTTTGCAATGTTGGCTCCGTGCCGCGCCTTGAACGACGCCCGCTTTGTTTTCATCTTGGCAGACTCGCCAGCTTTGGGTTTGCCCGCAGTCGAGGCTCCTTGCTCGCCAAAGCGGATGACTTTGGTTTTGTCGCCAGACTTCGCCATCACGACATGGCTTTTTTTGGGGTGACTAGGGGTGCGTTTGGGTTTGTTGTATCCGGCCAACCCCAACTTTTTCATGATCGGTTTTTTGTCCATGTATCATTTTCTGGACTTTTTTGAAGGAATGTCAAATAGGAAGAGCGCGATGGATTGATTTTTCTTGTTGATGGCAATTATTGCCACCTTTAGTTCGTCTCTGCTTTTTCGATACTCCGCAGTCGCAAGTCGGATTCGTTGCAACAGCATGACGGCAAATGGATCGGCAGCATGGTCTGCCATTGCGTCGGCGGCTGCGTTGCCTGCCTGCACTGCGGCGTCGAGCAGGGTGTGAATGTCTTCAAGTGATGTCACGGCAGTTTTGATGCGAGCGTCAGCGCGGCGACAATGCGGGCTTTGCAAGCGCGGCGTCCCGCTCGGCGGCAGTTACCGAGGAATCCTCGGCAACTTCGGGTGCTAATCGCTCGGTGTCTCGCTCGCACTTTGAGCATCGAATGTATCCCGGCTTCAATATCTTCCCGCAGGCGCATTTGCAGTTCATTGTGCCTCCACGTTGGTTGCCCATAAGAGCATTCGATTGGCGCTTTCAATGTCCATCGTGTGAATTTTGCGAATGAGGTATGTTGGCCCCATGCGTCGAACGAAGTGGGCCAAATCTTCGTCTGTCACATGTTTTTCCGGCACGGTCAACTTGCCAACCATGTGCAATTTTACTTGTCGCCATAAATCAATTCGAGCAGCAGCATTACGCGCTTCGTAGCTGCTTGCGTATTCGTCAATGGATTCTTGAAGCGGTGCGGTTTTGTGGGTGTTCACTTGGCGTGTTCCTTTTTGCAATGCAACGCGGCAAGCTGCGCGAGCGAACCCTCCTGCATGTAGCGGTGAGGCACCGTCATGGCGTGCAACCAGTTCCAGAGGCTACGTGGCTTGATTCCAATCAAAGCAGCGGCAGCGGGTTGCGTAAGGCCACAGCGGGCAACCTCTGCTTTTAGTTGTTCAGCGAAGGTCATAGATTAAAGTTTGTGGGACGGCGTGCTGTCGAAGACGTGGGCTTGAAGTTCCTGCAATTCTGCCAAGACCTCTTGCAGTTTGCGTGCGCGAGCAACGTGCTCGTTGCGGGCAAGGGTGAACGCCTCGTTTGACTGGACGTAGTAATCGCGGGGATTCGGCCCCGCTTCGTTGTGCGCCTTGATGGCGTCCCGCAGCGCGTCCCCGGTTTTGAGATAGCTTTCGAGCAATTCTTTGCCGGAGGTTCCGTTGAGATGTATAGTTGGTTTGGTCATGGTTTTTGTGGTTAGTTGAGGGCGGCAATGCGGGCTTCCCACATGGCGATGTCGGCGAGGTTGTCTTCGACTTGAAGCTGCGCGCAGTTCTCGGTCTGGATGAACCCGGCTTGACGAGCAAGCGTCCGAGTTGCGACGGCGCGCCCCAAGTATTTTTTTGAGAGGGCGAGCTCGCGGTCAAGGGTTTCACGGTCAAGGGTTTCGGTCGGCAAGTTGATGGTCATGGTTTTTGTTTTTGTTTCTGGAGTCATTTCCTTCGACGCCCCACTTTCGCATCTTTTGCGAAGGGCGCAACAAGTATTTTGCAAATCGTGCGATTAAGGGGCTTCGACTAGCTCAAGTTCTTTTTTGGTTTTTACCCACGTTTCGACGCGCTCGCGGCTCCAGTCCTTTGCGTCGAAGCAAGCGGCAAGATAGCGTCCGCGAGGGGCTCGTTCGGCATACCGGACGAACCATGAGTCTTTGGACAGTTTGAGATACACTTTTTTGGGTTGCTTGATTTGCATACACGGAGTCTCGCATTTTTTGCGACCAGTGCAACAGGTATTTTGCAAATCGTGCGATTTATTCAGATGGAAATAATCATCCCGCCAGCTTCTGGCATTTGGGCGATCTGGTAGATGTAAGACGTGTTGCCGCGAGCC
>JGI25909J50240_1000252_pt1 | contig 13426 bp, 16 predicted proteins | sample LauGreSpBDMM15DD_2_FD_50240 | JGI IMG/M metagenome (IMG submission 50240) | reverse complement strand
GGACTTTTAGTCCAGGAAGTATTTTTCCTTCAAGCCATTCTAAAAAAGCACCACCTGCAGTTGAGATGTAGCTAAATCCATCTTCAGCTTTTGCTTTTTTTATTGCAGCGGCAGTATCGCCACCGCCAGCTATAGATGTTAATAATTTTTTTTGAGTATTTATTTTAATTAATTTTGCAATTTCGTTGCTTCCACTAGCAAAAAAATCTCTTTCAAAAAATCCTAGCGGACCATTCCACAGTAGAGTTTTTGATGAATTAATAATTTTACCAATATTTTTTATAGTATTAGCACCAATATCAAAAATAATATCATTAGATTCTATTTCGGATAAACTTTTATTTTTTCCAGCTATATTTTCATTAGCTGAAACAATTACATCCTCTGGAATTATTAGTTTGCAGTTATTTTCATGAGCCGCAGAGATAATCTCTTTTATAGTTTCTTCTTTATGTGGCTCAAATAAAGATTTTCCAATCTTAAAATTGTTATATTTTATAAAGTTATTAGCCATTGCTCCGCCAATAATCATAAAGTCTACTTTTTTAATTAAGTTAGAAATTAAATCAATTTTAGTAGATATTTTTGAACCACCAATAATACAAGTTACTGGTCTATTTGATTTATTAAAAATTTTTTCTAAAGAATTTAATTCATTAATAATTGTTTCTCCTGCGTAGGATCTTATAAATTTAGTTATTCCGGTTACAGACGCATGAGCTCGATGAGAGCAAGAAAACGCTTCATTTATATAAATATCAGCAATACTAGCCAATTGTTTTGAAAATTTAGAGTCATTATTTTCTTCTTCTTTATGAAACCTAATATTTTCAAGAAGAAACAGTTCCTTATTCGATTTTTTTATATTGTCTTTAGTTTCTTTATTTAAATAATTATTTAAGAAGACTATGTCTTTCTTAAAAATATTTTCTAATCTATTTTTGACTTGTTCTAGAGACAATCCTTCATTACCATTTTTTTGAGGTCTTCCTAAATGAGAGCATAAAATAATTTTAGTTTTTCTAGATAGTAGCTTATTAATAATCTCTTTCATTTTAACGATTTTTGTATCGTCAATTACTTTGCCGTCTTTTATTGGAATATTAAAATCTACTTTCAAAAAAATAATTTTATCTTTAATATCTTCATTCCCTGGTAGCGTATTTAGATTATTCATTGATAAACTTGATTATTTATAATTTTTCGTGATTTCAGAGACAATATTTTCAGAAGTAAGACCAAAATGTTTATATATTTGTTTGTATGGAGCGCTTTTCCCAAATGAATTAATCCCAAAAGAAATTCCATTAGAAGTATATTTTTCCCAGCCCATTGTAATCCCAGCTTCGATAGTTACTCTAAAAGAGTTTTTTCCTAAAATTTTATTTTTATATTCTTGAGATTGTTTTTCAAATAGTTCTAAACAAGGCATAGAAACAACTTTCGATTCTATATTTTTTTCATTCAGTTTTTTTTGAACTTCCAAAGCAATTTCTACTTCCGATCCAGTAGCAATTATTGTCAGATTGCAATTGCTTTTTTTTGAATCGCTTAATATGTAACCGCCATATTGAGTTAAGTTTTCTTTAGATTCTTTTTTTCTTACCATTGGCAAATCTTGTCTTGTAAGAGCAAGAACGCTAGGAGAGGAATTAGATTTTAAAGCTAGCTCCCAAGNTTCTAAAGTTTCTATGGAGTCAGCNGGTCTAAATACATTTAAATTNGGAATTGATCTNAAACTAAATAGTTGTTCTATTGGTTGATGTGTTGGACCGTCNTCTCCAAGACCAATAGAGTCATGAGTTAATACATATATAACTCTTTGTTTCATTAAAGCGGCCAATCTAATTGAAGGTTTGCAATAATCTGAGAATATTAAAAATGTTCCGCCATAAGGAATGGTACTTTGATCTAGAGCCAAACCATTCATTATTCCACACATACCATGCTCTCTTATTCCATAGTGAATGTATGTTCCGTTAAAATTATTTGCTTTAATTATTTTTTGCGATGATGATTTTGTATTGTTAGAACCAGTTAAATCTGCAGAACCTCCTATTAGCTCTGGAATAAATGTTGTAATTGCTTCAAGGCAGGCTTCTGACGATTTTCTTGTAGCTGTAGGTTTTGAGTTTTCAAAAAATTTATCTTTAATTTGAGCAATTTTCTCATTAAAATTTTTTGGTAAGTTACCAGACTTAATTCTTAAAAGTTCTTCTTTTTTATTTTTTTCTAATTTATCAAAATTCTTTTTCCAATTTTCTTCATGTTTTTTCCCACTAATAATTAATTTTCTCCATTCTTTTAAAATATTTTCAGGTACTTCAAATGGTAGTGATGACCATTTTAATTTTTTTCTAACCAACTCAATTTCAGCGCTTCCCAAAGGACTTCCATGAACAGATGCAGTATTACTTTTGTTGGGTGAGCCATAACCAATGATAGTTTTGCAAGATATAACAGTTGGTTTTTTTGCTGTCTGCGCTTTACTAATAGCCTTTGAAATTTGATTATAGTCATGACCATTAATTTCAATTAAATCCCAATTATAAGAAGCAAATCTTTTTTTATAATCATCAGAAATACTAAGATTTGTATTTCCATCTATAGAAATAGAATTGTTATCAAAAAATAAAATTAAGTTTTTAAGCTTAAGATGTCCGGCAAGACTCATCGCTTCATGACTAATGCCTTCCATTAAACAACCGTCACCTGCAATAACATAAGTTTTGTGATTACAAATTTTATCACCAAATTTTTCTCTATTAATTTCCTCAGCTAAAGCAAAACCAACAGCATTAGCTATGCCTTGTCCTAAAGGACCAGTGGTAGTTTCTATTCCAGAATCTTTTTCATACTCAGGATGCCCAGCGCAAATAGAATCTAATTGTCTAAAATTTTTAATATTTTCAATATTAATAGTTTTGTAACCAGATAAATATAAAGCAGAATAAAGTAACATCGATCCATGACCTGCTGATAGAACAAATCTATCTCTATTAAACCAAGAAGGATTATGAGGATTAAACTTTAAAAATTCATGAAAAAGAATCGTCGTCACATCAGCCATGCCCATAGGCATNCCAGGATGACCAGAATTTGCTTTTTGCACTGCGTCAATTGATAAAAATCTTATTGCATTAGCTAGATCTGAGTAATTATTTTTTGCCATGAAACATAGGTAGACTTGGATTGCAGGAATTATTATTATGTTTAAGATGCAAATTAAACAATTTTTTTCAGTTTAATGAATTTAAAAAATAAAGAAACACAGCTATTCGAAACTTTAACTAAACTAGATTCAATCGCAGATTTAATTAAAAACTCTAAGGAAGAAAGCAGTTATCTAAAAAAATTAAGCTCCCAACTAGAAAAAGAAAAAGAAGAATTGCATCAAAAGTCTAAAAATCTAGAGCAAGAAAAAGATGGCATTATTAATGAGTTAAAAGTTTTTGAGCAAAAACTAAATAATCAAGATTCGGGGAATCATGAACTATTAAATAAAATCGATCTAATAGAAAAAGAAAACCAAACCATAAAAGATGAGTTAATTAAAAAAGAAGCCGAGTTAGAAGAGTCCAGATATAAGATTACGGAAACTGAAAATACAAATAAAAATTTGAAAGAAGAGGTAAGTTCTGTTCAAAGTGAATTGCAATCAACAAAAGAACAATTGGAGCAAATATTAAAAAATAAAAAAATGTTTGTAAAAAAAATTGATGAATTAAGCCAAGAGACAGATGCAATGTTAGGAGAATATGAGAAATGGTAAACGTTACTGTAAATTTAATAATCGAGATTACATCCTCTCTTGTGAAGACGGACAGGAGCAGGAGTTAGAAAAATTATCTCTACATTTAAATGAAAAATTTGAACAACTTAAAAATGATCTTGGAAATATTGGCGAAAGTAAACTATTAATCAGTTCGATCCAAGTTATTGATGAGATGTTCACCATTAAAGAATCTATAGAAAAGCTTAAAAATCAGAACAAAAGTTTACTTGAAAGATTTAAAGAAATTAAAAATTTATCAATTTTATATAAAGAAGATAGAGAAAAAGAAATTAAGAATCTTCAATCAGAGTTGCAAGAACTTAAAAGTAAAATTTCAGACAATGAAAACAATTATTCAGAATCTTTAGAAAAAGTTTCAAACTCAATAAATAATTTTCTAGAAAAGATTAATTAATTTTAATGAAAGAACAGTTAAGGAAGTCTTCTTTTTCCTTAAGAAAGAATAAATATTTTAACCTAAAAGAAAAAAATTTTGGTCCCTTACTTTCAGAGATTGCGAGATATAAAAATAGTACTGTAGGTTCTTATTATTCTATAAATTTTGAATTAGATTTAAAAATTTTAAATACATTATTATTTAAAAAAAAAATCTCATTGTCGCTACCATTTATTTATGAAGATAGTGAATTGATGGAGTTTAAAGAATGGAATTCGAGTGATGTTTTGCAATTAAATAAATATGGAATACCACAAACGTTTTTAGATTCTAAAACTATAATACCTGACATTTTTTTAGTTCCGCTGTTAGCTTTTGATAAATATGGTAATAGGCTCGGTTATGGATCTGGATATTATGATAAATATTTTAACATGTTAAATAAAACTAAAAAAAAATTTAGAACAATTGGAATTGGTTTTTCATTTCAAAAAAAAGACAAACTAAAAACATTAAAAACAGACTTTTGTTTGGATGCCGTTTTCACAGAAAAAGGATTTTTAAATATTCAATGAATTTTTTATTTTTAGGGGACATCGTGGGCAGATCCGGTAGGGATATAGTTTTATCTGAATTACCAAAAGTAAAAGCTAATGAGGAAATAGATTTTGTTATCGTAAATGGAGAAAACGCAGCTGGGGGTTATGGAATTACCAAAAAAATTTGTGATGAATTGTTTTCAGTCGGTGTTGATGTAATTACTTCTGGAAATCATATTTGGGATCAAAAAGAGACAGCAGATTTTATATCAAGAAAAAAGATTATTAAGACCATTAAATTTTATGGAAGGAACTCCAGGATCAGGTTGTGAAATTTATCCTTTAAAAAATAATAAAAAAGTTGCTGTAATTAATATTATGGGAAATATTTATATGAAAAAAGCAGATGATGTTTTCAACTGTATTTCTCTTAAATTACAATCATTAAAATTAGGTAAAGATGTAGACTTTATTATTGTCGATATTCATGCTGAAATAACTAGCGAAAAAATGGCTATGGGTCATTATCTTGATGGCCAGGTAACGTTAGTTGTTGGAACCCACAGTCATGTTCCTACTTATGATTTTAGAATTTTAAACCACGGAACCGCATATCAAACTGACGCCGGCATGTGTGGAGATTACGATTCAGTTATAGGAATGAACAAAGATGCGGCATTAAATAAATTTTTAAAACAGCCAAATTTAGAACGTTTGTCTCCGGCATTAGGCAAAGGGACTTTATCCGGAATTAAGGTTATTGCTGATGAAAAAACGGGTCTTGCTAAAGATATAAAACCCATCACAATTGGCGCTCATTTTAATCAAAGATCATTTTAATAGCATGGCAGGTCATTCGCATTTTAAAAACATGATGCACAGAAAAGGACGTGCAGACAAAATACGTTCTAAGTTGTTTACTAAAATTTCAAGAGAAATAACTGTTTCAGCAAAACTTGGAACACCGGATCCAGAGATGAACCCAAGATTACGAGCTGCTGTTCAATTAGCAAGAGCAGCAAATATGCCTAAAGATAATATTGAAAGAGCTATTAAAAAATCACAAGGCAATATTGATAATAGTTATGAGTTTTCAAGATATGAGGGGTTTGGCCCAGGCAGAACTGGAGTAATCATAGAAGTGTTAACTGACAATAAAAATCGTTCTGTATCAAATATTAGAACAATATTTCAAAAATTTGGAGGAATCTTAGGGGAGACAGGATCTGTTAGTTATCAATTTGAACAGATAGGGCAAATCAAGATAAAGAAAGAGTTAATGAGTGCAAATGATGCTTTAGAACTCGCTATTAATGCAGGAGCGGAAGATTGCGTTTCCACCGATCTTCATCATGAAATTAATTGTAAAAAAGAAGAATTTAATTCTGTTAGAGAGCAAATAGAGAAAAAAATTAAAGATTTAAATTTTGCTGGTTTAATCTGGAATCCTCTTAGCAAAGTTAATTTAGATAAAGAAACATTTGCTAAAGTTGTAAATTTTTTAGATCAAATAGAAGATGATGACGATGTTCAAAATGTTTTTACTAATTTTGAAGTTGATGAAAAATTATTAGAAGGAGCGAATTAAAAAATTGTTAGTTTTTTCTATTGATCCAGGAGTAAGCGGGGCAATCTGTGTTTTTAAAAATAAAGATATTTTAGAAATATATGACGTTCCAACAATGGTTGATGGTAAGAAAAATAAAAGACAAATTAATTCAGCTCAGGTCACTCATATCTTTAAAAGTTTTTTACATGAAAGTGATAAAGTTTCAGTAATAGTTGAACAGGTAAATGCTATGCCAGGGCAAGGAGTGACTAGTATGTTTAATTTTGGACAATCCTTTGGAATTATTAAGGGAATATGTGCGGCATTAAGTTTTCCAATATATTTTGTAAGACCCGCAAAGTGGAAGAAACATTTTAATCTAATCGGATCGGTTAAAGATGCAAGCAGAACAAAAGTAATAGAAATTTATCCAACCATATCTCCAAAGTTGGCCAGGAAAAAAGATTCTAATAAAGCGGATGCTATTTTAATTGGAAAATATTTTATAGATAATTATAAAAACGACAGTTTTCATGGCTAGTGTGTTAAAAAAATTTACCTACCAAACCAAAGTCTATTACGAAGATACCGATGCTGGAGGGATAGTTTATTACGCGAATTATTTAAAGTATTTTGAAAGAGCAAGAACTGAACTTATCTATTCTCTTGGTTATAATCATAAAGAATTAAATAATAAGTTTGATATCAAAATTGTTGTCCATAAATTTAGCATCACTTATAAAAAACCTTTATTTTTTGAAGATAAAATTATCGTTGAGAGCTTTGTAAGAAAAGTATCAAATTTAAGAATTGAGATGGCGCAAAACGTTCTAAGAGATAAAGAAGTTTTGGCTGAGGCGACAGTTGAACTAGTGACTACTGATAATACAGGAAAACCAAAAATAATTCCTGAGGATTTAAAGGTAAAATTAAGCTCCTGCATATAACAAAGAACTAGATCTTTGTTGCGAAGACAAATAAATGACAAGTTTTAAAAATACAAAACAATTAAACTAAACAAAAAAAATATATGAATTTTGCAGCAAGTAATTTTTCTTTTTTCACATTATTTTTAAAAGCAGATTTTGTAGTTAAATTTGTAATTATTATTTTAATTGCAGCATCAATTTATTCTTGGGCAATCATAATTGAGAAATATAAATTATTTAAAAAAATTAATGGCTCATCTTCAATATTTGAAGAACAGTTTTGGTCCTCAAAGTCAGCTGATAGTTTATACAAGAAATTAGAAGGCTATAATGAAGACCCTATGGCCAATGTATTTAAAGCAGGCATGGATTTTATGATAAAAAATAAATCTAGATCTGCATCAAACCAAGAAAGAGTTTTACAAGCCTTGAGCGGCTCAATAGATAAAGAGATGGAAGTTGTAGAAAAAAAACTAACCTTTTTAGCAACTGTTGGATCAACAGCTCCTTTTATTGGTTTATTTGGAACTGTATGGGGAATTATGAATTCGTTTCAATCCATTGCTATTTCAAAAAATACAAGTCTTGCAATTGTAGCTCCTGGTATAGCGGAGGCGTTATTTGCAACTGCGTTAGGGTTACTAGCAGCAATACCGGCGGTCGTTGCTTACAATAAGTTTACTAGCGATTCTAGAAAATATTCAACACGTTTAGAAAATTTTAGCCAATCATTTATTTCTATTACATAAATGGCTTTTAAAATTCAGAACAATAGATCTCGAAAACGAGAACCTATGAGTGAGATAAACGTTACGCCGTTTGTAGATGTAATGTTAGTTTTATTAATTATTTTTATGGTCACAGCGCCAATGTTAACTGCTGGTGTCGCTGTTAATTTGCCTGATAGTTCTGCAAACTCATTGCCCGATGATAAAGAGCCATTGACCCTTAGCATTAATGCAAAAGGAGAAACTTTTATTCAAGAAACCCAAGTTGAAACTAGTCAATTAGTTTCTAAAATTCTAGCAATGTCAAAAAATAGAACTGATACTAGAATTTATGTAAGAGGGGACAAGTCAATAGATTATGGAAGAGTTATGGAAGTGATGGGATTACTTTCTAGAGCTGGTTTTACGAAAGTTGCTTTAATTTCAGGACCACCACTTTCTAAAAGCAAAAAATAATGTCATGCAAAAGAGTCTTAAGATTTCTTTTATAACTCACTTCGTTATTCTTATTATTAGCAGCATAACTCTACCTTTTCTAATGGGAAGAGTGCAGGCACCTTTAGTTATGTCTGTAGATCTTGTTCAAATTGGGGAAAGAACAAATATACCTTACGCTCCCAAAGTTTCTGATGGTGCAAAAACTGATAAAAAAATAAAAGACAGAGTTGTAACCGAACAAGCGCCACCTAAAATTGTACCAAAAGAAAAACCAGATGCTGTACCTTTGCCAGAAAACATAAAACAAATTAAAGAATTATTAGAAAAAAGACAAAACCCAGTTAAAGTTGAAGACTTAACAAAACAAACNTCNGAATTTGAAAAAAAAGAGATTTTTGACCCCAATAAGATTTCTGCACTTATAGATAAATCNAAAAAAGACAATGCNGAAGCTAATAATAAGCCAAGTTTAGAAGCTACTCAAAGCCAACAAAAAAATGTTGTTACATCTAAACTTACAATAACTCAGGAGGATGCGATTAAAGCTCAAATATTTAAATGCTGGAATATACCAATCGGACTTCCTTATAATGAAAATTTAACAGTCAGAATAAAAATAAAACTTAATCCAGACGGCTCATTAGTAAGTAGTGAGATTTTAGATCAAGCAAGAATGAATACGACTGGACAAACTTATTATAAGATATTAGCAGAGAGTGCATTGAGGGCTGTTAAGCTTTGCAATCCTCTTAAAGTACCATCAACTGGTTATGAAAAGTGGAAAGAAATGCAATTAAACTTTGACGCTAAAGAAATGTTAAAAGGTTAATATGAAATATAAAATTTTTACAATTCTTGCATTATTTTTTATTTTATCAACAAAGTCATTTGCACTTGTTTCAGTAGATATAACAAGGGGAAATTTAGATCCTTTACCAACAGCAATCTCTGATTTTTATTTAGATTCAAAATTAGCTGATAACATAAAAAATTTAAAACTTGAGAGTAAAATTCCTGAACTAATACAAAATAATCTTTCAAGATCAGGTTTATTTTTTGCATTAGAAAAAAAATCGTTTATTCAAAGACCAGAACCAGCTCACAACAAACCAAGATTTGAAGATTGGGCTTTTATAAAAACCCAAGTACTTGTTACTGGAAAAATTTCGTTAGAAAAAGAAGGCAGACTTAGAGTTGAATTTAAATTATGGGACGTTGTATCAGCAACAGAATTATCAGCTTTAGCTTTTTATACTACGCCTGATAATTGGAGAAGAGTATCTCATATGATCTCAGATAAAATTTACGAAAGGTTAACAGGAGAGAAAGGTTATTTTGATTCTAGAATAATTTATGTATCTGAGACCGGACCAAAAGTAGATAAAAAAAAAAGATTAGCGGTAATGGATCAGGATGGTTATGGAGTAAAATATTTAACACTGGGCAATGAATTAGTTTTAACTCCTAGATTTAGCCCAACAAGTCAGCAGGTAACTTATATGTCCTATTTTAAAAATTTACCTAGAGTTTATTTATTAAACATTGAAACAGGAATTCAAGATTTAGTTGGAGATTTTCCAGGAATGACTTTTGCCCCACGTTTTTCTCCTGATGGAAAAAAAATAATTATGAGTTTTGCGCAGGAAGGTAACTCTGATATTTATACAATGGATATTAAAACAAGAGTTGTTGAGAAATTAACAGATCATCCTTCAATAGATACTTCGCCTTCTTACTCTCCAGACGGTTCTTATATTACATTTAATTCTGACCGTAGTGGCTTTCAACAAATCTACACAATGAAAAGCGATGGCACGAATGTAAAAAGAATATCCTTTGGTGAAGGACTTTATGGAACACCAGTTTGGTCACCAAGAGGTGATTTAATAGCTTTTACTAAATTATATAGGAATAAATTTTATATTGGAGTTATGAGATCCGATGGTTCTGGTGAACGATTATTGACTGAAAACTATTATCAAGAAGCACCATCTTGGGCGCCCAATGGAAGAGTTCTTGTATTTTATAGAGAGACGGCCTCTGATAGCAGCGGAAGAGGAGGTGGTGCAAAATTATGGTCTATTGATTTGACAGGTTATAATGAACGTTTAATTCAAACGCCAACTGATGCTTCAGACCCATCTTGGTCAGGATTATTATCAGGAAAATAGGCAATTAACTTATTAGTTGCATTATTCATTACATTAAAATATCAAGATNATTCAGTAAAATTANAAACAAAGGAATAATAATGTTATTTAAAAATCTAAATAAAGTTGCTCTAGCTCTAGTAATGACTTTATTTTTNGGTGCTTGNGCAACACAACAAGCAACAACAACAACAACAACAAAAGGCGACGATGCTTATACTGGAACAGAAACAGTTAAATTCTTAGCGGATGGAGTTCCAGATAGAGTGTTTTTTTCAACTAACAAATCAGAATTAACTTCAGCTGCAACAACAACTCTTGGCAAACAAGCTACTTATTTAAAAGCAAATCCGACTTTAAATGTAGTCCTTGAAGGTCATGCAGATGAAAGAGGAACAAGAGAATATAACTTGGCCCTTGGCGAAAGAAGAGCGACAGCTGCTAAAAACTATTTAATCAGCAATGGTGTTGCTGCTAATAGAATTAAAGTTCTTAGTTACGGTAAAGAAAAACCTGCTAATCCAGCATCAAATGTTTTAGCTTGGTCACAAAACCGAAGAACAGTAACAGTTAAAACTAATTAATATTATAAACTTCATAAAAGACCCTAATGAGAAATTCATTAGGGTCTTTTTTTTGCCATTTAAATTAAATAAAATAAGTGAATATGTTTTTAAATAATAGATTCTTACTACAGATCTTAGTTATCGTATTTTTCGCAAATATTTCTTTNGCGCAACAAGATAAGATGAATGAATTGTTAGATAGATTAGAAAAAATTCAAAAAGATATTCAAACTTTAGAAAAAGCTGTTTATAGCAAGAATGTAGCTCTTCCGTCGGACAATGTTGTTGTGAATGAGGCTTTAACTAGACAGTTAGCTAAAATTTCAGANTTAGAAAAACAAATCCAGCAAATGACATCAAAATTTGAAGAAAATAACTATAAACTTCAACAGTTATCAGATCGACTAAATAAAGTTTCAAACGATAGTCAGTTTAGATTTCAGCAATTAGAAAGTAATAAAGCTATTAGTGAAAAGGTTAGCGCTCCTAAAGAAGTGATTTTAGAAAAAGCCCCGATAGTAAAAAAAAATGAAACTAATATTTTAAATTCTGAAGAAGTTAATAAAGAAGAAGAAAATCTTATTCAGGAACAGCCAGTCCAGTCAGAAAATATTAAATTAAAAGAAAAAGTTAATAAACCTAAGACAAAAGTTTTGCCAAAAGTTTCAATCGCAGAACAGTATAAATATGCGACGAATATTATGAAAAGCGGAGATTTTGAAAAAGCAGAAATTGCTTTTAAAGAATTTGTAGATACTCATTCAAAGCATGAACTCGCAGGGAGTGCACAGTTTTGGTATGGAGAAACTTTTTATATTAGACAACTTTATGAAGATGCAGCTGCAGCATTCCTAGACGGTTACCAAAAATATCCTAACAGTCCAAAAGCTTCTGAAAATTTGTTAAAATTAGGAGTAACACTTGCGGAGCTTGGCGAAATTGAACAAGGTTGTAAGATGATCATTAATTTAAAAAAAGCTTATCCTAAGACTGATGCTTCAATCTTACAAAAATCATCTTATGAAAAGAAAAGATTTAACTGTAGTTAGTCTTAAATTATTAGAAGATAAAAAAATAAATCATATTTATTTTCGTTTCAGAGAAAAAATTTCATCTTTTATTGGCAAAGAAAAATTTGCAATTGCAGTATCAGGAGGTAGCGATAGCCTAGCTCTAAGCACGCTTGCAAAGCTTTACTCATTAGAAAATGGCAATGATTTTGTATCGTTAATTATTGATCATAAACTTAGAAAGGAATCTGCTGAAGAAGCAAAGCAGACTTATAAAAGTTTAACACAGAAAAAAATCAAGGCTAAGATTTTAACTTATCAGGGTGAAAAATTTTCTTCTAACATTCAAAAAAAAGCAAGAGATCTACGATATGATTTATTCGAAAAATATTGTGCAAAAAGAAAAATCAAATTTCTTATCCTTGCACATCATCAAGACGACTTAATTGAAAATTTTTATATAAGATTAATTAGAGGCAGCGGTATTAAAGGGTTAACTTCATTACAAAATATTTTTGAATACAATAAAAATTTTTATCTTTTAAGACCTCTATTAAATTTAAATAAAGAAGAATTGTTAAGTGTCACAAAAAAATCCTATTCATCATGGATTGAAGATCCCTCAAATAAGAATGATAAATTTTTAAGAGTTAGAATTAGAAAAATGCAGACAAAGTTACAGAAAGAAGGGTTTGACCCTAAACGTATTATCAAAACTATAGACAATCTTAATATCGCTAAAGATTCACTAGATTTTTATATTTTTAAGTCTGAAAAAAAATATTTAAACTTTTATAAAGAAGGTTATGCAACGTTAAAGTCTTCTATTTTTAATAATGAAGCACAAGAAGTAATCTTTAGAGTTATTATCAAAGCAATTCATTTTGTCTCAGGAGAATATTATCCACCAAGATCAGATAGTCTAAAAACTTTAATGAAAAACTTATCTAAAAAATCTTTTAAATCTTCAACTTTAGGTGGATGTTTAATTGAGAAAAATAAAAATATAATTTCATTTTTTAGAGAAGACAGAAATGTTGCTATTGAAAATTTAAATAAAAAAAAACAAAGAATAAATTGGGATGATCGTTTTTTAGTTTATAAAAATTTTAATAACCAGCAACAATTTATTGTTAAAAAATTGGGTTATAATGGAATTGAATATTTAAAAAAAAATAAAGTTATTGAATCTGGAAATAAAATTCCAATGCATGCAAAAAAAACATTACCATCTTTTTGGACTAATAAAGGAGACTTGTTATTTGTTCCTTTTATTAATTTTAAGAATAAGAAATACAACATTAAAAACGATAGTTTTATGGTGCGATATCTTAGATTTATTTGA
>JGI25909J50240_1000235_pt1 | contig 14035 bp, 12 predicted proteins | sample LauGreSpBDMM15DD_2_FD_50240 | JGI IMG/M metagenome (IMG submission 50240) | reverse complement strand
TTGGCTGAGAAAACAGCTGCTTACAGCCGTCACCTCTATGACATCGCTTCTGGCACTTCTAACGAATTCACAAAAGCTTTGGAAGCCCAAACAGCTGCTGCTCAAAAGCAGTTCGCTAACTTGGTTGACTCTACAACTTCAAACGCCCCTGCTGGCTCTGAGACAGCAGTTGCCATGATGAAAAGCGCCGTGAACGCCGCTAACAATGCTTACGAATCAGTTCAAAAAGCTGTGAAGCAAGCCACTGACATGGCTGAAGCCAACATGGCAGCTGTGACCAACACAGCTGTTGCAACTGCTAAGACTGCTGCTAAAAAGCGTTAATTAACGTGCTCCGAAAAAGGCCTGATTCGCTCTGGCCTTTCTCTGACAAAAAAGCCGGTTTCAAAACCGGCTTTTTTGTTTCTGACTTTCAAGCCCTTTTCAAGGCTTCGCGGCATAGCCACTCAAGATTTGTTTTAGCTTTGGCATGGCTTTGAGCATCGCCTCCCTGCCCGCCTCGATGGACTTGCGCCTTGCCGCAAAGTCAGCACTCTTCACACCCATCAATGCTGGTTTGACCACCACATCGGCATCTTTCAACAAAACGGTGTTCAAGCTTTTGCCCATGATATTNAAGGTCTGCATCAATATTTGAAACGTATCCGATGCGGGGCTGCCTTCGGGGTCAGTGGAAATATCAACGGCAATGATCACATTGGCACCCATTTCACGCGCCTGCCGAACTGGAACGGGAGAAACCAAGCCACCATCCACATACTCTCTGGTTCCAATTTTGACCGGTTGAAATACAGCCGGCACTGCGCTGGAGGCCCTCACAGCTGATCCGGTGTTGCCTCTTTGAAACAGCATGGGTTCGCCGTTGTGCAAATCAGTGGCCACAATGCCCAAGGGTATTTTCATTTGCTCAATCAGGCGGCCTCCCACTTGTGTATTCACGTAGCGCGCCAAGGCTTCGCCTCTTAGCGCGCCCCGATTCAGAATGGGCATCATCCAATCAGTAATTTCCGCTTCTTCCATGGTCTCTGCCACACGCCTGAGTTGGGTGCTGTTTTTGCCACTGGCATACAAAGCGGCAACCAAACTGCCAGCGGACGTACCGACAACCAAGTCGGGTTGAATGCCAGCCTCCTCCAAAACTTGTATCACTCCCACATGTGCAAATCCTCGCGCAGCACCGCTTCCCAAAGCCAAACCCAAATGCAAAACTTTGAGGGGTACAACAGGTTCAATCGCGATGGGTACGACTGGCGTTGTGCCTGTCGAAGTTGTCTCAATGGCACCAGGCGTTTTGACAACATTTGTCTCAGGCGCTTTGACGCTGGCACAGCCCGTCAAAATAAGTACACCGATCAAACTCATGCGGCACGCAATGAGCTTGAGCACATCTGGCCAAACAGGAATTGGCCTTAAGGCCCATGACTTCACTTGCATAATGTTGAATCTAATTTTGAAATGCATTGGTTTTAATGGAACACCTTCAACAAACAACTTTGCAGTCTTGGCCAAAGGGGTTCATTGCGATGGGCGCTTTCATGGCAGCCCTGTCGGTCATTGCGTCAGCTTACGCTTCGCATGGCAACAGTTTAATCGGCAGTTCACCCGCCATGGTCCAAGCCAGCTTGAACTTGCTGCAATTTCATTCAATTGGTCTTATTTTGGTGGGCATCTTGGGACAATCTAGGTCAAGTGAAAAACGCCTGCTGGCAGCAGGCGTTTTGTTCTTGCTAGGTTGCTTGATGTTTTCGATCAACATTCTCATTCGCGCATGGTATGACGTCCAAACTTTCAGAAGCTTGGTGCCATGGGGTGGCACCTGTTTCATCCTAGGATGGTTGGCGTTTGCCTTGGCCTACGTGCGCAAGAGCCCGCAACTTAAGCCGCTACCGGCGTCCGAATCAGGTGATCAAACGCACTGAGTGCCGCCTTGGCACCGTCGCCGGCTGCAATCACAATTTGTTTAAAAGGCACGGTGGTGCAATCGCCGGCTGCAAACACGCCAGGCACATTGGTGTGACCTTTGGCATCGACCACAATTTCACCAAACTTAGACAGCTCTAACGTGCCTTTCAAGAACTCAGTGTTGGGAATCAAACCAATTTGAACAAACACACCCTCTAGGGCAATGTGCTGCTCTTGGCCAGATGCACGTTCTTTAAAGCGAATGCCATTGACCACACTACCGTCACCTGTAATTTCGGTGGTCTGAGCGTTGGTATGCACGGTCACGTTAGGCAAGCTTTTGAGCTTGTTGACCAACACGGCATCGGCCTTGAGCTGATCGGCAAATTCAATGACGGTGACATGCGCCACAATGCCTGCCAAATCGATGGCTGCTTCAATGCCAGAATTGCCACCACCAATCACAGCGGTGCGTTTGCCTTTGAACAAAGGACCATCGCAATGCGGGCAATAGGCCACGCCTTTGTTTTTGTATTCTTGCTCGCCGGGCACATTGACATTGCGCCATCTGGCTCCGGTCGACAAAATAACTGTACGGGCTTTCAAGACACCACCGTTTTCCATTTGGACTTGAATCAGACCGCCCTCCTCTTCAGCCGGAATAACTTTTGCTGCTCGCTGTAAATTCATGATGTCAGCACCGTACTGACGCACTTGGGCCTCTAAGGCTGCGCCAAATTTAGGGCCATCGGTTTCCAAAACTGAAATGTAGTTTTCAATGGCCAAGGTGTCGTTCACCTGACCGCCAAAACGTTCTGCCGCCACACCCACGCGAATGCCTTTGCGTGCGGCATAAACGGCGGCTGCAGCGCCAGCAGGGCCACCGCCCACAATCAGCAGGTCGAAGTTTTCTTTGGCGTTGAGCTTGGCGGCTTCTCGGTCGGCAGAACCCGTGTCAATTTTGGCCACAATTTCTTCCACCAACATGCGCCCTGATCCAAAGACCTTGCCATTCAAAAACACCATGGGCACGGCCATGATTTCGCGCTCGGTCACTTCTTGTTGAAAGGCGCCGCCTTCAATGACCACGGTCTTCACTTTGGGATTGAAAATGGCCATCAGCGACAAAGCCTGAACCACGTCAGGGCAGTTGTGGCATGACAATGACATGTAGACCTCAAAGTTGAAAGCGCCGTCGAGTGCCTTAATACTTTCGATCACGTCTGCTTCTACTTTGGGGGGATGACCGCCGGTCCACAACAAGGCCAATACCAAAGATGTGAACTCATGTCCCAGTGGCAAGCCAGCAAAACGAACGCCTTGCGTTTCACCTTCTCGGACCACCACAAAAGAAGGCGTGCGCGCATCTGTACCCGAGGTGTCCAAACTCACTTTGTCTGACAAACCCACAATGGTTTCCAGCAAGGTACGCATCTCCACGCCGGTCTCGCTGTCGTCCAATGTGGCGATCAAGCGGATGGGGTTTCTCAGCATGCCCAAGTAGGTTTGTAATTGCGATTTGAGGGTGTCGTCTAACATGGTTTTTTTCCTAATGCAATTTCAAATTCAAGTCGGTGCGCTGCACAGGCTTACTGTCAACGCCCTGAGATTCAGAGCGTTGACCTTTTCACGGATATGTCCTAACTTAGATCTTGCCGACCAAGTCGAGTGAAGGTGTCAAAGTCTTAGCGCCTTCTTTCCACTTAGCAGGGCAAACTTGACCAGGGTTGGCTGCTGTGTACTGTGCGGCAGTCAACTTGCGAAGTGTTTCAGAAACGTCACGGGCGATTTCGTTAGAGTGCACTTCCATGGTCTTGATGGTGCCTTCTGGGTTGATGATGAAGGTACCGCGCAAAGCCAGGCCTTCTTCAGCAATGTGCACGCCAAACGCGTTGGTCAGGGTGTGAGTCGGGTCGCCCACCAATGGGAACTTGGCTTTGCCCACAGCGGGTGAAGTCTCGTGCCACACTTTGTGTGAAAAGTGGGTGTCGGTGGTCACGATGTAAACCTCGGCACCGGCCTTTTGAAAGGCCGGGTAGTTGTCAGCAGCGTCTTCAATTTCTGTGGGGCAATTGAAGGTGAACGCAGCTGGCATGAAGATCAAAACAGACCACTTGCCCTTGAGGCTGGCGTCTGAAACTTCAATGAACTTGCCGTTGTGGAAAGCTTGGGTTTTGAAGGGCTGAACTTGCGTGTTGATAAGTGTCATGGTGTTACCTTGAGGTTGGTTTTAAAAAAATGTTGAATGAGAAAACTCATTGAGGCCTATCGTAAACCCTAATAGTGATAACCCTGATTGGGATTACTTATGAGTGCGATAGTTTTCATTTGGATCACCCATGCATAATTGACGTTAACGTAACGTCAACTCATCAAGGGGTATTCATGGACATCCAAGGCAAAGTTTTCATCGTGACGGGCGGCGCATCGGGTCTGGGCGAAGGCACGGCCCGCATGTTGGCAGGCCATGGCGGCAAAGTGGTGATTGCAGACATGCAAGCTGAAAAAGGCGAGGCCATCGCCAAAGAATTGGGGGGTGCTTTCGTCAAGTGCGACGTTAGCAACGAAGCCGACGGTCAAGCTGTGGTTGCCAAGGCTGTGTCGCTTGGCAAATTGGTGGGCTTGGTGAATTGTGCTGGTATTGCCCCTGCCGAAAAAACAGTGGGTAAAAATGGCGCGCATTCACTGGCGGTATTTAGCAAAACCATCACCGTCAATTTGATTGGCAGTTTCAACATGATTCGATTGGCATCCGAGGCCATGTGCAAAAACGAACCGGAAGCCACAGGCGAACGCGGCGTCTTGATTTCTACGGCTTCTGTGGCCGCTTACGACGGTCAAATTGGCCAAGCCGCTTACTCTGCTTCCAAAGGCGGTGTGGTGGGCATGACCTTGCCGATTGCCCGCGATCTTGCACGAAACGGAATTCGCAACATGACCATTGCGCCCGGCATTTTTGGCACGCCCATGGTGTTTGGCATGCCGCAAGAAGTCCAAGACGCGTTGGCTGCAGCTGTCCCCTTCCCTAGCCGCCTAGGAACACCCAACGACTATGCCAAATTGGTCAAGCATATTTTGGAGAACGACATGCTCAATGGCGAAGTGATTCGCCTGGATGGCGCCATTAGGCTCGCTCCAAAGTAAGCCATACTTTTGCCATCTAACACCCTGTGAGCGACATGAAGTTATTGAAGATAAGCTGCGTCCAAAATATTGCAGTCGGAGTTTTGGCTTTCGGCTTGAGCGCTTGCGCGTTACAACCCAAAAACTTTAACTACGCCACACCCGATCAACCTAACGACCCTGTGGGTTATCAAGAAAAACCAGGCTGGGCCACTCAAGGTTTTGCAGTGGCTGCCGCCAATCCTTTGGCCACCGATGCGGGTTACCAAATTCTCCTAGCGGGTGGCTCTGCCATTGATGCGGCCATTGCGGTTCAAATGGTTTTAACTTTGGTTGAACCTCAGTCAAGTGGCATAGGCGGTGGTGCTTTTGTTCTGCACCACGATGGCAAAAAAGTAGAGGCCTACGATGGTCGTGAAACAGCCCCTTCGGCCGCTACAGATAAACTTTTTTTAGATACGCAAGGCAAGCCTCTGCCCTTCATTGACGGTGTTGTCAGCGGCCTGTCGGTAGGGGTTCCTGGCACCCTCACAGTGCTTGAAATGGCACACAAAGAACATGGCAAATTACCTTGGGCAACATTGATACAGCCGGTCATTCAACTGGCAGAGGAAGGCTTCAAGCTCAGCCCTCGCTTGCATAGCGCGTTGTTGGCTGAAAATTATTTAATCAATGACCTTGTCGCCGCAAGCTACTTTTACGATGCGCAGGGCAAACCATACCCTATCGGTCACATCCTGAAAAATCCCGAGTTGGCAGCTGTCATGCGCGACATTGCAAAGCGTGGATCCCAAGCTTTGAAGGATGGCCCTGTGGCCGAAGCCTTGGTTAAAAAAGTGCGACAACACCCCACACGCCCTGGCAGCATGACAATGCAAGATTTGGCCAATTACAAAGCCAAAAAACGCGATCCTTTGTGCTTTGATCATTTGGTGCAAACAACTGGAAAAACCTATCAACTTTGCGGTTTCCCACCACCCAGTTCGGGCACATTGGCCATCGGGCAAATGCTGGGCATTTTGAACAACACTGCGGCCGGGACAATGCAACTTGAGCAAGGTTTGCCTTCGGCCGATTGGCTGCACTTTTACACAGAAGCAGCCCGTTTGGCTTTTGCAGACCGTGGCCAATTTGTGGCGGACCCTGATTTTGTTCAGCCACCTGGCGGTGATTGGCGGACGCTTTGGAATACCCAGTACCTCAAACAACGCAGCAGCCTCATCGGCGCGAAAAGCATGAAGGTGGCACAACCTGGCAATCCTGCTGGAACCAAGACTGCCTTTGCACCCATGCAGGCACAAGAAGAACATGGTACCAGCCACATTAGCGTGATTGACAAGTTCGGCAATGCTGTGGCCATGACCACCACCATCGAAGCCGTCTTTGGTTCTAGAAACATGGTCAATTCAGGCCAAGGCAGGCACGGTGGTTTTTTGTTGAACAACGAGCTGACCGATTTTAGTTATGCGCCTGCAGACGCCAAAGGCATGCCCATTGCCAATCGGGTTGAAGGTGGCAAACGGCCGCGCTCTTCTATGTCTCCAACTTTGGTGTTTGAAAAAGACACTGGCAAATTGAAAATGACGGGCGGTAGCCCAGGCGGTGCTGTCATCATTCACTACACAGGCAAGCTTTTGGTTGGCACATTGCAATGGGGCTTGAACACACAGCAAGCTATCAACTTGCCCAATTTCAGCTCACTCAATGGCCCTACCATTTTGGAAGAGAGGCGCTTTCCAGAAAGCACCATCAAAGCGCTGCAGGCTAAGGGCCATGAGGTTCGTGAAACCCCCTTGATCAGTGGTCTTCAAGCTGTTGAAGTAACACCCACAGGCTTCTTTGGGGGTGCAGATCCTCGGCGTGAAGGCGTGGTGATGGGCCCCAGACCCTGAAAAAAAGAGTCCGCCCCTCTCGGGATGGACTCTTTGTGCTACCAGGCTTTGCAGTTCAGCTCAATACGTTTGACCCAGTTGGCCCAAAATGGCTGGGTTTTCCAAAGTGCTAATGTCTTGCGTAATTTCCTCGCCTTTGGCCAAGCTGCGCAACAAGCGGCGCATGATTTTGCCGGAACGAGTCTTAGGCAAGTTCTCTCCAAAGCGAATGTCTTTAGGCTTGGCAATGGGGCCAATTTCTTTGGCGATGTGATCGCGCAATTGTTTGGCAATGGCCTTGCCTTCGTCTCCTGTCGGCAAGGGCCGCTTCAGCACCACAAACGCACAAATGGCTTCTCCGGTTGTTTCATCGGGACGACCCACCACAGCGGCTTCGGCCACCAGCTCGGTGCAGCTGACCAAAGCAGATTCAATTTCCATCGTGCCCATGCGGTGGCCCGACACATTCAACACGTCGTCAATGCGGCCCGTGATGGTGAAGTAGCCTGTTTCGGCATCGCGAATGGCACCGTCGCCGGCCAAGTAGTACTTGCCTTGGAAATCGGCTGGATAGTAGCTTTTCACGAAACGCTCGGGGTCACCCCAGATGGTTCGAATCATGGAAGGCCATGGGCGCTTGACCACCAAGATACCACCTTGGCCGTTGGGCATGTCTTTGCCTGTTTCGTCCACGATGGCGGCTTGAATACCAGGGAAAGGCAGTGTGCAAGAACCGGGCACCATGGGTGTCACACCAGGCAGTGGCGTGATCATGTGACCACCGGTTTCGGTTTGCCAGAAGGTGTCGACAATGGGGCAGTTGCCACCGCCCACGTGCTTGTGATACCACTCCCACGCAGCGGGGTTGATGGGTTCGCCCACAGAGCCGAGCAAGCGCAAGCTGCTCAAGTTGTAGCTCTTGGGATGCACCGCATCATTGGCTTCAGCCGCTTTGATCAAAGAGCGAATGGCAGTAGGCGCCGTGTAGAAAATTGAGACCTTGTGGTCTTGAATCATTTTCCAGAAACGGCCTGCGTCAGGGTATGTGGGCACACCTTCAAACACAATTTCTGTACCGCCCAAGGCCAAGGGGCCGTAGGTGATGTAGGTATGGCCTGTGACCCAACCAATGTCGGCCGTGCACCAGAACACGTCGTCTTGTTTCAAGTCGAAGGTCCATTTGGTGGTCAGGGCCGCGTGCAACAGGTAGCCGCCTGTAGAGTGTTGAACACCTTTGGGCTTGCCTGTTGAGCCAGAGGTATAGAGCAAGAACAAGGGATGCTCAGCACCCACCCATTCTGGCTCGCAGGTGTTGGCTTGCTTGGCCACCAAGTCGTGCATCCAAGTGTCGCGACCTGCAGTCATGGCGACATCGGCGCCGCTGCGCTTGACTACCAACACATCTTTGATGCTGCCGCAACCGCCCAAGGCAATGGCATCGTCGACAATGGATTTCAAAGGCAATTGTTTGCCACCGCGAATTTGGTGGTCGGCCGTGATCACAGCTTTGGCGCCCGTATCTTCAATGCGATCGCGCAATGACTGGGCTGAGAAACCACCGAACACCACGGAGTGTGTGGCGCCAATGCGGGCGCAAGCTTGCATGGCCGCCACCCCATCAATTGACATGGAAATGTAGATGATGACGCGGTCGCCTTTTTGAATGCCGATGGATTTGAGTCCATTGGCAATTTGGCAGGTTTTGGCCAGCAATTGGCTGTATGTAATGCGCGTGATTTCACCACCGTCAGCTTCAAAAATGAGGGCCGTTTTATTGCCTAAGCCTTTTTCTACATTGCGGTCTAAGCAGTTGTAAGAGGCATTCAGGGTGCCGTCTTCAAACCATTTGAAGAAAGGCGCTTTGGATTCATCCAAAACCTTGGTGAAGGGTGTTTTCCACGATATGAATTCTTTGGCTAGCCGAGCCCAGTAGCCTTCGTAATCTGTTTCAGCCTCTTTACAAAGGGCTTGGTAAGCTGGCATACCAGAGATATGGGCATTTTTAACGAAGTCAGCACTGGGCTGGTAAACGGTGGCGCTCATGATGTGTCTCCTTAGGAACTTATTCGAATTGCTGGTGCTGAATGTCGTGCTTGGCTCTTACAAAGCCCTGACTGACAGTATTCTTTCATATCTTGTTAAATCCGACACATTTCGGCAAATCTACGGCTTTAAAATCAAACAAACTTCTCTAAAGATCAACCATGGCTTCCAACCCCCAACCCCATTCCCAAAAAACGGACCTTCGCCCCCTGCCTAAGCTGATTTTTGCCAGTCGTTGGTTGCAACTTCCCCTCTACCTCGGCTTAATTTTGGCGCAGGGTGTCTACGTGTTCCATTTTTGGGTGGAGCTGGTGCATCTTTTGGAAGCCGTATTTGGCAGCCAAACAGCCCTTCAAGCTTTGATCTCTGGCATTGGTTACAAAGTCGACGCCCCCATCACGCAATTGAATGAGACCATCATCATGTTAGTGGTCTTAGCACTCATTGACGTNGTCATGATTTCCAATCTGCTCATCATGGTCATTGTGGGTGGCTACGAAACATTTGTGTCGCGCATGGATTTGGAAAACCACCCCGATCAACCAGAATGGCTGAGCCATGTGAATGCGTCTGTTTTGAAAGTGAAATTAGGCACTGCCATCATCGGCATCAGTTCCATCCANCTGCTCAAGACATTCATCAATGCTGCNAACTACACCGAACAAGTTCTGATGTGGCAAACCATCATCCATGTCACCTTCCTTCTCAGTGCCTTGGCCATTGCCTACACCGACAAGCTGATGTCACACCACAACAACCATTGAAAATAGTGAACAGGCAGCTTTCAGCTCCTGAATTTTGAAAATTTAAATAAGACTTCNTGAAAGTANNACATGACCACCTTGATTAAAGAAGAAGACCTGATTGAATCCGTAGCAGCTGCCCTGCAATACATCAGCTACTACCACCCTGCTGATTTCATCTCCCACTTAGCTTCTGCGTACCACCGAGAGCAAAGCCCCGCGGCCAAAGACGCCCTTGCGCAAATTTTGACCAACAGCAAAATGAGCGCCATGGGCCATCGTCCCATGTGCCAAGACACCGGCATCGTCAATGTGTTTTTGAAAGTCGGCATGGACATCAAGTTTGACAACTTCAAAGGCGGCTTAGAAGATGCCATCAATGAAGGCGTGCGACGAGGTTACAACTATGCCGACAACATGTTGCGCGCATCGGTAGTTTCCGATCCTGAATTTGCTCGCAAGAACACACAGGACAACTCCCCTGCCGTGATCTTCACGCAAATAGTGCCCGGCAACAAACTGGACATCACCGTGGCTGCAAAAGGAGGCGGTAGTGAAAACAAGTCCAAGATGGTCATGCTCAACCCCAGCGACAGTGTCGTCGACTGGGTCTTGAAAACAGTCCCCACCATGGGTGCTGGTTGGTGCCCTCCTGGCATGTTGGGAATTGGCATTGGTGGTACTGCAGAAAAGGCAGCCCTGATGGCCAAAGAAAGTTTAATGGACGACCTCGACATGTACCAGTTGCTAGAGAAATCAAGCAAGGGCGAAAAGCTCACGCAAGTTGAAAACATGCGCTTGGAAATTTATGAAAAAGTCAATGCGCTTGGCATTGGCGCTCAAGGTTTGGGTGGCCTCACCACGGTGCTTGATATCAAAATCAAGATGTACCCCACCCACGCCGCCAGTAAGCCTGTGGCCATGATTCCCAACTGCGCCGCCACCCGACATGCGCACTTTGTGATGGACGGCTCTGGCCCCGTTTACTTGGATGTGCCTTCCCTCGATTTGTGGCCCGATGTGAACTGGACACCCGATACAAAAAAGAGCAAGCGCATTGATTTAAACGCACTGACTCCCGCAGAGGTGGCGAGCTGGAAACCTGGTCAAACTTTGCTGCTCAACGGCAAAATGTTAACGGGGCGCGATGCCGCTCACAAACGCATTCAAGACATGTTGGCCAAGGGCGAAAAACTGCCTGTCGACTTCACCAACCGCGTCATTTACTATGTAGGCCCGGTAGACCCCATGAAGGGCGAAGCTGTTGGACCCGCAGGCCCCACCACCTCCACACGCATGGACAAATTCACCGAGATGATGTTGGCCCAAACCGGCCTGATTGCCATGGTGGGCAAAGCCGAGCGAGGCCCTGAGGCCATTGCAGCCATCCAAAAACACAAATCAGCCTACCTCATGGCTGTGGGCGGTGCGGCTTATTTGGTGTCCAAAGCCATCAAACAATCGAAGGTGTTGGCCTTTGCAGACTTGGGCATGGAAGCCATTTACGAATTTGATGTGGTGGATATGCCTGTCACAGTGGCGGTAGATTCTGGTGGCACAAGCGCTCACAATACCGGCCCCGCTGAATGGCAAAAACGAATTGCCACGGGAGAGTTCAAAGGCATCAAAGTTGGCGCCAATTGAGCCTGCCCCTCTAAATGTGGGTGCCCGTCAAGGGGCCATCGGCGTTTTTGACAGCGGCATTGGTGGCCTGAGTGTTTTGAAAGCCTTGCGTGCCGAAATGCCGCAAGAGCGCTTCATTTACTGGGCCGACAGTGGCTATGCGCCCTATGGCGAGCGCAGCGACGACTTTGTCATTGCACGAAGCCATCACATCACTGAACAGCTTTTGGCAAAGGGTGCCATGAAGGCCGTGGTTGTGGCATGCAATACCGCCACGGCTGTGGCCATTGAGAGTTTGCGCACCCATTACCCTAAGCTGCCATTCATAGGTGTTGAACCCGCACTCAAACCCGCGCTTGCACAAACGCAAACTGGGTATGTGGGCGTGATGGGCACACAAGGCACTTTGAACAGCACGCGTTTCGACAACTTGCTCAAGACAGTTCAAACAGATGCTTTGCCTAAGAAAGGCCATTTTGTTTTAAAAGCCTGCAAAGGCTTGGCGCTGGCCATTGAAAAGCAAACTGAAAAGTCTTTAAACGACACCACAGAGGTTGCGCAGTTGTGTGCCAAGTACGTTCAGAGCATGGGCTCTTTTGGGCCTGCAAATGCCCAAATAGACACCTTGGTTTTAGGCTGCACGCACTACATTTTTGTGCAAGAAATTTTACAAAAACTGGTTGGTCCTGATGTNCAGCTTATTTCAACAGGTGAAGCGGTTGCGAAACAAACCAAACGCTTAATCACACCAGCCAATTTGGTGCCTCTCGCCCCTTCTCGTTCAAGTGAATCTGAAAAGATTGAACTTTGGACCACAGGCGCTTTAAGCGCACTTCAATCTGCGGCCCTTCGGTGGTTAGACCTGCCGCCTGCGTGCTGCCATCAAGCTGCAGCCCAAAGCNTCTCACCACCCTGATCTAGGTGCGTGAGGTAAACCCGCAGCTCAAACTCCCACTGCGCATAATCTGGTGCCATGTGATGNCAAAGCTTGTAGAAAGCTTTGTCGTGTTCGCGCACTTTGAGATGCGCCAATTCGTGCACAGCAATCATTTGCANAAATGCAATGGGTGTTTCTTTGAACAAGGCGGCCACTTTGATGTCGCGCTTTGATTTCAGTTTGCTGCCTTGAATGCGTGAGGTGGTGGTGTGCAAACCCAAAGCATGTTGAATGATTTGCAGCTTGCTGTCATAACTGACCTTGTTAATGGGATCAGCCTGACGCAAAAATTCATTTTTCAGTTCCATGACGTAGTTGTAGAGTGCGCCATCTGTGCGAATGGTGTGCGACTCTGAATGTCTAGACTTTAACCATTCACCCAAACCAGGACCTTCAATGATTTTCTGCACTTGCAACTGCAGCTTGTCTGGGTAGGNCTGAAGGTAGCGAAATGCAGTCATGAGGCTGTCGATTAGGCTTGCGCTTGGGCCTTGCTTTGACCTCGCTGTACATTGATGGGCAACAACAAAGCCAAACCGACCAGAAACAAAACAGCGGTGGCACCAATGGCCAAGCGCTGATTNCCCGACGTGAACCAAGTGATCAATCCATANCCCAATGGNCCCACAATGCTGGCCAGTCGAATGGCAAACGTCCACAAGCCAAAAAACTCAGCCAAACGATGGCTTGGAATGAACAAGCCCGCCATGGCCCTGCCCGTGGATTGGCTAGAACCCATGCAAACACCCGCCAAGGCAGCCGCCCACCAAAAAACTTCTTTGCTGGTGGTCAGCGCCGCCAAAACACAAGTGATGCTCCACCCTACCAAAGTGATCGCCAGCGCCAATTTGTGACCGATGCGATCTTGCACATACCCAAACACCAAAGCGCCCACCAAGGCCGCAATGTTCAATACAAAAATAAGGGCCATGGTTTCTTGCGGCTGAAATCCAATGACTTGTTCGGCGTAGATGGCTGCCAATGTAATGGCAACAGCCACGCCGCCTTGATAGGCCACTGCACACGCCATGAGTTGCATGAAATCTTTGTAGGCTTTGGCTTCTTGAAAGGTTTGACGCAACTGTTGCCACTGACTTTTTGAACGCTCTCGCTCAGGTTGCGGTTTGGCGTGTTCTTTCATGAGTGCAAAGGTAACGCATGCGGCAAGCGCATAAATGAGGGCGGTGACAAGCATGGTGACCGGTACAAACTGTCCCGCAGTTTGGCCTTGGTCTTGTGCCCAAAGCACATAGCCCAAGCAAATACCCAATGTCAGCATGCCGCCTAAATAACCCCATGCCCATCCCCATGCACTGACGCGTCCCATGGCCTTGGATGTGGCCAGTTCAGGCAAAAAGGCTGCTGTTAAAGATTCGCCGTAAGAGAAAAAAGTGTTGGAGATCACAATGCAAACAACAGCCAAAGCCACCTGACCCGGCCCGACCCAAGCCAAGGCTGCCGTACTGACCACGCAAGCGGCGGTAAAAGCCATGAGCATTTTTTTCTTGGCGGCGTGTCGATCGGCCCATTCGCCCAAAGCTGGCATGGTGAGCATGACAATGGCGTAGGACAGACTGAGTGAACTGGTCCAAGCCAAAGTAGCCCAATCTGCTTTGTCGGCCACTGCGCCCACAAAGTAAGCCGCAAAGACCGCTGTGATGACCACCGTGGTGTACCCAGAATTGGCGAAGTCATACATGGCCCAGCCAAAGACTTCTCTGCGCTTTACACCCGGATTGAGCATGGCAAGTGGGCCAAGGCCTGGTGGCGTTTAAATTTGAATTCAGTGCAAA
>JGI25909J50240_1000229_pt1 | contig 14196 bp, 17 predicted proteins | sample LauGreSpBDMM15DD_2_FD_50240 | JGI IMG/M metagenome (IMG submission 50240) | reverse complement strand
TTATCACCAGCGCCATATTGCAGAACTCGCTGCTGCAAAAAAAATTGCCACGCAATTTAAAGTGAAAGATCATAAAACGGTGGAGTTGGATTTGAGTTGGATGCTAACTTCAGCACTGACTAATCCTGATTTAAAAATGCCAACTGAATTAACTTCTCATATCCCGATTACTTATGTCCCTGCGCGTAATACTTTAATGCTCACTTTGGCGCTAGGTTGGGCAGAAGTAATTGGTGCGCATGATATTTTTATAGGGGTCAATGCCGTCGATTATTCAGGTTACCCTGATTGCAGGCCCGAATACATTGAGCAATTTCAGAAAATGGCTAATTTAGCGACTAAATCGGCTNTNGAAGGCCAAAATATTCAACTTCACACCCCGTTGATTCATCTATCTAAAGAAGCCATTATTCTTCAAGGTATGAAATTAGGTGTCGATTACGGTTTAACTGTCTCGTGCTATCAAGCAGATCAAGATGGTCATGCTTGTGGCGTCTGCGATTCTTGTCGTTTAAGGCAAAACGGNTTTAAAGCGGCCGGGATTGATGATCCCACCTCTTACCAATAGACGATAAAGAAGCCTTAAATTCTTGTGTTTAAAGTGATTATGCTTGCCAAATATGCCAAAAATAGCGTAAAATCCGCCCCTTTCGTAAGAAAATTTTTAACTAATTGAAGAGTGTAAATTATGGTAATTATTCGACTTTCTAGAGGCGGTTCAAAAAAGACCCCTTTTTACAATGTAGTAGTGGCAGATTCAAGAAATCGCCGCGACGGACGCTTTATTGAGCGTATTGGTTTTTATAACCCAATGGCTAAAATTGGCACCGAAGCACTTCGTATTGATAACGAACGTGTGACGCATTGGAAAGGTCATGGCGCACTCCTCACAGATTCAGTGAATCGTTTAGTCAAACTTCATGCAAAAGGCCCAGAAGCAATTGTGGCTTTAAAGAAAAAAGATGCAGATAAAGTAGAGGTGAGAAAAGCTAAAGAAGCTGCTAAAAAAGCTGAAGAATTAAAAGTAGCGATGGACGCTAAAGAAGCAGAAGAAAAAGCTAAGGTAGCAGAAGCTGCAGCAGCGCCTGCTCCTGAAGAGGCTCCCGTAGAAGCAGTAGCACCTGAAGTAATCACAGAAGCAGCTCCAGTTGAGGCAGCCCCAGAAGCAGCAGCTCCTGAAGCAACTCCAACAGAAGCAGTAGCTCCTGAAGAAGCTCCAGCAGAGGCGACTGAACCACCAGCTGAAGGCGCTTAATGTTTTGATTCACTTGTTGATACAAGTGATATGAGTGAGAGTGAAAAATTTATCATGGCACGCATCAGTGGGCCATATGGTGTCAAAGGTTGGATTAAGATTCAACCCTTCACGATAGATATCAATCAACTGCTAAACAAAAAAGAGTGGCTTATTGGGGATGAAAAATCATCCATAAGTTACCCGATCGAAATATCAAAAATACACGGCAACAGTATCGTTGCTAAATTAGTAAATATTGATGATCGAGATGCGGCATTTGGGTTAAGAAATAAAACAATTTTAATGCCCAAACACGAATTGCCTGCCTTAGAAAAAGGCGAGTATTACTGGAATGATTTGATGGGACATGCTGTCATCAACCAGAAACAAGAACATTTAGGTGTCGTGCAAACTTTTCTGGAAACAGGAGCGAACGATGTCTTAGTCGTCAAGGGCGACAAAGAGCATTTGATCCCTTTTATTCCGCATGTGATTTTAAATGTGGATATGGGAAAAAAAGAAATTGAAGTTGACTGGGATAAAGATTTTTAAATGAAGCCTTTATCTTTTGATGTGGTGACACTTTTTCCGGAGATGTTTCAAGCATTAAAGGATTTTGGTATTACCTCTCGCGCATTTCATGAAGCGTTTGTAGATTTAACCTTATGGAATCCAAGAGATTTTACGAGTGATACACATCGTACAGTCGATGATAGGCCTTATGGCGGCGGCCCTGGCATGCTGATGATGATTGAGCCTTTGAAGAAGGCGATCGATGCGGCTAAAAAAGCGCAAATGAATAAAGGCATTAAAGATGTGCGAGTGATTCATTTATCCCCAAGAGGATTACCACTCACGCATCAAAAAGTGATGGAATTGTCAAAAACTTCAGGGCTCATTTTTTTAGCGAGTCGTTATGAAGGAGTTGATGAGCGACTGATTGAAAGTAGTGTGGATGAAGAAATTTCAATTGGGGACTACGTATTAAGTGGCGGGGAATTACCCACCATGGTGGTGATGGATGCCATTATTAGGCAGCTACCAGGGGTATTAGGCGATGATAACTCAGCTATTGAGGATTCGTTTGTGAATGGCTTACTTGATTGCCCTCANTATACGAGGCCTGAGGTGTNNGAAGGATCCAAGGTGCCNGATGTATTATTGTCGGGTAACCATGCTAGAATTAGCGCCTGGCGATTACAGCAATCGTTAGCGTTAACCAAGGTCAAACGACCTGATTTGTTGGCCGCAAGGCTGTTGACTAAAGAAGAGACTCGGCTGCTTCAAGAAATTGATAAGCAGGAACAAGACTCTATATAACTAAAAGGAACGGATTATGGCAGATATTATTCAATTATTAGAGCAAGAAGAAATTGCTCGTCTAGGTAAAACCATCCCCAACTTTGCACCAGGCGACACAGTCGTAGTGGGTGTAAATGTAGTTGAAGGTACAAGAAAACGTGTACAGCTTTACGAAGGTGTTGTGATTTCAAAAAGAAATCGCGGGCTTAATTCAGCATTCACTGTGAGAAAGATTTCATCAGGTGAAGGTGTTGAGCGTACATTCCAAACTTATTCTCCACTCATCGCATCGATCGAATTAAAGCGTCGCGGCGATGTACGCCGTGCAAAACTTTATTACTTACGTGAGCGTTCAGGTAAATCTGCGCGTATCCGTGAAAAATTAGATGCACGTGAAAAAGAAATTATTCAAGATATTCCAAAAACAGAAGCACCTAAGGCGGCAGCGCCTGAGGCGGCTCCCGATAAGGCAGCTGAGTAATTTAAAAAGCCCCGTTAAAGCGGGGCTTTTTTATTTGTGCTAATCTTTTTATATTCATGAAAAAGACACGAGATCCCATTGTTATTTCTGATGATGAAAAAAAAGTCATCGATCAATTCATTGATCATCTATGGCTTGAAGACGGTTTAGCTAAAAATACCCTAGAGAGTTATCGTTTTGATTTAATGCAGTTCTCCGAATTTTTAAATGGAAACATTAAAAAAATATTATTGGAGGCTCATCAAAGCGATATTCAAGCATATCTTGCCAATAAATTTAGTCATGTCAAAGCAAGAAGTATTTCAAGGCTGATCGCAACACTGAGACGTTTCTATCGATATCACTTACGCGAACGTCATATCAATGAAGATCCTACCCTTCATGTAGAAGCCCCAAAGTTACCGAAATCACTGCCTAAAAGTTTGAATGAAACTGAGGTGGAATCCCTTTTAAAAGCACCTGAGATTGAAACACCTTTGGGTCTTCGTGATCGTGCGATGTTAGAACTTCTTTATGCGTGCGGTTTACGTGTGACTGAACTCATTAGCTTAAGAGTGACTGAAGTGAGTTTAAGTGATGGTGTGATTCGCGTCACAGGTAAGGGTAGTAAAACAAGATTAGTTCCCATGGGCGAAGTCGCTGTCGAATGGATTGATCGCTATTTAAAAGAAGCAAGATCTCATATTCTTAATGAACATGTGTCGGATGATTTGTTTGTGACACATCGCGGAGAATGTATGACGCGCCAATCGTTTTGGCATTTAATTAAACGTTATGCATTGATCGCAGGCATTCAAAAAACATTGTCTCCGCATGTGTTGCGACATGCTTTTGCTACACACTTACTTAATCATGGCGCAGATTTGAGAGTCGTTCAAATGCTATTGGGACATGCAGATATTTCAACGACACAAATTTATACCCATGTGGCACGCGAGCGCTTAAAGAAGCTTCACGAAACACATCACCCGAGGGGTTAAGNGCGACTCCCTTTTTCAAAGATCACGCCCAGCGCTTTCACTTGAGGCAAGATGTGCGGTTTTGAAATTTTCAGTTTCATCCAAGGNGACTTAAATTCTTTTTCTAATGTTTCAATAATGAGATGAGCTAAAGGCTCTAGCAGTTTAAACGTGTGACTTGATGTGATAGATTTAATGCGCTCAGCAACCATCGCGTAATCAATGGTATCTCCAACTAAATCGGAAGTCGTTGAAGTGATTTGTGGTAGCGCCATTTCAAGATCAATTAACAGTATTTGAGGGAGTGCGCGTTCCCAATCCGAAACGCCAATAATAGTTTCAACTTTCATCTCTTCTATAAAAATAAGTGGGGCCGTCATGAGTGCTTCAAAAAATTGTAAAATAGAGTTTTCATTATAAAGTGATTTTCAAATGATGAACGTGATTTACATTCTTTTTAGTTATCTGATCGGCGCCATTTCATTTGGCATCGTGATGAGTCATTTATTTTCTCTACCTGATCCTCGAACCATAGGCTCTAAAAATCCAGGAGCGACGAACGTCTTAAGAACAGGGAAAAAATTAGCCGCTTTATTAACTCTATTAGGCGATGCGCTCAAAGGCACATTGACAGTTGGCTTAGCGCAATATTTTGAATTATCTCCCATGATGGTGGCGCTTGTTGCGATTGCCACACTCCTAGGACATATCTTTCCTATCTATTATGGTTTTAAAGGTGGCAAGGGTGTAGCAACGGCTGCAGGTATTCTCTTTATGTTTTCGTGGGTGATGGGATTAACTATCTTAGCGATATGGTTCGGTGTGTTTATCATCTGGCGTTATTCATCTTTGGCAGCCATCATTGCTGGAAGCTTATCCCCTGTGATTGGCTTTTTTTATGAGATTGATTTTTATCAATTGATTGCTTCATCCATCATTGCTCTCATTTTAATTCTTCGTCATATTGATAATCTTAAACGCTTAATCAATGGCACCGAATCAAGCTTTAAAGATAAGAAATAATTTTTTTAAGCGAGTTGCCACCTTGGTTTCACTGCGAATCTAAGATCAGATTTTAAAGAAGTTTTTAATCGCATCGCACCTGCAAATGCAATCATGGCGCCATTGTCTGTACAAAATTCTAAGCGCGGAAAAAAGACTTCATAATTTTTTTTAGATAATTCAGTTTTTAATTTTTGTCGCAATTGCTTATTGCTCCCACGCCGCCTGATACGATCAGATTTTTTAAGTGTGTTTGATCGAGCCCTATGAGACATTTTTTAGTTAAGACATCTGTAATGGCTTCCTGGAATGAAAAAGCAATATCAGCTTTGATTTCATCTGTTAGATTTTCTTGTGCGCGGATTAAATGTAACACTGCCGTTTTTAATCCACTAAAACTAAAATTTAAATCTTTGCTATGAATGAGCGGTCTTGGTAAATCAAAACGAGGCTTTCCTTTTTCAGCTAAAAGTGACAAGGCTAATCCGCCTGGATAACCTAAGCCTAATAATTGCGCTGTTTTATCAAAAGCTTCCCCTGCCGCATCATCCAAAGTGTCGCCAATAATTTCGTATTGACCGATTTTTTTCACATGGATAATTTGTGTGTGACCGCCAGAAACTAAAAGGGCTAAAAAAGGAAAAGTGGGCGGATCTTCTTCCAATAAGGGGGCTAATAAATGACCCTCTAGATGATGGATCGGGATCGTAGGGATTTGAAGTGAAAAAGCTAGCGCTTCAGCGAGCGAACTTCCGACCAATAAAGCCCCGGATAAACCTGGTCCTTGCGTATAAGCAATCGCATCCACATCCTCTTTTTTAATTCCCGTCCTTTTAAAAAGACTTTCAAGTAGGGGCAAAATAAGCCTAATATGGTCTCGCGACGCTAATTCGGGAACTACCCCACCATAAGCCTCATGAAGGTCGACCTGAGAATGAAGGACATGACCTAAAAGACCTTTTTCATTGTCAAAAAGGGCGAGTCCAGTCTCGTCACAGGAAGTTTCAATACCAAGTACCAACATGGGTTTAAGGCTCAAAAAAGATTGATAAATGAGTAGATTAGCATTAAAATAACGGACTTTTCCGAAATTCCATTTGGGAAAACACACACAAAACGCATTATTTAAAATAAGAGAGTTTAATGTCAACAGTACGTGTAAAAGAAAACGAGCCATTCGACGTAGCACTTCGTCGTTTCAAGCGCTTAATTGAGAAGACCGGTCTTATCAACGACTTACGTGCGCGTGAGTTCTATGAGAAGCCAACGTGGGAACGTAAACGTAAAGCTGCTGCNGCAGTGAAGCGTCAGTANCGNCGTCTTCGCAATCAAATGCTCCCCCCCAAATTATTCTAATTTNTTNAAGATGTCCTTAAAAGTAAAAATTACTGAGGACATGAAGGANGCTATGCGCGCTAAAGACGTCGTTCGTCTTGGCACGATTAGACTTCTTCAATCAGCTATTAAACAACGTGAAGTCGATGANCGTATTGAATTGACTGATCAAGATGTCATGGCTGTTATTGAAAAAATGTTAAAGCAACGTCGTGATTCCATTGAAGCCTATGAATCTGCAAAAAGACAAGATTTAGCTGATGTTGAAAAAGCTGAAGGGGTGATCTTACAAAGCTATCTTCCGCAAGCCCTCAGTGACGAAGAGGTGAGTGTCATTTTAGATGCCGCGATTAAATCTGCAAACGCCACAAGCATTAAAGAGATGGGTCAAGTGATGGCGATCGTTAAACCGCAAGTAGTCGGTCGAGCAGATATGGGTAAATTATCAGCCCTCATCAAACAAAAGCTCGGTTAATAAACCCTCGAAAAACTCAATATAAAAATTTAAAAAAATGATGAAGGAGCTTAAGGCTCCTTTTTATTTTTAAGCTATGATTAAACGCATATGATTCCAGAGTCATTCATCCAAGAGCTTTTAAATCGCGTCGATGTGATTGATGTGATTGATAAAAGTGTGCCATTAAAAAAAGCCGGTAGTAACTATGTGGCTTGTTGCCCTTTTCATCAAGAGAAGTCACCCTCATTTACAGTCAGCCCTTCAAAACAGTTTTACCATTGCTTTGGTTGTGGTGCGCATGGATCAGCTTTAAGTTTCTTAATCGAATATCAAGGTATGAGCTTTGTAGATGCGGTAGAAGACCTCGCTAAATCAGTGGGCCTCACTGTACCGCAAGATTCACAAAAAATTTCACCGGAAGTTAAAGAAAAAAATTTAGCGCTTGGTGAAGCCTTAGAGCTTGCATCTCAGTATTATCAAAGTGCGTTAAAAAAATCAGAACGCGCGATTGAGTATTTAAAAAAACGCGGGCTTACAGGACAAATTGCTAAAACATTTCAGTTAGGATATGCCCCCGAAGGTTGGCAAAACTTAGAAAGTGTTTTTAAAAAATACGATGATGAGGCGCTAAATATTGCAGGCCTTGTCTTAAAAAATGATCAAGGTAAACGCTATGATCGTTTCCGAGATCGCATCATGTTCCCTATTCATAATATGAAGGGTGAAATTATTGGATTCGGTGGGCGTGTGATTAATCCTGAAGATACACCTAAATATTACAACTCACCTGAAACACCGCTCTTTCAAAAGAGCCAAGAGCTCTATGGTCTTTTTGCAGCGCGTCGATCGATTCGTGAAAAAGGCTGTGTGCTTGTAGTTGAAGGTTATATGGATGTCGTAGGTCTCGCGCAATTTGGTGTGATGCATGCGGTTGCCACATTGGGTACCGCGACATCTGCATTCCATATTAAAAAATTAATGCGTCAAACTGATACGATTATTTTTTGTTTTGATGGCGATAATGCAGGCAAGGCAGCAGCGTGGCGCGCCATGATGAATGCACTACCGAGCCTTAATGATAAAGTTGTTTTGAAATTTTTATTTTTACCTGAAGAACATGATCCTGATAGTTTTATTAGATTGCATAGTAAGGAAGCTTTTGAATCAATGATGCAGGATGCAATGCCTTTATCGCAATACTTGATGCAGCACTTAACTGAAAAAAATCATTTAGCGACCCAAGAAGACAAAGTAAAATTTTTAAACGAAGCAGAACCTATCTTAAAAGAAATCACGGCCCCTAAATTAAGCTTACTTTTACGAAAACGCTTTGCGGAATTACTACATTTAAATGATAAAGAAATAGATCAATTGCTTCATGTGGGGCAACCTCAATTTCAATCTCATAAAGCACAATTTAAAACGAAGGGAAAACTGCCTTCATCAGTTAAACGGCAATTTATTTTGCTTCTCATCCTAAAGCCTCAGCTCGCCATGAGCGAAGACTTGGCTTTGGCCCAAACGGAATCTTTTGAAGACGATTTACTTAAAAAAGTCTTAGAGATTGCCTTAAATCAACCTGAATCGAAACCTTCTTCAATCCTTCATGGTCTAAAATCACAAGTAGATAATATGGTGATGGATTTGGTCAATGAAGAGCTGACCCACTTTGATGATCAGATCCATTTTGAGTCTGAAATTGAGGGGGCAAGAAAAACCCTGCTTGAGCAAGGTAAAGCGTCTAAAACGAAGGCCCATTTTAGCGCTTTGAAAGACAAGCCTTTAAGTAGCTTAACAAATGAAGAAAAAGAGCACCTTAAAACCCTGACCCAAAGACCCAAAACACCCCCTAAAACTTAAGCCTTTCATTGACCAAAAAGACCCTTTTTGGTACACTTAAAGGTTACGCGTTTATTTATATTTTGTTGATTTATAAGGCAAAATAAGCCCTAACAAGAAGAGGTAGAGCATGGCCAGACCAAAAAAAGACCCGTCGCAAAAAAAGAACCCCAAAATGAAAGATTTCTACGGAAATGCGAATGACGCAAATCCGCAGGCTGTTGAAGAGCGACGCGCCCGTCTTAAAACCTTAATCGTCCTTGGTAAAGAGCGAGGCTATGTGACTTTCGCTGAAATCAACGACCACTTACCTGACGAAATTCAAGAGTCAGAACAAATCGAAGGCATTGTCAGCATGATCAACGACATGGGGATCATGGTTTATGAGCAAGCGCCTGATGCAGAAGCGCTCCTCATGGCAGATGTGCCACCCCCTGTTACTGACGAAGAAGCAGCTGAAGAAGCTGAGCAAGCGCTTGCAACTGTAGATTCTGAATTTGGTAGAACAACAGATCCTGTAAGAATGTATATGCGCGAAATGGGCACTGTAGATCTATTGACCCGTGAAGGTGAAATCGAAATTGCAAAACGTATTGAAGACGGTTTAAAACACATGGTGCAAGCGATTGCGGCATGTCCTACGACCATCACTGAACTTCTTGCGATGGTAGATAAAGTTGAAGCTAATGAATTAAGTGTGGATGAAGTGGTAGATGGCTTAATCGATGTAGAAGTCGAAGCGCCGATCGTGGCTGCCGAAGCCGAAGAGGAAGTCGAAGAAGAGATTGATGTAGAAGAGGATGATGATGCAGATGGCGCCAAAGCCGCTGCAATTTCAGCTGAAGCGCTTGCGAAGTTGCGTGAAGAGGTTTTAAAACGCTTTGCTAAGATTCGAAAAACCAATCAGAAGATGAATGATATTCGTATTAAAAAAGGCATTGACGATCCTGCGTACAAAAAACTTCATGAATCTGTTTTAAAAGAACTTATGGAATTTAGATTCTCGGCAAAACAAGTGGAAGCCCTTTGTGACTCCGTTAGAAATCGCGTGAATCAAATTCGTATACACGAAAGAAAATTGATGGACTTCAGTGTGGAAAAATCAGGTATGCCTCGCACACATTTTATTAAGAGTTTTCCAGGCAATGAAACAAATCTCAATTGGCTTACCGATGAATTAAAGCTAGACAAAGCTTATAACGCAAAATTAGAACGCTTTAAGCATTCCATTGTAGATCAGCAAGATCAATTGATTGCGATTGAAAAAGAAGCGGGCTTATCAATTAAAGATTTAAAAGAGATCAATAAGCAAATGACAACAGGTGAAGCTAGAGCTCGCCGTGCTAAACGTGAAATGATTGAAGCTAACTTACGTCTTGTGATTTCGATTGCAAAAAAATACACCAACCGTGGACTTCAATTCTTAGATCTCATTCAAGAAGGTAATATCGGTTTAATGAAAGCAGTCGACAAATTTGAATATCGTCGTGGCTATAAATTTTCAACGTATGCGACTTGGTGGATTCGACAAGCGATTACACGCTCGATTGCCGACCAAGCAAGAACAATTCGTATTCCAGTGCATATGATTGAAACGATTAATAAGATGAATCGTATCTCACGACAAATTTTACAATCCACAGGTGCTGAACCTGACCCATCAGTCCTTGCTGAAAAAATGGAAATGCCTGAAGATAAGATTCGTAAGATTTTAAAAATTTCNAAAGAGCCTATTTCGATGGAAACACCAATTGGTGATGATGAAGATTCTCATCTTGGTGACTTTATTGAGGATGCAGCGACCTTGACACCGATTGATGCCGCCGTCTATGGATCACTTCGTGATGTGACAGCAGAGATTTTAGAGTCTCTTACACCGCGGGAAGCTAAAGTTTTGCGTATGCGTTTTGGTATCGAAATGAATACAGACCATACATTAGAAGAAGTNGGTAAGCAGTTTGATGTGACACGTGAACGNATTCGACAAATTGAAGCNAAGGCTTTGAGGAAATTAAGACATCCAACACGCTCCGAAAGATTACGTAGCTTTTTAGAAAACGGAAAAGAATAAACCAATCTATCAGAGGGCCTATAGCTCAGTTGGTTAGAGCAGAGGACTCATAATCCTTTGGTCCCTGGTTCGAGTCCAGGTGGGCCCACCAAATTAGAATTAAAAAGTAAGCAAAAAGGAAGGTAATAATATGACAAAAGAAGTGGTATTAAAATATTTACAAAAACACGGACAAAAAATTGATCACGAGATCGTCAAAGATACGGGGATTGATTTAAAAGAGTTAAGAAAAACGATTTCAGAATTACAAAGCAAGAATTTAATTCAGACATGTACCATTATTCAACATGGCGCTAAAGGTAAACTCGTTGAAGGTATTCAGTGTCGTATCGCAGGCTATACACCGCCAGCAGCGCCAGGCAGAAAAGCACCTGCAGCACCACCTCAGTAATTTAAATTAAATCTGACGCTCGACTTCGTCGATCATAGTGGAAGGTTTAATTTTTAAAGCGGTAGCTAACTTAAATATCGTGAAGAGACTAGGGTCTTTATGACCCATTTCTAATTCACTGATATAAGCTCGCGAGAGACTGGATTCAATCGACAAGGCTTCTTGTGTGAGTTTTTTAGTCAGCCTTTTTTTTCGAAGAACTGTACCGAAGGTGCTATCTATTTTTGAAAGTCTGTTCACGTAGCTACTATGCAGTATTTAAGAAATTAATTCTGTCATTCTTAGACGACATGGTTTGAAGTAGATGTTGTAAGACCCTTATAAATCTAGCTTATTTGGAAGATTCGTTCATTTACAGGTAAATACATTTTTATGAAGATTTTTATTTTAATTGGTATCGCTATAGTGTTTTATTTGCTTAGAGCAAATGTTATGGCAGCGCCTATTTTAAAGATAGGCGATGACGCACCAACTTTTACACTTCCAGATAGTCAAGGCAATCAAGTTAATTTAAGTGACTATAAAGGTAAATGGCTTGTTCTGTATTTTTATCCAAAAGATGACACACCTGGCTGCACTACTGAGGCCTGCCACTTTCGGGATGATTTTAAATTTCTAGAGAGCCTGGGTGCCAAAGTGGTCGGCGTGAGTATTGATGATAGTTTTTCACATAAGAAATTTGCTGAAAAATATAATTTACCCTTCCCTCTTCTGTCAGATAGTTCAGGCGAGGTTGCAAGTCGCTACGGAGCATTGAATAACTTTTTAGTGATAAAGCTTGCGAAGAGATATACCTATCTGATTAATCCTCAAGGCAAGATTGCAAAAATTTATCTCAGCATAGATACCTCAAAACATAGCCAAGAAATTATTGAGGATTTAAAAACGCTTAAACAACAAATTTAAGCTAATAGTAATTGATCGATTTTTTCAGCTAATTCAAAATCTTTATCTGTAATCCCTGACGCGCTATGGGTATGAATTCTGATGATCAGCGCATTATGCTTAAATACGAGTTCCGGATGGTGATTTAGTTGATTCGCAATTTTTGCAATTTCATTTGCTATTCGAATCGAATCATCAAAATTCTGTGTTAAGAATTTTCTTTCAATCGAAGGAAAAATATAAGACCAAAATGTACACTTATGTGTTAATTTTTCTTCTATTTCTTTTGCGTTATAAGCCATGAATTACCTTAGTTGGTGGTATTTAAGTTCTGCAAGATCAATAATTTCTACAGCTTTTTCATGCGTCGCCTCTAAAACGACAGGAGGTGCAATACCATCTTCTAAGGCTTCTAGCCATCGGTTGGCACATAAACACCAACGATCTCCCTTTTTAAGACCCACAAACTCATACTCAGGCCTTGGAGTCGTTAAGTCATTGCCTTTTAATTTAGAGAATTGAAGGAATTCTTCGGTGACTTCTGCGCATACTGTGTGCTGGCCAACATCTTCGGGGCCTGTTTCACAGCATCCACTTCGAGTGAATCCTGTGATAGGGTTAAGGTTACAAACTTCTAACTTTGTTCCGAGAACATTTTTAATTGTCATTTTTTTAAGACACCACTGTGAACGATATTTAAATCTAAGAGTCGTATAGACCATGAAAAATACTATAAGTTTATTTTTATTGCTTATTGCGACACAAGCAGAAGCAATCCCCACTTTTGCNAAATTATTAGAGCTTAATAATTCAATTGTCGTTGTTAATGTTGATTTTCCCGATGGCTCCTCAGGCACTGGAACAGGTGTTGTTGTGAGTAAGGAGTATGTTGCGACCGATTGCCATGTGATTGCGAATACATTGGGNGCTAATATTTCTAAATATGATGATACATATAAGCCAATCGCATTTAAGGCAGATTGGAAACATGATTTATGTTTATTAAAGTTTGAAGAATTACCATTCACGCCAGTTCCTCTTCGCGACAGTCAAACACTGCAATATGAGGAAGATGTATTTAGCGTTAGCTATCCAAATGGGAGCAATGTGCCACAGCCATCTTATGGCTCTGTGAAAGCAATGCATAAACTGAATAGCAGTGTCATTATCCGATCGGATGCAGCCTTTGCCCTTGGTTCAAGTGGCGGCGGCCTATTCGATGAAAAATTTAATCTAATTGGGATTACAACATTTAAAAGTCCGGGACCACAGGGATTCTTCTACAGCTTGCCAGTGGAATGGATTAAAAAGCTTATGAAGGAGCCCAATACTAAATCACTTAAAACTTTAGATATTCCTTTTTGGGCTATGCCATTCGAACAAAAGCCTTATTTTATGAAAGTAGTAATTCCCTACCAGAATAAAGAATGGGATACGCTGAAGTCTACTTCAGACTTGTGGATCAAAGAAGAGCCAAATTCATCTGATGCTTGGTATTTTTTGGGGTTGGCTAGCCAAGGAAAAAAAGATCTGAAAGCTGCAAAAGACGCATTTTCTAAGGCTGAAAAAATAAATCCTAGACATGTGGATGCCATGATGGGATTAGCAGAAATAGCCGAATCTGAAAAAGATTTAGCCGCCCTACAAAGTATTCAAAAAAAGGTCAATCAATTAAATACAAGTCTCGCAGAAGTTATTTTGAATAAATTAGATAAGTTAAAGTAAGATTTACTATCTATAAACTTATATAAAATATTTCACTATGTTAAAACAAGCTCTATTACTTGCTGAAAAAGGGTTGCTTCCAGATTCACTTATCCGTTTCGGAATTAGGCAGCTTTTAAAGAAACGCCTTGATGAAATCAGCCATCAGGATACAGAAACATCACAAGATTTAAAAAGTATCTTTTTAAAAAGCATGGATCAATCGCCAATCGCTCTCGTGCCTCACCTTGCAAACAAACAGCACTATGAAGTGCCATCTTCTTTTTTTGATTTTTGTTTAGGCAGACATAAAAAATATAGTAGTTGCTATTGGGACAGCAACACAAATCATCTAGATGATGCAGAATTTAATGCGCTTAACATCAGCGCTGAACATGCTGATTTAAAAAATGGGCAAACTATTTTAGAGCTTGGATGTGGTTGGGGCTCATTAACGCTTTTTATGGCAAAAAAATATCCGAAAAGTCGAATATTTGCAGTATCTAATTCAAATAGCCAAAGAGTTTTTATTG
>JGI25909J50240_1000226_pt1 | contig 14299 bp, 10 predicted proteins | sample LauGreSpBDMM15DD_2_FD_50240 | JGI IMG/M metagenome (IMG submission 50240) | reverse complement strand
CAAGATTAACCATGTATCAGAATCTACCAACAGAGCAATTGACTTTGTGATTTTTGGAACGCTTGCATGAACAAGCACTTAGGAGAAGCAATAAATTAAATAATGGATCACCTAAGCGAAATTGACGATTACAATGATTTCTTGAAATCGCTTGGCGTTTCTGATTCAGATGTTGTCAAGATGATGGAGTCCAATGTTTGTTTCGACTCGAAACAACATAAAGAATGCCTTGAAATACTTGATTCAGAGATCCACGGAAAAGGATTGTTCTCAACAGAAGATATTGAAGTTGGTCGAGAATGGTTGGCATCACTGGGGAATTATAAATACTCATGCGGTCGCATTATCAATCATTCTCCCGATCCAAACTGCAAATTCATATTTGATAATGATCGAGTAACTTGCGTTACGACAAAAGAGATCAAGAAGGGTTGCGAATTACTTGTGAATTATAGGAGTCATGTTAATCCAAATTCAATAAAGACCTACAAACAATCAACAGAAGTTGCTAAATTTGACTCGAAAGTTCCTTCAATTAAAGACTGGGAATCATCGTCTCCAATTGACAAGATCGAATACGAGTTGTCTACGCTTCCAGTAGCGGAGATTCCACTCACCCACATATTCACAGACGGTCTTTACATTCGTCAAGCGTATGCTCCTGCTGGATCAATGTTTACAACTGTTCATCACAATACTGAACATCCATTTATTTTGATTTCAGGGACAACGGAGGTAATTTCCAATGAGGAGGCATCCAGCATTACTGGACCGTTCATGGGGATAACTAAAAAAGGAACAAGAAGATTAGTTCATGCCGTAACTGACGCAATGTATTTAACCATACATGCCAACCCAGAAAACTTGACAGATCCTGACGAAATAATTAGAAGGATTACTATTCCTGTTGAGAATCCGCTAATGGATACCGAAGACCCTAGATTCAACACTTGGAAAAAAGACGTAAGTCCGTCAAAAATGATTCTAACAAACAATACAGATAACTAAATGAGTGCAGCAATTACAGCGGCGGTAGTAGGAGCGGGCGTCTCCGCATATGGGGCGAGCAAGGCAAGCAAGGCGGGAGGATCAGCTCCCGATCCCGTTGATATTTTTAAGAAAGACGAAAAAGGGAAAACCTTGGCTGGCCGTCAGGCAACCGGGCTTCTTAATTACTATGGTCAGAACATTCCCGGCTTCCTCGAGCTTCAAAACAAGTTTGGTCCTCAACTTATGGGGCAGATGTTTGGCCAAACAGGGCAATTCCTTGGAGGTGTAGATGGACAACCCGGATTCCAAGGGCTACAACTAAGCACATCACAACAGGCGGGAAAAACTCTAGAACAACTTCGCGCTGAAGAACTAGGCCAAATGTCTGGTCAGGCAGGTCTGACGCGAGGCTTGATGCAAGCCCTTTCGCCAGAACAAGCCGCCGCAGTTCAAGCGTCTGCTCAAGAGGCAGAACGAGCTAGAGCATCCGCACAAGGTGTGACCCCAGAAGAACGCCGAGGATACGAGCAGCAAGCGCGTGAGACTTTCCAAGCATCTGGACGACTCGGGGGTAATCTGGGCATTGTCAGCGAGGCGATGGGGCGCGAGGACGTTATGGCTCGCAAACGCGCAGAAGCCGCTCAAGCAGGGCAACGTGCATATGCTCAAGCTGGAGAGTTCTATACCAATCCGGGACTACAAGCCCTCCGCACGGCTCCATTGTCGTATGGTGCTGGTCAACAAGATCTCCGCACCGCATTGACTCTTGGTCCTGAAGCGGCTGGTGGGTTTGATTTCAATATGCCACTTAATTTGGCACAGCAACAAGCTGGAGCGCAGAACCAAGCAAATCAAGCCAATTATCAAATCAACGCTGCAAACCAACAAGCAAAAGCCCAGATGTGGAGCAGCCTTGGAAGCAGTATTGGCCAACTGGGTCAAACATATGCCAATAGCAATTACGGCAATATGTATAAATCACCCGGAACAGTGAACTCACAGCAATACACTGGCGGTGGGCTTCAACTTGGATACTAATAACTAAAATCATGGCACTATTCGGAGGAGACGTAAGGACAATCCCATATCAATCGCCAGATTACTCTGGATCGGTTGAGGCGGCGCGTGGACTAGCCAATGCTCGCGCTCAAGGTATTGCTGGAGGAATTGGTCAAGTCACAGACTATTTCAAGCAACAAGGCGAAAAGAAAAAGCTAATCAAGCAGAGCGACATTCAAATCGACGCTGCCTTGAAGCTGTTTCCTGAGATGTCAAGTGTGCTTCAGCCGTATAAGGATCAGATTCGTGATGAGAATGTTTCGTTGGATGAAAGATCATTTATTGCATCTCAAACTGGAGACTTCATTACTAATTCGCTAAACATGATGAAAATAAAGGGAGCTATGGATTTGGCCCAAGAACGCGAAGCTAGGATGGGAGCGAGTGCTGGCGCAGGTGGTGCTGGCAACGAAGAATGGAAAAGCACAGGCCAATAAAAAACCAAACAAATGGATATTCTTACTCTAATCCCTGAAAATTTTGGACCTCAAACGAGAGGTAAAATTAGAATCGCATCTGATAAAATAAAAATAATGAGAAGCAGGGGTCTTGGTGCGGAAGCTGATGTTCTCGCACAAAGCGTTGCTGACTCACTTAGATCGGGAGATTTCAACTCGTTAAAAAACGCAATAGGAACTGTTGACGAGTATTATGAAAAAGCTCCAAAGCCAGATCCTGCTGACTATGTTCCACCAGAAGACCCGAGCAAAAAGAAGGCTGCGGAGGCGACAACTGCAGCGTCAATTTCAGCAGTAAACAGCTTGATGGATAGGTCGATAAAAAGCGGCAATAAAATTGATCCGGGATTGGTTCAGACGATTACTGAGTTGGCTAAATACGATCCCGATAAGGCAATGAAATTGGCCGAATCCTCAATGCCAATACTTGAAGTGAAGGAGGACGCTGCACCCAAAAAGACAGAGGCAAACATCACTTTTGAGCAGAATGCTGCGGCTGCGCTTCGATATGCCGATTCCCTGAGTGACGCGATTAACAAATACGGCACATCTGAAACGGTAGACCCCGCTGGATCTGCCATTTTGAAGCAGCTTCCGTATCAAATGGCTATTTCTTATGCCAAACTGGTTGACCCGACTTCGGTGGCAAGAGAAGGAGAAGTCGCTTCTGCGGAGAAATACCTGATACCGCTAGGAGTGTTTACCAGAGACGACACGGCGAAAGAGGCCCTTAAAAACTTCAGATCCGACATCGTCTCAAGAATTGATCAGTATCAAAAGTCAACAGGTAAAGAGATGAGTATTGAGAACAAGGTTAAGCCCGAACCAGCGAAAACGCAGCAACCAACAGTCACTAGTTCAAATACATATTTCAATAAGTTTTCGCAACCATACCCACAATCACCAACACGGTAATGTCGTTTAACGTCCCCGAGGCCGAAAAGTCCGCGTTTAATAAAGAAACTAAAAAAGCACTGGACGTTCTAGCCAGTGATGTTGGCGGAACGCTAATCAAGCTCAAGAGCTATCAACCAGAGACGCTAGTTGAGTCATATGGAAAGCCGTTAGATGAGCCTGTTGCCCGTGACCTGTCTCCACTAGAGCAGTATTTTTACATGCCGCAGCCCGTCGCGGAGGTCGAGGACTTAACTGTCACACCTCAACGGGAAAGCATGGTTGTTCCACAAGACCAGCCAAGGATGTTGTCCAATCTGATCAACCAATATCAAACGGTTGGCGACCGAGACATGGTTGGCGTGACCCCATATGAGCAAGCCGTAATTGACGCCAGCAAACCTGAGAACGACTCTCTTCGTGATGAGTCTGGGGGAATAGTTACCTCCCCGTTGGATGTGTTCTCGAAACCATTAAGTGCGGATAAAATCAAAGCACTTGGATATGTCGATAGCGACATGAAACCAACCGAGAAGGGGGAGTTGTTTTACAACCTTGTCGGCGCGGGAATGTTTGACGACGACGGGATAATCACGGAAAAGGGTCAGGCGTATATGACTCCGACGGAGGATGTTGGAAAGCCAGAAAACCTTAAGGCATTCAAGATACTGTGGGACGACGAGGTTATTCGCCCAAACGCATCATTTGGCGAGATGGCGGCGGAAACTGTTGGGTTGCTTAAGGATGCGGCAATTGGCGGCACTGAGCGCATCGGCCAAGAGGCACAATCCCTTTGGCACAATAGTCAAACATGGTCGAGCTTGTTCGGCCAGACAGACAGGCGACCAAAGGAGCTTCGTGACAAGATGACGGCTAGTGGTCTTGGGGTGATGGAAGGAGCAGTTGAGAACATTGCTGGGTGGGCTGGAATGGCAGACGTGGGGGCTGCATGGATCGGTGAAAAACTTTATGACATCCTTCCGGCGGGTATGGAGGCCGAGGCGGAACAGGCGATGTATTCCGCCAGACAACGTCAATGGCAGACGCAGCAGGATATGGCAAACTTGGAAGCCGGAGAAATCGCAGAGACGGTTCTTGGTTTTGACAACATGACCAAAACAGCAGATGCGGCGAAAAGCAGCATGGGCGCAAAGGCTTTCGACAAGCAATACAAGCGAGCTGGGGCGTTCGCGCAAATTGCGGCAGATCCATTAAACCTGCTTCCGGGTGTTGTCGCAGTGAAAGCCGCTAGAACGGCCCCGCTAGCAAACAGGTTGAGTATTACGGCGCAAAAGAGAATGGCCCAAATCGCAGCCAAAGACCTAGCCATTGCCGAGGGTAGGACTGCCGTTGAAGCAGCAAATGCCGTGCTGGCTAAAGAGTCCGCTACTGTTGCGGTGGCGAACAGATTGAGTTCCGACATAGCGTCGAGAGTGGGGGCCGACCCGAGTCTAGTGATGCGGTCCAATCAAGCATCAACGGTTGCTTCGCGGATTACCCAGAGTGCTGACCAAATCAGATCCACACTTCCAAAGGTAACGTCAGAGCTAGACAGTCTGATCGCCCAGAGGAATGGTCTTGCTACAAGAATCCCCGAGGCGTATGCCCAAAAGACATTGCAGACAATGGAGGCGGGCAGGAAACTGCGAGCTTTGCCAGCCAAGGCTCTTGGGGGAGCGTTGGAGCGCGTTGGAAACACGATTTCCAAAATTGATGATGCAGCCACCAACTTCTTGCAAGAACGAGGGCTTGACCAAATGTATACCGCAGCGGTTGGTGCGGCTGGCGTTGTGGGACTGGCCGGAAGCCCGATTGTCGGAGCGATTGCTGGTGGTGCAGCAGTGTTAAAGGCTGGGAAAGCCTTGTCAAACTACGGGAAATTGTTTCGATATGTAGGAAAAGAAATGGAAGCTGTGCGCGGACAAATCCCGTTCTGGAAGCGTGTAGCTGCCCACACAGCACCGGGATCGCTCAACCGTGGGATCGCGCACACTTTCAACACCTTCGATCTTGGTGGGGCCACGTCTGATGTGCTGCGCCGTGTGGGGCGAGGGGCTACTGCTGCCGCTCCAGCAGACTTGATGTTTGAATATCTTTCAGACGGTGCTGACATGCGCCCAGAGACGTTATACAGGGCTGCGTCAGAATCACTTGTGATTGGTGGTTCGTTTGCGGCTGCTGGAGGGGCGTTCATGGGGACCAATAGGCGTATGCGAGAACTCAGCATTGGTGATGAACTCAATTTCCGGCGAGACATCACGGATGCAAAGCAAAAGGCTTTATTTGAAGAGATACCGTCCAGCACTCGTAGGTCGATCTCCACATACGCAATTGCTAACCCAACGCTGAATTATTCGTTCAAAGATTCTGGGGCTAGTAGATATGACCCGAATACCAACACTGCCGTCATCAATGTCAGATCGACAAATCCGATCAAAGCGTTAGTTGCTCATGAGACGCTTCATCACACGATTATCAAGAACAACATGGAATCCGGGATTTCAGCACTGTTCCTTGGTGACATTAAAGAGAACACTGTTGGAGGATTGTTTCGCTCAAGAGATGGGAAGCTAGACCCAAACTTTGAGGCGTTCAAGAACGCATATTACAAGCGACTTGGGGCGGAAGGGATGACGGACACTGAGCGTGACGCTATCTATTCACTAGACAAGGTTGCAGTAGAATACTTCATCGAAAAACACGCTGACCAATATTCTGAAATGGCCGAAAGCGGCGAGCTTGGTGCTGTCTCAGGCGGTGGGGCTTTCAAGAGGAAGCTGGGAGGTATTCTTGAAACAATCCTACCAAGGGTTCCTGTTCTCAAAGACCTCAATTTCAAGAGCGGAGGAGCTATTGACGCAAATGGATCATGGGTCACTGGTAACGGACTCCTTGGATCGGAGGGTGTGAAAAGCGACCCCATCGCGGCGAAAATGTTTAGAGAAATGAACAGGAGAAGCTCTGGGTTGGCTCCGGGGCAATTTGATCCATTGATGAGTGACAAGCCGGATTCAGGCGCACCTATCCTGCTCGACCCCGCTAGCGGCATTGACGCTGAACTGCTACACCCGCTTGTGAATGTTGACGATGATGGTAGGCCGATCACGCAGGGCGGAAAGCCAGTAGCTATTGATAAGGCGACAGAACTCAGCCGCGCTCTTGCTGGACTCACGGCAGTGGAAGTCCTTCGCCGGAAGAAGGCAGAGAACTACGCGCCAGAAAAAGGAGAGGCATCTGTAGATGATAATGGCGAATTCCAACCGGGGTGGTTGTCAAACGATGTCCTCTCCGAAATGTTTGCCAAGAACAAATACAATCCAGAGCAAAAACGTATAATTAGGGAGGTCAACAAACTGATCCGCAATGGCAACGGTGATCGGATGGTTATGATAAATTTCCCTGCCACAACGAGGAACAGGGCTGGGAAAGCCGTATACAAGCCGCAAGGGGCGACCCTTCGTGACACTGTCCCAGTTTCCGTTGCCGTATCCAAGGCGGGCAACCTGCTGTTTGGCCTAATGTCCGTAACCAAACTCCACGAAAACATCCAGAAACGCTCGCAGAGCAAACGTGGCAAGAAGCTATACGGAGGGAACGTGGACCTTATCCTGCGTGACACTCAGGCTATGATGCAGTTCCACAAAGATGGGATCGACAGTATTGAGCATTTCAAAGCAAAGTATGGTGCTGTAGAGGCTACTGAGCGCAAGAATTTCATCAACACCATGTTTGGCTTGCTCAACCAAAAGGAGCAAGCAGTCCTGAATCCGGTGTTGTTAGCGGATGGGGTGAGAAGCAAAGACAACGTCTACCGCACATATCGCGCAGATCGCGTGAGCAAAGCTGTCCCAATGTCTCCGCAGGACTATCCAGCAATGCCATTCAGCTACGAGGCAGTAAGCCAAGTTAAGATGCCAGAGCAACGCCAGATGCCAGAGCAAGCTCCCGCACCATCGCAGACGAGATTCATGCCAGAAGGCGTGGACGAGGACAAGTTCTACTCCCAACTGGATCGTATCATCACCGAAAAGGTTCCAACCAGATCAACTACGCAACAAATTATCAATTCTTTTGGAGAATACATCGTCACCAAGACTGAGACGATTGATGGCAAAGACAAAACTACTGTTGTTGGCAAATTTCCATACACCGAGCAATCAAAAGCTAAATCGCTTGCGGCATCAGTTGAAAAAGGCCGATCAGATTGGAGTTCCCCTAGCAAGATTAAAGAAGAAGAAATTAAATGGAGCGGCATAGAGCAAGCCCTAGCAAGTCTTGAGAAGGATGGCAAGGTTTCCAAGGATGATTTGCTGAGCTACCTTCGTGACGAGGGACAGGTGAAGTTTAAGGAAATTGTGGCATCTGGTGGGCAAAAATTCTTCACTACGATAGATGGAGAGGGCAATCAGCGCGGTCACTTCTCAACACGCGAGGAAGCTCAAAACTATCTGGACAACAAGCCTGACTGGTATGTTGGCGAAGGAAGAATCCGAGAGGACGTTAGCGAAACTCCAAACACAAAATTCTCCCAACACACCCTCCCCGGCGGCGAGAACTACCGCGAGGTGGTGCTGGCGATGCCGATTCCAGCAGCGAAGGGATACACGGTAGGCAAAGATCCAAACCCCGACACTGCACCCCGCAGTGGGCAGTGGGTGGTTTTCAACGCGGAAGGTAAAGTGACTGAACGTGGGTTCTCCAACGCAGGGGCGGCGCAACGGACTGCCGACGCTCGCAACCAAGGGGTGAATTGGAAGGATGCAAATCCAACATACACCTCCTCCCACTTCCCCGACATCCCAAACTACGTCGCGCACATGCGCCTTGACGAGCGGACACTGGGTGACGGGACGAGAACACTGCACTCAGCGGAGTATCAGTCTGACAGGCATCAGGAAGGCAGGAAGAAGGGGTATCGGGAGTCAACTCAAAAGGATGTAGAATCCGCCGAAAAAGCTCTTGAGGATCACCTTGTTAATATCGTAGGAATCAGTCCAGAACCTGCCGGAAGAATACTAAAAGAGGAGGCACTTATTTCCCGCCTTTCAAGGAGAGACGAAATGCCTTATGGGTCTGAGTATCAAAGATTGCTAGATGAGCTAGCTAACTCATCTGGTGACAGTCCTCGCAGGAGGTGGCTAGAATCCGCGGTAAATACTGCATCTGAATTGTCGTCGAAATTGCTGGATGTGAGAGCTTCGACGAAAGGTGTTACAGACGCCCCCTTCCGCACCACTTGGCCTTTACAACTATTCAAACGTCAACTGCGCGATGCTGTCGAAGGCGGATTTGACTCAGTTAGCTGGGACGCAGGGGACACGCAGAATGATCGTTTCGATTTGAGTAAGCAGGTGGATGTGATCCACGCATGGCCTGACACGGAAACAAGCATCACCACGGAGCCAGTATGGGCGATTCAGGCGGAAAAGAACGGCACCGTAGAAATCGAACGCAGCGTGAAGCAGTCTGAGCTTGCCGACGTGGTGGGCAAAGAAGTGGCGCAACGCATCGTCAATCGTGAGGGGGATGTCGCAAAGCACGACCCCGAAGTCAGGGAATTGCGCGGCAACGACCTCAAAGTCGGCGGCTCCGGTATGCGTGGCTTCTACGACAACATGATGCCCAAGGAGATCGGGAAGTATGTCAAACAGTGGAAGGGCAAGGTTGAGAAATCTGATCTGCCAACAAAGAACAAGATGGGGACTCCTGAATACTCCCCCATCTGGCGCGTCAAGATCACTCCAGAGATGCTAACCCTGTCGCAGACCGGACAGATGAGGTTTATGCCTGACGGAAATGTTGGAGAGAATTCTGAATACGCAACGCCACCATCAGAAGAATCTGCGCGTGATGCGATATCGACAAGCAAGCGTCCGTTCTGGGGTAAACATCGAGATTCGGAAGAAGGCGAGAAAATCGGCGTAAGGATAGACATTCCCGCTTACTTAAGTAAGGGGGTTTATGTTCAGACTGTCCATGAGCCTGCTACTCCCGGCAATGTTGGGAATAGGATTGGATACGATACCCATGTCAGGCTGAAAAACGGAGTGAAGTTCTTTGTTAAAGAGGGATCGCCAGAAAGTAGGCAGGGCGCAGTGGCAATCAAAGAGGGAAGGGCTAACAAGCACCCTATTGCAACGGTTGAGGGTTCATACTCTAAAGACAGGACCACGCCAAAGGACATTAATGACTGGACTGCCGTTGGGATGAACCCAGATAAGCACTCTTATTTCTACGACAAGAAAACAGACAGGCCAGTTATCGGAGGCGACGAGTCGTATAGCGTCAACAATACCGTGTTTGTTAAAAACCCAGTATACGGAAAGAAGTCTGACTTTAGGTTCATGCCAGAAGGCTACAAGTCACATCACGATGAGACATTGCTAAATAGCGCATGGAATGGAAAAGAACTAGATTTAAAAAGACCTTTCAAGGCGGGCGACTCTCTTCCATCTCTGGCGATGAGGACTAAATGGGAAGAGAAACCGCTAGTAAACAAAGACGCTTTTGATTTTACTAGAAAGGCAAGAGTCATATTCGGGAAGAACAAGAATGGTGATGACGTAATGATCAAGTTTGACCCGAATCTTTTAAATGCTCCAAGTATTGTTGACTTTACTGATGTATATATGGGCGAGCAGATACAATACACAATTGCGGATCGCATGTCTTCTGTTGACGGGGATATGGGTGGTCCGTTGCATCCATTCCTCAAAAACAACGATATTGTAATAGAGGGGCCGGACGGTCGAAAATATGTAGTTGGGTGGGGGAATAACTCTACGACCGTTGGGACGAAGATGAGAAAGAAGGCAAAGGATGGAGCTAGAGTCCTAATGGTGTATTTGATGGGCAATGATGCACACCAGTCGAATACTAGAACAGTAAGGCTTTTTGACACTCAACTTGAAAACTCATCCATGCCTAGTCATATGGCTGGGATTGCAAGGGCATATTCATATATCGCCATCAAAGAAATCAAGCATCAATCGGCCCTTAAAGAAGTCGAAAGAATTAATGGTCTAATCCAAAAAGCAAGAGAATCCAAAAAAGGACCAGACTACATTGACAACTTGAAAAGCGCGAAAAGCGCAGCAATCAAGGAATCACAAAAAATCAAAGTATCCGCATACGATAACGAGCTTTCTGGAATTTTTCGTAAAGTAAAATCATCACAAACAAGACTAAATAACGGGCTTGGCAAGCAATCAACTGTTGATGCGAATATTAAAGAGTTGTCCGACTTTGCTACGTCAGCAAAAGGCAAGAGGCTTATTGGGGAAATACCATCAAAGTTCATCTATGAGATGACTAAAACATTTGATGGAAGGAAATCTGCCGTATCTCAAATTTCTAACTTGAAACTGTATGACTTTGACGGCCCTGCTTTGTCTGCGGCAACCGCAGACATGGAAGCTGGAGACAAGAACGCAGTTGTGACGGCAATAGACCTCTCAAATAATCAGGACTTCTTCATGCTATATATGGGAAATGACCCGAAACAGATGGGCGCAATGACAGCGTCAGAAAAAGCTGCCGCAGCAAAACTGAAACAAAACAGCAATTTTGTTATTCACGAAGCATACGATACATTAATTTTAAGCCCATTAGATGGACGCAGGAAATTGAACTCCAGAATGGAGAACGCACTTGACGCAGTGCCAGACAGCTTCCAAGATGTCCTTGACGACAGACCAAGCGTTAAGGCTCAAGTTGGCAAAACAAACGCAAAAGGAAACCTAATTCTTTCAGAGGACAACCTTCTCAATACAGTAAGGGACCAGCAGTCAGTGCCACTCATCTACAACCCCAAAAAATGAAACCAAGCGACTACATTCTTACGTTGGAAAAAGATCGCGTAAACAAATTCGAAAAAATGGGATTTGCTGTTTATGCAGTTGGCGACGGAACCTACTATGCTGTTGACGCAGATGCCCCGAAAGAGTCGCATGATCTTGCTGTGTCAGCAATCGAGGGATATTCCGACGCGATTGATGATGTTCGCGGATTTAAATTGCCAGAGCAAAAAGATGAGCAACCTCCAGTTTACAAGGGCAACGCATCAAGTATTGCAAGTGCATTAAATTTAAGGTAATAGACAACAAGTGAGCGAACACGACCCCAATGAGAAGCTGAAAGCGGAATACGTTGACGAGCGAGAAGACAAGTCAGCTTGGTTTCTTGAGGTCAAAGAACGTGCGAAGCTCTCTCCGGGCAACTGTGTCGAACACTATGCCCCAAACAAGGCTGCAATGGCCCTGTGGCTGGCCGCGCAAGGCGCGAGGATAACCGACATCCAGAAGAAGACAGGACTCGGCAGGGAGACGATCAGGGGCCTGCAATGGCGTCACACCGATACGCTGGAGACAAAGCGCAAGGAATTCTCGATGAGATACGCTATCGCGGCTCAGGACTACACGGATTTGCTCTTTGAGCGTTCCCAACAGTTGTTTGATAATCCAGAGGAGCTTGCCAAGATCAGCCCTGACAAGCTCGCTGTAACGGTGGGCATCCTGACCGATAAAGCCGCGCAACTGACCGGAATGGCGTCCTCAATCGTGGAGCATCGCAAGGGCGCGAGTCTGGACGATGCTGCGAAGATGATCTTTGACGCAAAAGCTCGTATCGCCAGCAAGATCAAGGAAGACGCAATCGAAGCTGAAATCCTATGATTTGGCGGAAACACGCAATCCTCACCCCGCCCACCGACGAGGAGATGGTGGAGATGGAGCCAGATGAATTGATCGGGCTTCATTCAATTTACCATGAAGCCATTGAGAATGCAGAGAAAGATCCGTATCACTATGGGTTTAGACTCCCGCACTGGAGCAAAGCTGAGGAGCAACTGTTTGAGGTTAATGAGATACTTGCGCTAGGTGGAAATCGGAGCGGCAAGACGCAATGGGGTGCATTCTCTGTTGTCCGTGCTGCTATCGAGAACCCCAAGTCTGAAATCTTCTGCTTCGCCCAGACATCTGAGGTCAGCATTCGCCAGCAGCAAAGTGCCGTGTGGGACTGGTTGCCAGAGAACCTCAAGACCAAGCAAACAAGCGCGAACACCTACATCTCCTACAAGAAGAAGACTGGCTTCACTGATTCGTCTTTAATCCTCCCTAATGGCTCGCAGATCATCTTCAAGACGTATTCCCAGTATCAGAACAACCCTACTATCCTTGAGGGCGCGGAACTTGGATCTAAGAACCATGTTTGGCACAACATTGGGGTGTGGCTGGATGAATACCTATTAGGGCCGGAATTGATTAACACGCTCAGGTTCCGTCTTGCCACAAGAAATGCGAAGATGCTGGTGACGTTCACGCCCATTGATGGCTGGACTGAGGTAATTAAGGAGTATCTTGATGGAGCCACCACCATTGAGTCTCGTCCTGCGGAACTGCTTAACGGTGAGCTGGTTCCATACGTCCAGAAGTCAAAGAAGCTGAATGCCTCAGTGCATTATTTCCACTCTCAGGACAATGCTTTCGGTGGATACGAGCGCATTAAAGAGACGCTTTCAGGTAGAACTAGGGAGGAGATTTTAATCCGCGCATACGGTGTGCCGATGAAGTCTCACGCGACAAAGTTCCCGAAGTTCAACAAGGTAGTTAACGTGGTTCCTCCCTCTTCCATACCAACCAAGAACATCACGCGCTATCACGTTATCGACCCTGCTGGGGCGAAGAACTGGTTCATGTGTTGGATTGCAATTGACGAGACTGGAACCTTTTGGGTTTACCGCGAATGGCCGGGAGTTGACGTTGGTGACTGGGCGGAATGGAAAAGTGGAAAGTGGATGCCGGGGCCGGGATCTAAAGGTCAAGGATTTGGTATCCGTGACTATATCGAGGCTATTCAGGAGATGGAGGGCGACGAGGAGATATTTGAACGCCTTATCGACCCTCGCCTTGGGGCTGCAAAGTATCAGGTGCAGGATGGTTCGTCCTCGATCATTGAAGACCTGAGCGAATCCGGCATGGTTTGCATCCCTGCTCCGGGATTGGATATTGACGATGGGCTTCAAGCGTTGATCGGCAAGATGTCTTGGGATACAAGTAAGCCGCTAGACTCCGTCAACCGACCCAAATTCTATGTCAGTTCTGACTGCGAGAACATAATCCAAGCACTCAGCGAATACACTGGCGAAGGCGGGCTTAAGGAAGCGTGGAAAGATCCGATTGATGTCTGCCGTTATGCCGCTATCGCAAATCTAGATCACGTTGACAATTCTCAAACATTTGTTACAACTCACGGGTCTGGAGGATACTAGTATGAAAAAACAAGCAACTAAAGCAGCTAAGCGGGGACGACCTGCAAAGAAAACGATAATTATTGATGAATCACCATGCAGTCTTGATAGCCTTATCGAGCAGCAAATTGATGATGACTTCATTGTTATGCGTGTCTGCAACAACCCAAGTTGGGTCATTGTCCGCATGGATGGACTGGCAGTTCCGGTAAAATGCCCATCTCGCCTATCAAACAAACTTGTTGGCAAACGCATCAAAGTATGCTTAGTATCTGCTGACCCCGAGGATTATTACGAATACGCATCATGACTGAATCACTAGAACTAGAGGACGAATCCCTTATTTACGCTGACAAAGAGCCAGACGTTAATGCGTTAACTGATGCGTATGATACCTGCCTAATTGATCTTGAATACTATTTCGAGTCATGGCTTCAATGCCGCGAGCTTCTGTTGTATCGTCGTTCCTCAAGTGGATGCGATCAACCTATATTCCTGACTTCAAAAACCAAATGGAGTTGGGAGCAAACTATTTGCTAGAGAAGGGGATTATGGTATCCTATGTTGGATGGAAGCGAGAAAAAAGAACATATCTGCAACAAGTCACCATCGACCAAATTGCCCAACAATCCCCTGATCTAGCGAACCTTAT
>JGI25909J50240_1000211_pt1 | contig 14735 bp, 16 predicted proteins | sample LauGreSpBDMM15DD_2_FD_50240 | JGI IMG/M metagenome (IMG submission 50240) | reverse complement strand
GCCAAGGACGCCCACTATTCCCAGCCGTTCGCCCGGGGTCAAGCCTCGCTCATCGCNNAGCCCTAGCCNNNGCNTAGGGCGATAGCGTTTGCGCTTCACGCAGGGCCGACTTCCGTCATCCTGCGCCCATGGCTCGCTCCGCCCGCCCCTCCGCCCCAGCCGTCCGCGACGTGCTGATGATGGCGACTCCCTCCAAGAACGCCGACCTTCGCTGGTTCGGAGGTTTCCACGCTTCCGACCCTTTCCCGGCTTTCTCCGCCAAGGGCCGCCGCATCGGTCTTCTGCCCGGCATGGAAGTCGGCCGCGCGAAGGACGAGTCCGCCTTCGACGAAATTCTCAACCTCAGCGCCATCATGGGCGACCTCCGTAAGACTAATCCGAAGGCCGGCGTCGCCGACGCGATCGTCTTTGCCGCGCTCCAGCTGGGCATCCAGCGCTTCCGCGTCCCGGCGGACTTTCCGGTCGGTCTCTACGAGCGCCTCCGCCAGCTCGGACTCGAGCTCCATCCGGTCGGCGCCCAACATCACGAACGCGGCTCGCCCGAACTCTTCCCGGCCCGCCAGGTGAAATCAAAGGCGGAGCTCGCCGGCATCCGCGCGGGCAACGCCGCCGCCGTCGCGGGCTTCAAGGCCGTCGAGAAGGTGCTCGCAGAATCCAAGGCCGACAAAAAAGGCGTGCTGCAGTGGCAGGGCAAGACCCTCACGGCGGAGATCCTGAAGGAGGAAGCGCAAGTCGCCATCCTCCGCCAGGGCGGCATGTGCGACATCGGCCTCATCATCGCCCCGGGCGACCAGGCGGTCGATTGCCACTGTTCCGGCTCGGGCCCGGTCCGCGCCAACGAGCTCATCGTCTGCGACATCTATCCGCGCCACATCGCCTCGCATCACTACGGCGACATGACCCGCACCTACCTGAAGGGGAAGGCGAATGCGAAGCAGCGCAAGATGGTCCACGCCGTGCTCGAAGCCCAGCGCCGCGCGATCAAGGCCATCCGCGCCGGCGCGACGGGCGCCAAGGTGCACACGGTCGTGCAGGATTATTTCAAGTCGCTCGGTTACAAGACCGGCCTGGTGAAAGGTATCTACGTGGGCTTCTTCCACGGCACGGGCCACGGGCTCGGCTACGATATCCACGAGGAGCCTTCGCTCTCCATCCGCAACCCGCACCCGCTGGTCGCGGGTAATGCGGTCACGGTCGAACCAGGGCTCTACTATCCGGGCATCGGCGGCTGTCGTTTCGAGGACTGCGTGGTGGTCACGAAGAAGGGCTGCGAATACCTTTCCGCCCATCCCTACAACTGGGAGATCGCCTAAGGATGGCCAAAGGGCGGGGCAGGGCCGGGTCGCATACGTCGTTGACGGATGCCGCTCGTCCCGTGGCCGAAGCCCTCGAGCGCCATGGCCGCGTCTCCCGTGGCGTCATCAGCGCCCGCGTCCGCGCGAGCACGCTCTCGATCAAGGTGATGAAGCTCGGCGGCGGTCTGCGCGTCACGGTCGTCTCCAAGGGCTCGCGCCAAGAACTCCACGTCTACGGCATCACGACCGAACGCGCGGGCGAGATCCTCTCGGGGCCGGATTTCTCCGGCTACAAGCTGAACTTCGCCGATGAGTGACGTCCCGGTCATCGTCGCTGAAGTCACGGCCGCCGACTGGGCCGCCGCGGGCCCAGGCTGGACGCATCTCCCTTACCTCGCGCGCTTCCGCGCGGACCGTCTCCCGCTTTCGTGGGAAGGTTTCTTCACGGGCCGCCACCATGCGGTGCTGGAAAGCGGTCGCTCAGGTAGCTTCACGATCGCCGTCCCCGCCGCGGCGCGCGCGACGGTCTTCTTCGCCGATGGTCGCGTGGTCATGCACGCCGCCGATGGCGCGCATGAAGAAGCCTCGGAGAGGCCGCTCGACTATCTGCGTCGCTGGTCGCGCGAAGTCCGNGCCCCACGCCTCGCCGGCTGGCCCGTCTTCCAAGGCGGATTGATNACGCTGCTCGGCTATGAGCTCGCCGCCCAATTCGAACCGGTGAAGTCCGCGCCGGCCGATGTCCGCGCCCCGCTAGCGGCCTTCCTCGAGGCGCACGAGGCGTGCATCTTCGATGCCACGAAACGCGAGTTGACCGTCGTCGTGCTTTGTCCCGTCGGCTCGCCGAACTCCGCGCTCCGTGCCGCCCGCGCCCGCGCCCTCGATCTCGCCGCGCGCTGGGACGCGACCTGCGCCCAGCCCGCTCCGGCCTTGCCTGCTTCCGCCGCGCCCGCCGTGCCGCTCACGCAGTCCCTCGACGAACCTGCTTTCGTCCGCGCGGTCACGCGCTGCCAGGAATACATCGCCGCCGGCGATACGTATCAGGTCAACCTCTCCACGCTCCTCGAAGTCGCCCCTGTCGATCCGCTTCTCGCCTACGAAGCTCTCCGCTCGGCCAATCCGTCGCCCTACATGGGCCTGGTGCGGCTGCCGGGCGCGACGCTCGTCTGTGGTTCCCCGGAGTTGCTCGTCGAAGTTTCCGCCGGCCGGATCGCCTCCCGTCCGATCGCCGGCACCCGCCCGCGTGGCGCCGATGAGGCCGCCGACCTCGCCTGGGCGCAGGAACTTTCCGGTGATACGAAGGAGAAAGCCGAACACCTGATGCTGGTCGATCTGCTGCGCAATGACGTCGGCCGCGTCTCGCGCCCGGGCTCGGTCCACGTCCCCGAGTTCATGGCGGTCGAGCGCTACTCGCACGTGATGCATCTCGTCTCGCAGGTCGAAGGCCAGCTGCAGGTTTCCGCCGGGCCGGCCGACGTCATCCGCGCGCTCTTCCCAGGCGGCACGATCACGGGCGCCCCGAAGGTCCGCACGATGCAAGTCATCGCCGAACTCGAACCGGTGGCGCGGGGTTATTATACGGGCTCGCTCGGTTGGATCGGCGCCTCCGGCGACCTCTGCCTCAACATCGTCATCCGCTCCCTCTGGTCCGCCGAGGGCCGCACGTTCGTGCAGGCCGGAGCGGGCATCGTCGCCGACTCGGTTCCGGCCCGCGAATACGCGGAGAGCCTACGCAAGGCTCAGGCTCCTTTGCTCGCCGCCGCTCGCGCGGTGCTCCGTCCATGATCGGCTGGCGCCAAGGCGAATGGGTCACGTTGCCCGACGGCGCCGAGGTCTCGGCCATAGTCCCGGGTCCATCGCTCTTCGAGACGTTCGCCTTGCGCGCGGGTCGCATCGCCTGCCTCGCGGATCATCTGGATCGCCTCGCGCTCGGCTGTCCTCGCCTCGGTCTTGATCCGATGCGTCTCATGCTGGGCGCCGACGCGAATGTCGCGCGCTGGTCGGCCCCTTTGGGTAGCCTGCTTGGACGCAACATGCTGACGGAGGCCATCGTGCGCCTGCTCGTCGCGCCCCGTGGCGACGGCATGGCTACCGAGTGGCTCACGGTCCGTCCGTTGCCGCCCACGCCTTCGGCTATCGATCTTTATCAGTTGAGCCTCCGTCGCGACGCTCCGGAATGGTTGCCGCGACCGAAGAGCGGTCCGTGGCGGAATTCTTCCGACGCTTGGCGTGAGCTCCGCGCCGTCGCCGATCGCCCTGATGCCGAAGGCGTCCAGCTGGATGCACGCGGCTGCCTCAGTGAAGGCTCGCGTAGTTCCTTGGCATGGTGGGACGGCGAGTGCTGGAATTTTCCGTCGGTCGAGACGGGAAGACTCCCCGGCACTGCCGCCGCGCAGTTACGCTCGGTGCTCGCCCAGGCGGGTCGCCCCGTCCGCGACGTCTCGTGGCCCGGCTTCCCGACGAACGCGCAAGCAATACTGGTGCTCCGTTCGACGTTCGACGGCGGCGCGGTCCTCGCGCGTTCTTATCACGCCGAGGGACGTCTGGCGTGGCAGCCGACCGGTCCGCAGGCCGAAGCGACGCGGGCCCTGGCTTTGCTCGCCGCGTGGCGGGCTCAGCGTTGCATCAGTTTCGCGTAGACCGGCAAAGCCGTCGCGAGCACGAGCAGACCAAGGAAAACGACGCTCACGAGCGCGGAGAAGCACGTCGCGACGAGCAGTTTGGCCATCCGGACGACGGGTTCTTCGTCGTCGCGCAGGTGCGCGCGGGCGGCGTAGGCGGTGATGCCGAGGCCGATGACGAGCAGCGCGATGAGCATGCCGGTGAAGTGGTTGAAGTAGAGTCCAGTGAGTCCGGGCAGGACGCCGGCATCGGCGCGTAACGTCGCGGCGAGGATGGGCTGGGAGCGGAAGGCGATCGCGCCTGCGGCCGCGGGCAGCGCGGCGGACAGGAACACAGCTAGGGCGGAGACGATCCGGAGCTCGCGAGGGGTCATGCAGGCAGTATTCCGAGGCGGTTCCGCAGGGTCAACGCCGGGATTCTCCCTCGCCAAACCCGAGGGTCCGCCCTAAGCACAAAGGACATGGATCTTGTTTGGTATCTTTGGCCGGTCTTCATCCTTCTCAACGGCAGCGCGGCGGGCATCTCGCTCGTGGCCGGGGTCGTTTCGGCCCTTTCCCATACCGAACTAGAGGATCTCCGCCGGCAGGACGCCAAGGCCGCCGTCTCCATCGAACGCTCGCGTAGCGACCAAGGCAATACGCTCGCGGCCTTTGAAGTCCTTTCCGCCGCCTTCGTCGGCATGAGCGCCTTGCTCGGCGGCTTCCTCCTCGATGCGCGCCTCCAGAAAGGCTTGGCCGTCAGCTGGCAGGTCGCCCTGCTCACGGCCTTGGCCTTCATCGCCATCTCTTTCGTGATGGCTTGGCTGACGGTCATGCTCCCGCGCAAGGTGGGCATGCACTTCCGCGTGACCCTTGCCCCGCGCATCGCATCGTCGCTCAAACTCGTCCGCGGCGCCGCCAAGATCCTCCGCATCTTCGGTAAGCTGCACGACTCGCTCGCTCCGCCGGAGGAACCCGGCGTGGACCGTGCGGATGCCGATATCGGTAGCCTCGCCCAGGCCGCGGCCCGCGAAGGTAAGATCACCCAAGCCGAGAGCAACCTCGTCGCCAACGCGGTGCGCCTCGACGACATCCCCGTCTCGCAGGTACTCACGCCCCGCCCGGTCGTCACGGCGATCGAAGCCGACCTCACGGTGGCCGACGTGCTGCGTCTCTACCCCAGCGTCCCCCATGGCCGTATGCCGGTCTGGGAAAATAATCCTGACCGCATCGTCGGTGTCGTGCGTCGTCGCGACATCCTGAAAGCCGCCGGCGAGAATCGCCGTGAGGTGCGTATCCGCGAGCTGATGGGCAAGGCGCACATCGTCCCCGAGAGCGCCACGCTTTCCGACGCCCTGCACGATCTGGTCCGCGCGCATCAGCACCTCGCTGTAGTGGTCGACGAGTTCGGCGCCTTCGCCGGCGTGATCACGCTCGAGGACGTCTTCGAATCCCTCCTCGGCATCGAGATCTACGAGAAGGACGACCCGCACCCCGACATGCGTGAGCTCGCCCGCCAGCGCGGCCATCGCGTCGGCCGTCGGTCCGAGACTCCGCCTAAGGCCGGAACATGATCGCCGCCGCGCTCGCCTACTGGACCCACGACCTCGATCCGGTCGCGATCCATTTCCCGGAAAGCTGGGGCTTGCGCGGGCTGCACTGGTATGGGCTCGCCTACGCGGCCGGCTTCATCGTCGCGGCATATCTGCTCGGGCGTTGGCGGCGCGCCGGACTCACGCCCCTGCGCGATGCGCTGGACGAATCCTCCCTCATCACCGCGGTGATGGTGGGCGTCATCGCCGGCGGCCGCCTCGGCCACGTCTTCCTCTATGCCCGCGACGAGTTCGCGGCCGACCCGATGATGCTCTTCCGCGTCTGGCAGGGCGGCATGGCCAGCCATGGCGGCTTCCTCGGCGTGCTCCTCGCGGGCGCCTGGTTCGCGCGGCGCGCGAAGGCGGATTTCTTCGCCGTGGGCGATTTGCTCTGCGCCCTCGCCCCGGCGGGACTGCTCTTCGGCCGGCTCGCTAATTTCGTGAACGGTGAGTTGGTCGGCAATCCTTCCACGGTCGCCTGGGCGGTGATCTTCCCGCACGACGGCCCGATGCCTCGCCACCCGTCGCAACTCTACGAAGCTTTCGGCGAAGGCCTGCTGCCGCTTATCTGGGTGCTCTTCCGCTACCCGCGCCGCCTGCCACCCGGGCGGATCGCCGGCGAATTCCTCCTGCTCTACTCCGCCGGCCGTATCGTCTCCGAATGCTTCCGCTCCGCCCAGGACGGGTATGTGCTCGGGCTCACGGCCGGTCAGTTCTGGACGTTGCCGCTCGCCGCGCTTGGGCTCTTCCTCGTCCTGCGCTCTCGCCGCGCGGCTGAATGATGTTGCCCGTGCGGGCGGACGGTGGGAAAACCCCCATGCGCCATGACGAACGTCCCGCTCCTTGATCTCGGCCCGCAGAACCGCGCCCTCGAGGCCCAGTTCGAGACCGCCTTCCGCGATGTCCTCCGCTCGAACATGTTCATCATGGGCCCGCGCCTCGAGGCCTTCGAGAAGGACTGCGCCTCGTTCCTCGGCGTGAAGCACGCCCTCGGCGTCTCTTCCGGCACCGATGCGCTCCTGCTCGCGCTCATGGCGCTCGACATCGGCGAAGGCGACGAGGTCCTCCTGCCGTCCTTCACCTTCTTCGCCACGGCGGGCTCCGTCGCCCGCCTCGGCGCGACCCCGGTCTGGGTCGACGTCAATCCGCACCACTTCAACATCGACCTCACGGACGCCGCCCGGAAGGTCACGTCCCGTACGGCGGCGATCATGCCGGTGCACCTCTTCGGCCAGTCTAGCGACCTCGACGCCCTCGAGGCTTTCGCGTCCACCTATAAGATTCGCGTGATCGAGGACGCCGCGCAGTCGATGGGCGCCCGCTGGAAGGGCCGCGCGACGATGTCGTCTGGCCACTTCGGCACCACGAGCTTCTTCCCGTCCAAGAATCTCGGCGGCATGGGCGACTCCGGCCTGGTCACGACGCAGGACGACGCGCTCGCCGACCGCGCCCGCATCCTTCGCGTGCACGGCATGCAGCCGAAATATTTCCACCGCGAAGTCGGCGCGAACTTCCGCATGGATCCGCTCCAGGCCGCTTTATTGCACATCAAGCTGCCGCATCTGCCGGAATATAACTGCGCGCGCGCTGGTAACGCCAACTTCTACCATGCTTCGCTCAAGGGCCGGGTGGGTATCGCCGAGAACCGCCCGGGCGCGGACAAGGCCGCGAAGNTCCTTCTCCCGGTCGACTTCTCCGGCCAAGGTATCTGGAACCAGTTCACGCTNCGCGTGACCGGAGGTCGCCGCGATGCGCTCAAGGCTTTCCTCACCGCCCGCAAGATCGGCTGCGAGATCTACTACCCGATCCCGCTCCACCGCCAGCAGTGCTTCTCGGAACAGAAATACCGCGGCTTCGACAGCGTNCCGGTCTCCGAGCAGCTATCCGCCGAGGTGCTCAGCATCCCGATCTTCCCCGAGCTCAGCGAAGAACAGCGCCAGTGGGTCTCCGACTCGCTCGCCGATTTCGCCGCCGGGAAGAGCGAGTAAAAGGTTTTGGCGGTTGGCGGTAAGCGGTTGGCGGCAAGGTGAGTGCAAAGTTGCAAATCGGCCTGCGGCCTGTGCAAAGGTGCAAACGTGAAGACAATTTCTGGTCACAGGTCTCGGCCCTCAGGTCTCAGGTGCGGGTGATCAGGTACAGGTGCGGGTGCGGGGAAATTCAAGTCCTGAACCTGTGCCCGAACCTGAGCACCTGAACCTGGCTCCCGACTGCTGAGACCCGTGACCTGAAAGTATTATCCTACCCTTGCCCCTGAACACACCTTTGCACTTTTGCACAGGAGCACCGCTCCGGTTTGCACCTTTGCACTGCCTGAAGTCCGTCCAACCGGCCAACGGATCAACTCGCGCGGCTTCACGCCGTGTTCAGAAGAACCGGATCGTCTTCACCCGCATCTTCTCGTGCTCGGCATCGGTGCAAGGGGCGTCGATCGGCACGGCCGGAGCCTTGTCGTTCGGCACCACGAGCTTGTTCGCGAGCAGATACTGTTCGACCTCGGCGCCGGAGATATCGGGGAGCATCACGCCGTCGATTTCGACGCACGGGGAAAGGCGCTGGCCGGTCTTCTCGACCATCTCGGCGTAGTTCGTCGGGCTGTTGATGATGTCTACGTCCTGGTAGTTGAGGGCGTACTTCGCCATGATAGCGCGGACGCCGTTGCTCCAGCCGCAGCTGGGTTTGAGGTAACAACGGATGTTCATGCCCTTACCAATGCCGTCCCACCGTGGTTAATCAAGCCCGACGGGACTTTTTCCCAGATTTGTCGCCACCGTTGACGGTCGTGGGCTCATACCAGTAGCCGATGCCGTGGATGGTCCGTAAGCAGTCGAGCGTCCGGCCGTGGTCGGCGTAGCTGTCGCGGATCTTCGCGATATACTGGTCAAGCGAGCGGCTGCGGATATCGGCATGCACGCCCCAGACGGCGTGGATCAGGCTGTGGCGGCTGATGATGACGCCCGGGTTCGCGTGCAGGTGGTAGAGGATGCCGAGTTCCTTGCGCCCGAGTTTCCTTTTCTTGTTCCCGCTGAAGACGATCTCGAGCCGCTCAGGATGGACTTCGGCTCCGTTGAAGAGAAAGACGTCCGTGCCGAGCGCGGCGTTGCCGGTGAGGCGGCTGTCGCCGGCGGTCTCGCTGCGGCGCAGGACGGCGCGGATACGCGCGACGAGTTCGTCCGGGTGATGGGGCTTGCCGACGAAATCATCCGCGCCCGCCTCGAGCGCCTGCGCGACGTGGTGTCCTTCGCGCTGCGCGGAAAGGAAGATGACCGCGGGCGAGTGGCTCAGGCGGCGGATCTTGTCGAGCACCGCGAGGCCGTCGAGATCCGGNAGGCTTGGGTCGAGCAGCACGAGATGCACATACGACTCCCCTACGAATTTCAGGGCGGTGGCGCCTTTGTGAAAGACTTGGGTGGAGAGGCCGGCGTTCAGGAGTTGATCGGCGATGGTGGCGGCGAGGCTACGATCGTCTTCAATAATGACTACCAGAGGCTTCTGCTTGGGGCTCATGCAGAATCAGGGAGGGGGTAAGACTAGGGGTATTCACTTATGCAAAAAAGCCCATGGGGTTGCCAAGCCTCATTAAATCCTTCACCTTGATTGAAATGAGTGATGCCCCCGAGCCATCCCCCCGGCGCAAGCTGACGATCCGGATTTTCTTGGTCCTGTTCGTCGCATCCGCGATCTTCATGTCGTGGTTTGGGGTGATGCAGCAGCGGAAGTATGGCCCGAAGTCCGACGGCAAACCCAAGGACCCCTACGAAGACCGCAGCCTGTTCGGCCGCTGACCTGCCAGGCAGGGGGGGCTGGAAGGGGGCTTTCCAAAAATCTTGACCAGTCGGACTTCGTTCCTAAGTTCCTCACTTCCACCGACCGCCCCCTTCGTCTAGCCCGGTCCAGGACACCTCGTTTTCACTGAGGTAACTGGGGTTCGAATCCCCAAGGGGGCGCCAGGTGGAAGCTTTTCAGATCCGACTTCTCCGCAAGGGGAGGGAGGACCGTTATTCCCGGGTTACTCACATTACCCCTTGCTTAAGTTCAAAATTTATTGAAACATCAGGAAGCCCCCGCCCTTAGGCCCTGCCCCTGATGAAGCCCCCCTCTGAAAAGTCAGCCGGACGTCGTAAAAGTCGCCCGTCTTTCGAGCCCCTTCAGCCGCACGAGATCGAGCTAGCCGATTTCTTCGTGCGCATGGCGGGCATTCTGGGCGTTCCGCGCTCGGTCGCCGAAATCTACGCCCTCCTCTACGTTTCCTCTGGGCCCCTCGATTTCGACCATATCCAGGGTCGGCTTGGAATTAGCAAAGGCTCTGTCAGTCAAGGACTTAAGTTCCTTCGTGACCACGAGATGATCCTCTCGGTCAAGGAGAAGGGTGCCCGCCGGGAACGCTGGCAACCAACCCCTTCGCTGGCGGCGTCCCTCGTCGCCCTCCTCCGCAGCCAGGTCCTTCCCGCTCTCGAGCAGGCCCAACCTGGACTGCAACGCGTCCTGGCCGACGCCCAACAGCGCNGCGCCCAGCCCGAAGTGATCGAGCGGCTCAGCCGCCTCAACCGCTGGAACAGCCGCGCCCTCGAGCTCGCGCCTTTGCTCCTCCCGCCCCCGGGAGCCTGACCCTTTCTGCCGGCTCAGCCGGTGACAGTCTTTCCTGCCCGTACGTGCCCGCGAAATTCGCCTCCACGTGCGGTAGCCTGCCCAAGTGTGTAAAGTAGGTAGTGGCGGTTAGCGGTAAGCGGATGGCGGTTAGGAAATCAAATCCATCGACCAAAATCTCTCCCGCCGATATCCCCAAACCTCTGACTTGGTTTGTTTCTTCCCAACCGCCAACCGCTAACCGCTACCACCTTTTACTTAATGATCATCGCCATCACCTCCGGCTATTTCGACCCGATGCACCGCGGTCACCTTGAACTACTCGAGCTCTCGCGCGCCCAAGGCGACGTGCTCTGGGTCATCGTCAACACCGATGCCCAGGCAGCCCTGAAGAAGGGCAAGGCCTTCATCGATCAGGACACCCGCCTGGCGGTGACCTCCGCCCTCCGCGTCGTCGACCGCGCGGTGCTCTCGATCGACGCCGATGGCTCGGTCTGCGCCACGCTCGACTGGCTCATCGGCGAGGCCAAGTCCCAAGGTCACGAGGCGATCTTCTGCAAGGGTGGCGACCGCAACGCCGGCAATATCCCCGAGATGACGGTCCTGAATAAGCACGGCGCGAAGCTCATCGACGGCCTCGGCGCCAAGATCGACAGCAGTTCGCGTATCATCGCGGCCGCGAAAAAGCCTTCCGCTTGAATCTTTCCCCCACTAACTCATCCCATCCATGAAAAAGCGCGCGCTCATCACCGGCATCACGGGCCAGGACGGTTCCTACCTAGCCGAGTTCCTTCTCGCTAAAGGCTATGAAGTCCATGGCGTCATCCGTCGCTCCTCCTCGTTCAACACCTCGCGTATCGAGCACCTCTACATGGAGGACCTCGTCCGTGACATCCATACGAAGAAGATCCAGCTCCACTACGGAGACCTCGGCGACGCGACGGGGCTGATCCGCCTCATCGGCGACATCCAGCCCGACGAGATCTATAACCTCGGCGCGATGTCCCACGTGAAGGTCTCCTTCGACATCCCCGAGTATACGGCCGACACGGACGGCATCGGCACGCTCCGCCTCCTCGAGGCCATCCGCATCCTGAAGATGGAGAAGAAGGTCCGTATCTACCAGGCTTCCACTTCCGAACTCTACGGCAAGGTCGTCGAAGTCCCGCAGTCCGAGACGACGCCCTTCTACCCGCGCAGCCCCTACGGCGTCGCCAAGATCTACGCCTATTGGATCACCCGCAACTACCGCGAAGCGTATGGCATGTTCGCCTCCAACGGCATCCTCTTCAACCACGAGTCCGAACGCCGCGGCGAGACCTTCGTCACCCGCAAGATCTCGCTCGCGGTCGCCAACATCATCCACGGCCGCCAGGACTGTCTCTTCCTTGGTAATCTCTCCGCGCAGCGCGACTGGGGTTACGCCCCGGACTTCGTGCAGTGCATGTGGCTCATCCTGCAGCATAAGCAGCCGGACGACTTCGTCATCGCGACGGGCAAGATGTATACGGTCCGCGAATTCTGCACCCACGCCTTCCGCCGCGCCGGCATCGAGCTCGACTGGCAAGGCACGGGCGTCGATGAGAAGGGCGTCGACCGCAAGTCGGGCAAGACGCTCGTCGCCGTCGACCCGCGCTACTTCCGCCCGACCGAAGTCGAGCAACTGCTCGGCAATCCGGCCAAGGCCATGCGCGAGCTAGGCTGGAATCCGCAGCAGACCTCCTTCGAGCAGCTGGTGCAGAAGATGGTCGACCATGACCTGAAGACGGTCGCCCACGCGAACCGCTGATGGATCGCGCCGCGAAGATCTACGTCGCCGGCCACCGTGGGATGGTCGGCTCCGCCATCGTCCGTGCGCTCCGCGCCGCGGGGCATACGTCTGTCGTCACACGCACGTCCGCCGAGCTCGACCTGCGCGACGGCGCCGCGACCCGCGCGTTCCTCGCCGCCGAACAGCCGGCTTACGTGGTCATGGCCGCCGCGCGCGTCGGTGGCATCAAGGCCAACTCGACCGAGCCCTACGATTTCCTCTACGACAACCTGGCGATGGCGGCCAACGTCATCGATGGTTCCCATCGCGCCGGCGTCCGCAAACTGCTCTTCCTCGGCTCGAGCTGCATCTACCCGAAGATGGCGCCGCAGCCGATCCGCGAGGAGTCCCTGCTGACGGGACCGCTCGAGGTCACCAACGAAGCCTACGCGATCGCGAAGATCGCTGGCATCAAACTCTGCGATCACGCGCGCGCCCAATACGGCCGCGACTTCATCAGCGCGATGCCCTGCAACCTTTATGGCACGGGCGATAACTTCTCGCTGGAGAATTCCCACGTGCTGCCGGCGCTCATCCGCAAGATGCATGAGGCCAAACTCCGCGGCGACGCCTCGCTCCGTCTCTGGGGCACGGGCACGCCGCTCCGCGAATTCCTGCACGCCGACGACCTCGCCGAAGCCTGCCTGCTTCTCCTCGAACGCTACTCGCAGGCCGGCCATATCAACGTGGGCTCGGGCGAAGAACTTTCCATCCGCCAGCTGGCCGACCAGATCGCCCAGGTGGTCGGCTTCACGGGCCGGCTCGAATTCGATCCGTCGATGCCGGACGGTACGCCGCGTAAACTGATGGACGTCTCGCGCATTCGCGCGCTCGGCTGGAAGCCGCGTATCGCGCTCACGGAAGGCATCCGCGGCGCCTACGCCTGGTATCTCGCGAATTCGGCCGAAGCGCGGAAGTAAGAGCCACAGGCGCAAAAGTGCAACCGGCCTGCGGCCTGTGCAAAGGTGCAAACGTGAAGACAGTTTCGGGTCCCAGGTCTCGGCCCTCAGGTCTCTGGTACGGGTTATCAGGTACAGGTGCGGGTGCGGGGTAAAATTCAGATCCTGAACCTGTACCCGAACCTGAACACCTGAACCTGGCTCCCGGCGGCCGAGACCTGAAAATTGAGTCTCACCTTTGCGCTGCCTCTCCTCCGGCCAACTGGCCAACTGTTCAACTCATCAACTACGTATCCCCCTTGTCCACGTGCCCACGTGCCAGCCTGCCCCCTTATTTAATCCCATGCCCTCCGTCACTCTCTGCATTCCCGCTCGCATCGCCTCCACGCGCCTGCCGCGCAAGGTCTTGCTCGATCTCGGCGGCAAGCCGGTCGTGCAACATGTCTGGGAACGCGCCAAGCAGGTCCGCCAGGCGGATCGCGTCGTGCTGCTCACGGATTCGGAAGAAGTCGCTGGTATCGCGCGTGGTTTCGGCGCCGAGGTGCTGATGACCGATCCGGCCTGTCCCTCCGGTACGGCCCGCATGGCCAGCGTCATCGACCGCCTGCCTGGCGAATTCTTCCTCAACGTCCAGGGCGATGAGCCTTTCATCCAGCCTGAGCTCCTCGACGGGCTCATCACGCGCTGGAAGGAGACAAGGTGCCCGCTGGTCACCGCGGTCTCGAAGATCCACGCGACCGAACGCCTCCTCGCCACGAGCGTGGTCAAGGTCGTCCGCGCCGAGAATGGCGAAGCGATCTACTTCTCGCGCAGCCCGATCCCGCATCTCCGGGGCGTGGACCCGTCCGAATGGGTCCAGCGTCGCGACTACTGGGTCCACATCGGCGTCTACGGTTACGACCGCGCCACGCTCGCTGGCTACGCTCAGCTCAAGCCGACCGAGCTCGAAGCCGTCGAATCGCTCGAGCAACTCCGCTTCCTCGCCCACGGCCTCACCTTCCAGACCGTCGTCACCGATTATCACCCCGTCGCCATCGATACCCCTGAGGATCTCGAAGCCGCGCGGAGGATGATGTGACGCGCCGAAGGCGCGGCACATCATCGTGCAAACCTGAAAGCACTTTCGGGTCACAGGTCCCGGCCCTCAGGTCTCTGGTGCGGGTTATCTGGGGCAGGTTCAGGACTCGGGTAAAATTCAGCTCCCGAACCTGTGCCCGAACCTGAACACCTGAACCTGGCTCCCGACGGCTGAGACCCGAAACCTGAAAGCGTTTCCCCCATACTCCAACCTCTAAACTCCTTACTCTCTCCCCCTCCCATGCCCACTCCCCTCGACTCCGCCCGCGCTCTCTTGCAGGCCGAAGCTTCCGCGCTCGCCGAACTCGCCACGCGCCTCGACGGCTCCTTCACGAAGGCCGTCGATCTGATCGCCGCCCACCAGGGCAAGGTCGTGCTCTGCGGCGTCGGCAAATCCGGCCTCATCGGCCAGAAGATCGCCGCGACGCTCTGCAGTACGGGCACGCCCGCCATCTTCCTGCACGCCGCCGACGCCGTGCACGGTGACCTCGGTATCCTGCAGGCCGGCGATCCGGTCATCCTGATCTCGCGCTCCGGCACGACGACCGAGCTGGTGCGACTCATCCCGGTCCTCCGTTCCTTCAAGTCCCCGATCATCTCGATCGTCGGTAACACGCAGTCGCCCTTGGCGACGCAATCCGACGTCGTCCTCGACATCGGCGCCCGCCCGGAAGCCGACCCGCTCGGACTCGTGCCGACGACCAGCGCTCTGCTGACCCTCGCGCTGGGCGACGCCCTTGCCGCNGGCCTGATGACCAAGCGCGGCTTCGGCCCGAACGACTTCGCCCGCTTCCATCCCGCCGGCCAGCTCGGCCGCAATCTTTCCCTTACGGTCGGCGAAGCCCTCCAGCCGCTCGATCGTTGCGCCTGCGCGAAGCCGG
>JGI25909J50240_1000207_pt1 | contig 14856 bp, 29 predicted proteins | sample LauGreSpBDMM15DD_2_FD_50240 | JGI IMG/M metagenome (IMG submission 50240) | reverse complement strand
ATATAATTAATTAAACAAATGGCGCACGCAGTAATTCACGCAAAATCTTCCTCAAAAAAATATGGGGGTCTTTATACCGACTATATACATTTACATGAATGGTTAGACGAATCAAAACTTTGGATGCCACATTCTTATCATAGAATGTTTCGACATCACACAATGGGTATACATGAAGCCGAACAAAAATTTGGAACTCATTTTAACAATTCAGATGGAAAGGTTGTGTACACTAGATATATTATAACTGACCATATAAAAGAAGATTGTTATAATTATGTTCCAACTCCACGTGAGTGGATTCAAGCTTTAGAGTCTAAAGAAAAACCTATGTGGATGATGAGGACTTTAGATATTAATATTGAATAAGGTATTTTTTTAAATTTTAATTAATATTATATTTATAAGTAAAACATTATTGTGGATTTAACGGAATCAGATAAAAAAACATTAAAACTTTTTAGTTATTATGTAAATTCTCATGGTAGTGATGAATGTAATATAAATTATTATTATAGGGCTGGGGCTATGGAGTGGAATGATAATGTGTTTTATGATAACTATGGTCGACCTATAGAAATGTATGAAAAAATTAACGATTTAATGGAGCGTATTTTAAATATTCTTAACGTTGTTGACTGGGGAACTAGTGATGATAATGAAACAAAAATAACTATTAATTTAGACACTAAAGATAATAACCTTGAAATTTTTGGATTTGAATCTGTTAAAGAGATTCATTATTCTGAAAAAACATATAATTTTAGTGAGGTTTATGACCAAACATCGTTTTACGTTTTAATAGATGAAATGATAGGAAACGAAACCAATAATGGGATTGTTGAATTTGAAGGAAGTGGTGACAGTGGATATATTGATGAAAAAATATATTGTTGGGAGGCAAAAAAAAATAATTGGATTGAATTGCCGGCAAGTGTGTTAGATTATTTTTATTCATTATTAAATGATTATGGCGGTTGGGAAATAAATGAGGGGTCTCAAGGACGGTTTAAAATAGATATTGACGCGGAAAAAATTATTTTTGAATTTGGTCAAAATATGATGAATGAAATTAAGTTAGACCAAAGAGTTAAATTAGAATTTTAAAATTATGAAAAATTTAGATGATAATAAGACGGCGAAAAGTATAGCTAAATTTTTAACCGTAATGTATTATAAAAATTTGGTTGATATCAATTGTATGTACATTGGTGGTTGGTTAGTTATTAGTATAACATTAGACCATAGTAAATATTGGAAAGAGTCTCCTGATTACGATGAAAAATACGTAGAGTTCATTGAAGAGGCTTATGATTATGGTCGGAAACATATTGGTAATACGTCTGAATTAAGTAAAATGGTTGAATTAACTGGTGTGGATATTAATGAAGTTAATGTAATTTTTACACATATAAATATTAAAAAAACTTATCGTATAATAAATGAATATTTAGAGCTTAACAATATTATTTTTAAATTATTAGCAGAAAAGGCACATCCAAATATTACTTATTATTTAGACATGGATAATGGTCCAACTTGGATGGATAATATACGGGATTTAGAAATTGATTTTGGGATTAATTTAACTCAAGTTGATTTTGATTATATAGAAAATTTGGATGACTCCGACCCAGGAAATGTAGTATCTTAAAATAATTAATTGTTATTATTAAATAACGACTATTTATTATTATGAAAAAAATAATTTTTATTTTAGCGTTATTAACAACTTATTTAAATTTATCTTCTCAAAAATTACGGGATAATGTAAAAATCATAACAAATATATTTGAAATTGAATATTCAGAAAAATTAGAACAACCAATTTCTGTTCAATACACAGTACAATGTTTTAACGGAACAGAATCAAGAGCCGGAATGGATTTTTATACTAATGATTCAATCCATACTTCAGATAATAAAGATTATGTTAATAACGTTTGGGATAAAGGACATTTAGCGCCAGCGGCTGATTTTAATTGTGATAAAGAAAAGTTGTATAAAACATTTAGTTATTTAAATTGTTCACTTCAAAACCAATACCTTAATAGAGGTGTTTGGAAAATTTTAGAAGGTCAAGAAAGAGAATGGTCTAAAATTGATATTGTCATTGTGAAAATTAAATTAATTTTTAACAATGAATCAGTGGTATTACCAACAGGAGCAACAGTACCTTTTGCATTTGAAAAATCAATTTTTTTATTAAAATCAAAAAAAACATATAAATTTTACTTTGAAAATATAAAACCAATAAAAAATGTTTTTTGGGATTATAAGATTAATTAAGATAAATGAAAATTAACATAACAAAAACACAAAGAGCGAGATTGGTTAAGGATTGGTTAAATGATAAGTTTTCTGATGTTGAAATTATTGGTTCTTATTATGTTAAAAATAAAAAAAGACTTGCTTACTACGATAAAAGAATTAAAGGGTTTTGGTTTGATTATGACACAATTTGGTCATTTTTAGAATCTATGTTTTCACTTGAATATAAAGAACTTCAAGCCATTGCAGAAGACTGGGCGAAAGAGACATTAAATTTGAAGGGGTATACAATTGGAAAACTAAAAATATTTGATATTAATACGTTGTTATAGACATTAAATTTTAAGTTATTTATATAAAATGAAAATTAACATAACAAAAACACAAAGAGCAAGATTGGTTAAGGATTGGCTAAACGATATGTTTTCTGGTGCTGAAATAAAAGATACTTATTATGGTGTAGGGCCTGAGGGAGAGAAATTATTTTCAAATAAGTTTGGTGGTTCTTATTATGTTAAAAATGGAAAAAGACTAGCTTTCCAGGATAAAACAAATAAGGAGGTTAGGTTTGATTATGATGAAATTTGGTCATTTTTAGAATCCATGTTTTCACTTGAAGGTGAAGAACTGAGAGCTATTACTGAAGACTGGTTAAAAGAAACATTAAATTTAAAAGGATATACAACTCTCAATCAAACATTTGATTAGTGAGAGATGTTGAAAGAAACATTAAATTTAAAAGTATTTATATAAAATGAAAATTAACATAACAAAAACGCAAAGAGCAAGATTGGTTAAGGATTGGTTAAACGATATGTTTTCTGATGCTGAAATAAAAAATACTTATTATGGTAATTCTTATTATGTTAAAAACGGAAAACCAATCGCTTTTCAGAATAAAGAAAAAAAGGTGTTTTGGTTTGATTATGATAAAATTTGGTTATTTTTAAAATCCGTGTTTTCACTTAAAGATGAAGAACTGCAAGCCATTACAAAAGACTGGTTGGAAGAAACATTAGATATAACGGGTTATGCAATAACAAATGACTCTTACTTTAGCAGATGAACGTTGAAAGAAACATTAAATTTAAAANTATTTATATAAAATGAAAATTAACATAACAAAAACGCAAAGAGCAAGATTGGTTAAGGATTGGTTAAACGATATGTTTTCTGATGCTAAAGTGAGTAGAGAAGATAAAATGTTTGTGTCTTACTATAAAAAAGGAAACCCGGAACCTATTGGTTATCAAAACAATGGAAATAAAATGTTTTGGTTTACTGATGACATTTGGTCATTTTTAACATCTATGTTTTCACTTGAATATGAAGAACTAATGGCTATTTCAGAAGACTGGTTGGAAGAGTCGTTAAATTTAAAAGGTTATACAATTCATCATCAAGATTAAGGTTGATTGGGGGAAGATATTAAATTAAAGATATTTATATAAAATGAAAATAATAATTACTGAAGAACAATATTTTTTATTAAATGAAATGATAACAATTGATATTAAAGTCGGAGATACTATTTTGGGGGGTAAATTTAAAAATAAAAAAATTATTGTTAAACGTATTGAAAAAAATGATAAGGGGGATATTACAATTAATGGTAAACCTTTATTAAGATATAGAATAATAAAATAAAAGTATTAAATGACTCTACAAGAAAACATACAGAGAATAAAAGAAATGATAGGACTTATTGTTGAATCTTACTTAAATGGGGTAAAAGATAATGATATTGTTGCCGCAACACTTATAGGTGAAGCTGGAGGTGAAGATGAAAAAGGAATGATAGCTGTTTGTAATACTATTTATAATCGAGCAACAAAAAAAAGTTCTTCAATGGCTGGAGAGTCATTAAGACCATTTCAATTTTCAATGTGGAATAATATTATCTCTAATGTATCTACAAAAAAAGATTATAATGTTAATCTAATTATAAAACTCATTAATGAAAAAAAGTTACATCCTAAATGGAATCAAGCGTTAAACATAGTAGAAAACCCTAAAAATGATATAACAAAAGGGGCAACACATTATTATGCCTTTAAAGGTGTTAATAGAATTAAGCCTCCAAGTTTTACAAATAATTGGAAACAAACCACCGTTATTGGAAATCATAAATTTGGTATTGTATAGTAAATGAATTTAAGAGAACGTATTAAAATATTATTAAAAGAAGAGTTAAGTAAAGAAGAATTAATAAAACAAGTTATTAATGTTAATTTATTAAATAATAAAATGTTTTGTGGTGTTGAGGTTATACATCCAAAAGATAGGACATCTATTGATAATAATGTTAAATTTGAAAGATATAAAATTAAAGTATTTTTTTTAAGTGGGCCTAAAACGGACTATTGGCCAAAAACAGAATCAATTAAATTAAAACAAATAGATATTATAAATCAAATTGAGGATTTAATAGAATCTTATTTTGGTATTTATGTTGACACATACTTTGTATCTGTAACACATTGTAATAATAAATAATAATATAAAATGAAAATTAACATAACTAAAACACAAAGAGCAAAATTGGTTAAGGATTGGTTAAACAATATGTTTTCTGACGCTGAAATAAAAAATACTTATTATGGTAATTCTTATTATGTTAAAAACGGAGGAACAATNGCTTTTCAGAATAAAGAAAATAAGGTGTTTTGGTTTGATTATGATGAAATTTGGTTATTTTTAGAATCCGTGTTTTCACTTAAAGATGAAGAACTGCAAGCCATTACAAAAGACTGGTTGGAAGAAACATTAGATATAACTGGTTATGCGACCACCAAGGGTAATTACTAAATGGTATTCTAGATTAAAGAAACATTAAATTTAAAAGGTTATACAACAGATTTTAATAAATAATTTAATTATTTTTTCTTTCTTCAATCAAATCCCCATTTTCATTCCAATTTTTACCTAAAATTAAAGTCCCATTAAAATAATGCAATTCAAATAATTTATTACCTTTTTTGTTGTACACAAACCAAATTCCATTTTTAATCCCGTTAAAATAATAAGCTTTACTTGATACCGAACCATCTTCAAAATAAGATGTCCAACAAGAATCTTTTTTGTTTTGATTATTAAAATAACCTATTTGTTGAATTTTATTATCAGGATAATTAACAACTTTTTGTTTTAATTGTGGTAAAACCATTAAAGGTAATAATAAAAAAAATAATAATTTGAGTTTCATATATTAATATTATATTATAAATATATTAAGAAAACGTTAACAATGTTAAGTTTTACATCTTTATTAAAAACTTAACCTATGTATGTAATATGAATTCAATATTACTACCGTTATTATTTAAAATATTTTTTTTTGATGTTCAAACGAATGAAACTTTACCTGGCGTAAAGATAGAAACTAACTATGGGGTTTATTACTCTAATTTAAATGGTGAAATTTCAATATCTAGTAATGAGGAAATAAAAAATGTTTCATATGTGTCTTATTTGACAAAAAACAATCTTAAAATTAATTCTGATACTATTATTAAATTAACACAACTCGAATAAAAATTGAGTCTGACTATAAATTAGAATTACCAATCTAAAATATTTGCAGTATATACTTGAAGATTAAATTTATTTTTAAACCATTTATATATATAACGCATAGCGTCTGTGTGAGTTTTAAGGCTAAAAGTTTTACAAACTGATTCAATTAAATCTATGTCAATCAGTAAATGATTTCCATCTTTATGCCATAGGAATATTGAATAATATTCATTAGGTCCAACAGATACCTCATCATCATCTCCATAAACTTTATAATCAATGTAATTGTCTAAAAAAAGTGTTATTACTTTTTTTAATTTATCACTTTCTATTAAATAAACTTTAGATTGAAAATTAGATTTTTTCATTATCTATAAATATACAACAATTAATAACAATAAAATAATAACCATAATAATAGTTAAAAGATAATTATGTATATGAAATTAAATAATTTAATTACTATTGTTATTCCTTGTAAAAACGAATCAAAAGTTATTGATTTAGCTTTATCTCTTTTAAATAATCAAAATAATATTAATGGAGTAAAAGTTATAGTTGCAGATTCATCTGATGATGTAAAAACTAACTATGAATTAAAAATAAGAAGTAATGATAAATTTGAACTGGAAATAATCCAAGGTGGGTTACCAAGTACGGCCAGGAATAATGGGGCGAACATTTCAAATACTCCATATATTTTATTTATGGATTCGGACATGTTTATATTGGACCAAAATTTAATTACCGAATTATTAAGTACCATGATAAAAAATGATTTAGATTTAATAACAACAAAGTTAAGAACTACTAATGGAAAATATAATTATGTATTTAAAACTTTTGATGTTATACAAAGATTAATAAAACCATTTAGTCCTTTTTGTATTGGAGGGTTTATGATGTTTAATAAAAAAACTTTTGATAATTTAGGAAAATTTGATGAATTAGCAACAGTTGCTGAAGATTATTTATTATCTAAAAAAGTTTCAAGTAATAAATTTAAAATAACTAATAAAACTATATTCACATTACCAAGAAGATTTGAAAAAAAGGGGGTTTTATATATGGTAGTGTTAATGATTCAATCATTTTTTAACAGGAATAATAATAAATTTTTCTCTAATCACAAAACATATTGGACATGATTAAATGGAAAACAATAATAATGAGTGATTTACATTTAGGTGCGAGACATTCTCAAACAGANAAAATTATAAAATTTTTAAAAGAAAACTCTTCAGAAAAAATAATTTTAAATGGGGATATTATTGATGGGTGGGCATTAAAACACGGCGGAAAATGGACAAAAGATTGTACAAAGATATTAAAAAAATTAATGAAGTTATCTGACAAAGGTGTTGAGGTTATTTATATAAGAGGAAATCACGATGATTTCTTAAAACCATTTATACCTTTTACGTTAAACAATATAAAAATTGTAAGAAAATACGTACATACTGGAATAGATAATAAAACGTATTTTTGTTTTCATGGGGATGTTCTTGATTTTGTTATAATGGAAGCAAGGTGGTTAGCAATAATTGGAGGGGTATCATATGACCTTATTATTAGATTTAACACTTTATATAATAAAATAAGAAAGTTATTTAAGTTACCATATCATTCATTAGCAAACACAATAAAACAAAGCGTTAAAGGAGCAATAAATTTTGTTTCTGATTTTGAAGAAAACGCAAAAGGATTAACCAAACAAAAAGGATATGACGTTGCGGTATGCGGACATATACATAACCCAAAAATAGATGAGGTGTATATGAACTCTGGAGATTTTTGTGAAAATTCTACTTGTCTTGTTGAAGATTATAACGGTAATTGGAAAATTATTAACGTTGTGTTATAATTTTTTATTTTTTAATATACCAACTTCCAAACCATTCCTTAGTTAAATTTAAACTGTAACCGTATTTTTGACAAAATTCATCTACTGCTGGATTAACTCCAAAAACACCCATATAAACACCATCAGTGGACCAGATAAATTTATCTTTTTTATTTTCAGAAATATTTGTGTCGTCATTCCAGTTAAGATTTAAATAATCATGTCCGCACAAATACCCTCCTTTTTTAACTTTAGGATGCCAAAGTTTTATGTCTTGAACTACATAATCATATGCGTGATTAGCGTCAATATAAACAAAGTCTAATGATTCATCATTAAACATATCAGAGGATATTTCTGAAGTTGCTCTTACCATTATTGCCCTATCTTCAAATCCTTTAATATTCTCCATGGCGTTATTATAAACACCTCCATCATATTTACCATGATTACTGGAATCATCATATCCAGATTCTAAAGGTCTCCAAACATCAACCATATATAAAGTTCCGGACCAGTTATTCATTATTTCTTTTGAAAATTGACCTTTAAAAGTACCAACTTCAACTCCTTTACCTTCAGTAAACTCTTGACCAATATGTCTTATTAAATCTAATCTTGTGTTTATCATAATATTTGTTTTAAAAAAAATAATAATTATAAAAAAAATATGTAGTGATAATTAATTTTTAATTTTCTTGACTTTTAAAATTTTGAGGGGGAATAAAAGACATGTCATATTCTGCAAGTTCTTTTTGATAATTAATAAGGTCTTCTTGAGTATCAAAAGGTTTAAACATTTGATGATTTTTAAATGACATATTATCACGATTATCCCATTGTTTAAGTTCTTTTTCAACAGTTCTAATCGTATAAATAAGATACTCATATTTTTTCCACTTATCGTAATCTTCCTTAGATTTAATAAACATAAGGTCACCATAGTTATGAATACTAAAAAGGTTTGGGTTAGTACTATAAACATCTACAATACCATCATCTCCGCCATATTGATGACAAAGTTCTTGAAGGGTGTAAAGATTACTAATACCACTTTCAGTCCAATTACGACCATATGAACGAACATTACAGATGTATAAATAACCATCATTATGATTATAAATTATACCACTAATCTTATCTTTTAATTCAATAAGGGTTTCGATACTATAATCTGATAAGTCTATTTCCATGATGTAAAAATAATAAATAATTTTAATATATACAAATTGTTTGTAAATAAAATTATTTCCATATTTTTACATTATGAATTTTAAATTCTGAAATTTGGGTTTGTACTTTATTAATATATTCTGGTCTGATAGCGTTGTTTAAAATAACTAACATTTGTTCATCTCTAAACCATTTTAAAATATTATCTGATGTAATCTGTCTAACTAAAATCCCATTATAATAGATTTTAATAAAATCTTTTGTCCACCAACAACCCAAATTTAATTTTTCATATGTATTATTAACTGGATGATTTCTAGCTCCGGATGATTCTTTTGTATTACCCAGGTTAAAATGAAAATTTGTTTGTAAATTATTTTTATAATTTGAATTATCATTTGAATATGCCTCGAGAATATCAATTTCTGGTGGCCATGAATTAGCGCAACTTAACCAAACTGATGGCCATAATCCAGAACCATATGGAAGTTCAATTTCAAATTCAAAGAATCCGTAACCATAACTATTATAAGATGTAACTAACCCAACAGATTGAGGAATATCGTATACTTTACCACTCTCCCATGTTAATTGTTTTGGTGAATATTCTTGATTTAAAATTAAACAATCGTTTTGTATAAAAACTGATTTATCACCATAATATTGATATGCGTAATCAGGATGAAATTTACCCCAGGGTTGACCAATTCTCCAAATTTCTTTATTAAATGATTCAAAATTGTCTTCAAATATTAATTCCATTTTAGAAGTAATTTTAGAATTATTTTTTTTTGAGTTACTAAAAAAACTTTTAAATAACGTATTCGTTTCTAAAAAAAAGTTAATGATGTTATCTTTTATTGATTCTTTTGTTTTCATTTTTTATGTTTTTATTATTTAATTATTAAGATACTCATACTCATCACAACTTCCGGTACCAATGTCTTTTAATAGTTTGCCCTGAAATTTATTTCCATATTTACCATTTAGATAATTAATTAAAATGTCATTAAATTCATGAGAGGAAAAACTAAGATAGTTAATTATAAATAATTTTAAATTGTAAAAAAAATTGCAATTATAAATCCATAACATCCCCCAATTATTTCTTTCTAAAATTTTACCACCATTTTCATCATACCAACTAAATTGATAATGGTCAGGTTCAGTTTTTACTAATTTAAAGTTATCAAAAAAATCATCAAGGTANTTTGTTAATAGTCTAACTCTGACTAAATTTTCTTCTTCTTTTAATATTTTTTTTATATTTTTTTTTAAGTTCATTATTAATTATGGTATGGGTCTAACGATATCCAATTTGCTTTGTTATATAATTTTTTAATTGTTTCCTCAAACATATCGGAAATTTTTGTTACAAATTCAATTTCTTCCTGTTCTGGCAATTCTGACCAATCTAATTTATAATCTTTCCACATAATCCGTTCTACAACTTTTAAAACTAATTCATACTTAAATTGTTTATAATTTTTTGTTTCATAGTAAACTTGTGATGTATAAAATCCAAGTAAATTTTTAACTTCATCTAAATCAATTCTTCTACGAAAGAATATTGACTCATTAATGATTCCCATCATTTGTTTTATTCTATTTATATTTTCTTTTAGANTCATGTTATCTTCTATGTTTCATATAATAATCTTCAATTAATTTCCAATAATTGTCTCTAACATAATCTATTAAAGATTCCAAATTATCGGCATTTATACTATCTCGATAATTGTCGGCAACTTGTTGACAAATCTCTTCAACAAAATCGTGATATGTATAATCGTTAGGGTCGACTATCTTAAAAGATTCTTTAACATGTTGGTCAATTTCTTTTAACCTACGTTTTAAAAATAAAGAATGAGTTTCGGTAATAATGTATTTCATAATATTTCTTTTAGATTCATATAAATAATTAATTAATTTTTCGTGAACTAATTGAAAAATAATAACCCATATTATTATTTTTTTCTCCTGGTTTTTTTATCATTAATTCTCGACGTATTGGTAAGTGCGTTAATTTTTTTTTTATTTTGTTCCAATCTAAATCGGGAAACCAAGAACCATATTTAGTTAAAAATTTATTCCATCCATAAATTGATTCACTAAACCCATTTCCACCATGTACTTCTGAGTGTTTATAAAAAATATACATGTTATTATCGTCATTTTTGAATGTGTAATTTATAAAATTCAAAATAAAATCTTTATAATTATTAAATAAAGTTTTAGAATAATACTTTAGTATTTCTTCAGAGTTATTATAATTACTTTCATCTTGTTGTAAATCTGTTAAAGCGGATTCCAAAATTTCATAAGAAGTATCATCACAAACTTTTTTTACTAAATCTTCTGTGTTTGGATACATTAAGTAATACTTCATTATAAATTTTTTTAAATAATGTATAACATCGTCTTCACTATATTTAGTTAACCTACGTCTTATATTTGGAGGTAAAATATATTCTTCTTTTAATATTTTTCTTATTTGTTTTTTTAAATTCATATTGTTTTTCAAATATATTAACATAAATACATTAAAAAACATAATTAAATTTTTTTTATTACTAAATAACCCCTATCTTTATAAAAAATTAAACATGGGATATATAACATTAATTATTTTTACGGGGATAGTATTTTGGATGATGAATAGCAAACCAAGAATAGGTAAAAATCCTCCAGATAGTCCATATGAACTTTAAAGTAGTAGTATTACTAATAAAAACAAATAATTAACTTTTAGTCCATCCAAAATAAATACATATGAATGTTAATACATCTCCTGTCACATATTCATCAATCGTTGAGATTGGGGAATTGGCGGCAAAGTTAGAAAAAGAAACTGGCGATAAATATCTTAAACTTCACCGTGGGGTTATGGATGTAACCACCATTGATTTAAACTTGATTTCTCAAACCATTGACTTCAATCAAAAGAAAATCCAACAGTATGGTGGAAATGATGGTGATGCCGGACTTATTGATACCATAAAAAATAAATTTCATCTTAATAATCATTATGTGATAACGGTTCCAGGTGGGATGGCCACATTGGACGTGGTAATAAATTCTTTATCTGATAAAACATTTTGGGTTCCTAAATATCATTGGGGGTCTTGGAATAAAATTCTTACCATACATAATAAAGATATTAAAACATTTGATGATTTTGATATAAACAATGTTGAAGTTGGGGAAGGGGTTGTAATGTTATGTTATCCATCAAACCCCACAGGATATGCTCCCAAGTTTGAAGATTTAAAAACGTTTGTTGAGGTTTGTAAAAAAAGAAATCAAACACTTATATTAGATTTACCATATTATTATTTATTCAATGAAATGGATAATAGAATATATGAACTTTATTCTGACAATGTTATTATTATTTCCTCGTTCTCTAAATCAGTTGGTTTATCTGGATTAAGGGTTGGGTACATTGCCACTAAAAATAAAGAATTATATGATACCATGAAAATTCGTTCGTTATACAAATATAATTCAATATCAACAATACCACAAGAAATAATCAATAGACTTTTTAATTATACATTAGGTCAGGCCGCGTTTAATAACTACAGAACAAAAACAAAAAATCANATTACAAAGAACATCCAATATCTTCATGACAATGGTTTATTATTTGACGAATACACAGATATTCCAACCGGNCCATTTGCCATTATAAATAAAACGTTTGATGAACTATTAGATAATAAAATATCAAGTGTCCCATTAAATAAATTTACATTCAAAAATACGGAAGAAAAATTAAAAAACGTATCAAGGATTTCTGTATCGGTGGACCATGATTTATTTGTGGAGTATTTTGATAAGATGATAATTAAGTTATGAGCCGACTTGTTGATATATTTAAACAATACAAATATCAGTTATCATGGATATACATGTTCATGATACTTACTGAGTTAGCTATATTGTCAACGCCATTCTTACTTGGGAAAAGCATTGATGGGTTGATTAATGGTAATTGGTATTGGATGGTACTTTTAAGTATTACATATTTTCTATCAAATTTTTTCAATTACAAACGAATGGTTTATGACACAAAAGTTTATAATACCATTTATAATGACATAGCATTAAAATTTCTTAAAAAAGATGATGTTGATGTTTCAACTAAGGTAGCAAGAACTGATATGGCACAACAAATTGTTTTTGTGTTAGAGGGTTATGTGCATTATTATATTGCAACAATTGTAACCATAATTGGTTCACTTATTTTTATCTTTTCTGAGAATTGGCAAGTTGGTATACTTGTTACCATTTCAATTATTTTTATTGTGAGTTCAGTGTTTATACTTTATAAAAAAATAAGACAAGGGATTATTATGGCAAATAATCATTACGAAACAAAATCAAAATCAATTGAATGTGGATATGCAAGTTCTGAATCTTTTTTTAATAGAAGGGGGAAAATAGAAGTTTGTCAATCTACCATTCAAGGTAAAAACTGGTTTTTAATAAACACTATTAAATATATCTTTNTAATTTTATCAATTATATTATTAATNACAACAACAAAAAACATTACGATAGGTAGTGTAATAACTGTATACTCATATGTAAATAACTTTTTAATAGCGTTATTATCAGCCCCGGTCGCAATTGAAATGTTTTTACGGATTAGTGATGTGTTAAAAAGGTTAGATTAATGGTTCTAATTTTATTAACTTTGTTTTCACATTTTACCCCATCCTTGGTGAATCATACATTTAATTCTATATGACTCAATTACTTTTAAAAATTTAATTAGTTTTTTCATATTGCTTAGTGATGTATTAAAAAGATTAAATTAACAAGGTTTACTCACCAGTGATAGCGCGACCCCAGTATAATCATAACAAACTGTCCAAATTTCGTTTAATATAAATGTTTTTTTAGAATTGTTTTCCCAATTAAGAGCGTTATTTTTAAAATAAACCGTGGCTTGTAAATATTTTCCATTTAGCTTATTAAGCGAATTGATTCCACCGTGATTAAATTGAGGCTTATAGTAATCGACAGTAACACCGCAAACATCTTTAGAATCAACCGTAGACATTATTAAATCTTCAATAACTTTACACAACCTATCACTATTTTCTAATAAGGTTAATTGTTTTTTATTTATTAATATTTTACTCATATTATAAAAAATGATTAATTGTGGGGGATTATTACAGAATTAAATAAATTAGTATATCGGGGAATTTATTTTTAAAATACTTTAATAATAGATTGTTGATATTATTACCAAAATAACCTTCCAACACATTTAAAAAACTATAATTGATTAAAAAAACGTAACCGTCTTCCGAATAGTTTACATTCTTACTAACCCAACCAAAAACTTCATTGCTTTTTGTTATAAATTCTTTTGATGGGGCATTAAAATGTAAATCGTGTATTGAATCCATATACGTTACAAACGTGTCATATATTTTACTCTCGGTTATAATAAATCTCATATATATTTAAATATCGCAAGGTTCACTTACCATTGATAATGCCGCCCCAGTATAATCATAACATATTGACCAAATTTTATCCATTAATATACTAACTCCAATTGACTGAGTCGAAATGTTTTTTACATAAACAGTGCCTTTTAAATATCTTCTTGTGTCGTCCAAATTCCCACCATACCTTGTATGATTACCAAAGTGATATTTAGGATAATACTCTGTAATTGTTACACCACAAATATTCTCTCTAGCTTTAGCCCCAAGTGTAGACATTATTAATTCTTCAATAGTTTTAGTAAACTTATTAGTATCTTCTAATAATATTAATTGTTTTTTATTAATTGTTATTTTCATTTATATTTACGTTAATCTTGTATTATCTGTTTGATTTGTTTCTTGGTAAGCCAATTTATTTAAATCAGANAAAAACAAATTAATATCTTTAAACCCTTTAGATGCCCAACACAACAAAATCCAATCAATATCGGTATGAAATTTTTCATACATTATATATGGTCTTAACATCTGAGGTATTATATTTTGACCTGGTTTAATATTTAACAAATGTCTTACAGATTG
>JGI25909J50240_1000183_pt1 | contig 15558 bp, 20 predicted proteins | sample LauGreSpBDMM15DD_2_FD_50240 | JGI IMG/M metagenome (IMG submission 50240) | reverse complement strand
AACCCTAACCCTAACCCTAACCCTAACCCTAACCCTAACCCTAACCCTAACCCTAACCCTAACCCTAACCCTAACCCTAACCCTAACCCTAACCCTAACCCCTAACCCTAACCCTAACCCTAACCCTAACCCTAACCCTAACCCTAACCCTAACCCTAACCCTAACCCTAACCCTAACCCTAACCCTAACCCTAACCCTAAACCCTCAAAACGCGTCCATAATTCTAAATTCTAAATCCATAATTTAAATTCTAAATCCATAATTCTAAATTCTAAATCTCGGTACTCATACAATAACGCGTTTTAAGCCACACCTCTGTAACATAAATTTATTTAATGTCCGAAAACTATAAATTATCAATCTTTGAAAAATTCTTTCCCCAAAATTAATAAACTTTTTATTATTAACTACTTTTTAGATTTTTGATATCTTTCACATAAATCAATATAATCGTCCAACATATTTTGTTTTTCCCTTTTTAAACTAGCCACCTCATTTACTAAAAACAATATTTCCTCATTTTTAGTAAGAACCATATTTTTCAAATTTTTATATTTCTTTTTAGACTCACTATATTTAAAACCAGTATAATCTAATTTATCAAGTAAATCAGAAATTGTACTTTCCATTAATTGACGTTTATAACTTCTTGTAGAGGGGTACAAAGGTTCGCGAATAGTACCATATATACCACTAACAATACTACCAATAGTAGGATTAATATCAGTAACAGAATCGGGTTGATCATGAGAAGACATAAACTATTTTATTTTAAAAAACCTTTTTTATTTATAGTAAAAAAATGTAACGTTACACCGAAACGTATCATGCTACGATCAACTTATGAAACGTATCATATATGTTACACGGTTACACACGATTACATAAGCAAAACTATAAATAATCTCAGAAAACTTGCTTTTCCCCTAAAATGACAAATTCACCAATTGATGAATATTTTGGTAACGAAATGGATTTTATAAAAAGAGGACTTTCGCAATTAGACTTGATGTTAGAATGTAAAGAAAAACGAATTATTCAATTAACTGAAGAAAACAATAATTTAAAAATGTTTGCACTTAAATTACAAGAAATAATTAAACAACTTCAAATAAAACTTGATCAAGCTCAACCTACAGTTCGAATGAGTGATTTACAAAATGAAAACGAGCAATCCATGCATGATTTTCTTTCATCTTTATAAAATAAAAAAATCATCACTATCATATTCACTCCAAGGTATATTTGGAAAATAAGGCATATTATAATCATCGTCTAAAAAAATATTCATAAATACATCATCAATATTAAATCCTATTCCAAATATCCTTTCGTCATATATCATTTTTAATCCCGACCAATCAATACTTGATCTTGTTTTGTTAAAAAAATGAGATATCAAACTACTACTTGAATCACGCGTTGATTCTATTTCCCAGTAATGACCTCCGCAATATGCTTGCCAATAATCAGCAAAAAATTCATCATTCATTCTTATATTAATAATTATTGGAAAATATAATCTATCAAGTAAACATTTTTTAACATAAAATTTATGAATATATTTCCAAATTTCAGGAGGTAATAAAACAAAAATTGAAAAAGGTAAATCTTCAAAAAGCATTATTGAGATTCAAGGGGTGTACTACTAACGTCCACATATATTTTATTTCTACCGCATGAAAATCCTCCAAGAATACAATGAAAAACTCCATTGTAAGAACAAGTAGACATACCAAGAATTTCACTTATAAAAAACAAAACAATACTTATAATATTTGTAACATAAAGCACAGTATCATTATCCATTTTAAAATTTATATTAAAAGTAACCACATACTTTTTAGCACTTACCAACTACCTTGTAAAGCTTCACGTTTGTTAAGGTACGACATTTGAAAAGATCCATCAGAATAAATATATCCTCGAAATTCTTTTTTACCACGATCATTATAAAAATCGTAACATTTCATTCTTTCTTCATACCAACGAACATTAAAATTTCCATTATTATCAAAAGCTTTTTTAAGACCTTTAGCATCTGAAATTAAATCTAAATCATGATTCATATAATAAAAAACCTACATAATTCAAGTACTTTTTATTCCTTTAAAACCCCTGAAACTCAACACGAAACACGTCGTGAAATCACGTCGTGAAAAAATATGTAACGTTACACAGAAATAAAAATTACTATAAAAAGCCAAATGAAATCATCTAAAACGTTACATCATGTCTCTTATCTTATCTCCTTCTCAATTTGCTAAACAATCAACTATTAAAATTGCTAATTTTGATATCAAGAAATCTCTTGCAAAGTTTGAAGAAAATGGAAAAAACTTTTTAGCTCTTGGATCTTTTAAATCTGATAAAACTAGTATTAGAACTATGTTAAAAGGGGAATTAACTACTGATGGTATTTCAAGCATTGAATTCAATCGAGTACCATCTTACTCTCTNGGTCTTCGNCTTGAAAGTGATGAAGACTTGGAAGCTTTTGAAGAATTTAACAATATCCTAAGCACAACTCTTGCTGAATCAGGATCTGATGATTGGGAATTATCTAATTTTGTTAAAGATGACAAAGTTTATATTAAACTAAAGGTAGTAGACAAGAAACGTTTTGCTATTCTTTCAAACATAAAACTTGATCCTAAAAAGCTTAGAGACTCAGGNATTTATCGTGGTCAAAAAGTAACAGTATTTGGTGAATTGGGAATCTATTGTCATTTAACCGACAAGAAAGCAGGACTAACATTTAATGCCCGTAAAATTGTATTTGAAGAAGAATCTGAAGAATAATTCTTTTAAATAAATTTACTTTTAACAAAATGTATGATCCTATTAATATATGCCTAAAGGAAATAATACTTATAATTCAGNTNAAATATCTTTAATCGGAGTTAAAGTCCCGAGTTTCTTAACCGTGAGTAATTCTCCAATCACGTCTTCAGGAACAATTGAAATTGATTATAATCATACACCTTTACCAATATCTTCTGGAGGAACAGGTATAACAGCTATTGGATCAAAAGGTCAAATTCTTTCTGTCATTTCAGATAATCCCGAACAACTAGGATGGGTATCAGGATCAGGAACAGGCACAGTTACATCAGTATCAATGTCAGTACCGTCATTTCTTTCAGTTACACCTTCAACAATTACTTCTTCAGGATTATTTAAAATATCTCAAACAGAACCAATTCCAATTACTTCTGGTGGAACAGGTTTAACAACTCTTGGCTCACCAAATCAAATTTTAACTGTAAACGAAGAAGGCACAAATCTTGAATATAAAACTCTTGAACCATCATCTCAATCCGTAAATCTTAAAACTTCAACTTCTTTTCTTTCAACTTTATCAGAAAAAGAATTTTTAGAAATTAACTGCTCAACTATTCCTCCTACTCATGGAGGCACAGGTTTATCAGAATTAGGTCAACCGGGGGAAATATTAACCGTGAATTCAAATGGATCAAGTCTAGAATTTAAAACCCCAAAAAAATTTATTAATTCGATTTCAATGTCAGTACCTGAATTTCTTTCTGTATCACCGTCAACAATAACTTCTGAAGGTACATTTAATTTAAAACTTTCATCAAAACCAATCCCAATTACTTCTGGAGGAACCGGTTTAACTATTCTCGGATCTTCAAACCAAATCCTTTCTGTTGATTCATCCGGTAAAAATTTAGAATATACAACTCCTACTAAAGGAACAGTCACATCAGTTTCTTTATCTACATCTACTGCTTTTCTATCAATTTCTCCTGAACAAATCACTTCATCAGGTTCTTTGACAATAGACTGTTCAACTATCCCAACTTCTTATGGAGGTACAGGTCTTTCAGAAATAGGTCAAGCAAATCAAATTTTAACATCAAATGGATCTTCTTTATTATGGACTGATTTACCTAAACTTGACAAATACTTGACATCTATTGAAACCATGTTTCCTTTATCTTATTCAGATAATACATTATCAATTTCTTCCTATACAGGATTTGGAAGAGTTGTTTTTGAAAATTCACCTATCTTGGTAACTCCAACTTTAGGCGACGCAACAAGTTCTTCAATATCTTTAAATGGATCAGAAGCAGGATCAGTAAAACTTTCAGCAAAATCAGGAAGTTACAATTTTATCTTTCCTACATCAATTGGAAATTCTTCTCAAATTCTTACTTCTCAAGGACCATTCTTACCTACAACATGGTCATCAACTATTGGTTCAGGTATGATTGTAAAAGCTTCACAATTTGCAAATGAAGGTGAAATTCTTTCAGTGATTTCTACCAATCCACTTGAATTCGGATGGGTATCAGGATCCGGAACAGGAACAGTTAAATCAGTATCAATGTCAGTACCATCATTTCTTTCAGTTACACCTTCAACAATTACTTCTTCAGGATTATTTGAAATATCTCTTTCTTCAGAACCAATTCCAATTTCATCTGGAGGAACAGGTTTAACAACTCTTGGATCGCCAAATCAAATTTTAACTGTAAACGAAGAAGGAACAAATCTGGTATACAAATCCTTACTAGAATCAGTAACATCAATCAATCTTTCAACTTCTACACCATTCTTGTTAGTTTCAAAAGACCCAGTAACTACAAAAGGATCTTTATCAATAGACTGTACAACAATACCTATTACTCATGGAGGTACAGGTCTTTCAAAAATAGGTCAACCAGGACAAATTTTAAAAATTAATTCAGATGGATCAAGTCTTGAATATGTTTCAAATGAAATTGGAGTCACATCAATTTCAATAACTGTTCCCCCATTTCTTTCAGTAACACCGTCAACTATTACATCTTCAGGGGTATTTGAAATATCTCAAGGTATAGAACCAATTTCTATATCATATGGAGGAACTGGTTTAAACATTCTTGGATCACCAAACCAAATTCTTTCTGTTGATCCAACTGGAAAAAAACTTGAATATACTTCTCCTACTAAAGGCACAGTAACAGCAATTTCGCTTTTAACTTCAACACCTTTCCTGTCAATTTCTCCATTAGAAATAACTTCATCAGGTTCTTTTACAATAGATTGCTCAACTATTCCAATTACTAACGGAGGAACCGGTCTTGTAAAACCTGGATTAGTAAACCAAATACTTACCTCAAACGGTTCTACTTTAGAATGGTCTGATCCTCCAAAATTAGATCAGTATTTGACAACCATTAATACTACACCACCTCTTTTATATTCAAATAATACACTCTCGATATCTTCATTTACAGGCTCAGGCAAAATAGTTTTTGATACTTCAGCAACTTTAACTGACTCAACTTTAATTGATCCAACTGTAAATCATTTAAATATTTTAGGAACTCAATCTGGAACAATTAAAATTTCGGCATCTTCAGGAAACTATAATTTTATACTACCAACAACTTATGGAAAACCATTTCATGTTCTTACTGCTCAAGGTCCTTTTAATCCATCCCAATGGACATCAACAACCGGTTCAGGAGATATTGTATGCTCAAAAAATCCAATTTTATCAGGTCAAACTATTTTTACAAATGGAACTGTTTTATGTAAATCAAAAATAATTCAATCGCAAGGAATTGTAACTATAACTTCAAATACAACTTTAACAATTGAACAATTATTTTCTTTTCTAATTGTTGATTCAGAAACCGAAACTGAAATTACTTTACCGGCGTTAAAAGACTTTAACGATTTTATTGGTGACTATACCATTGGAAATCGAGTTTCAACATTAATTCAAAACAAATGCCCGGATTTAAAGTTTATTACTTCTGAAGGAATCACATTAATTGACGGTCGTTCAACTTCTGCAATTAATGTACAAGAATTAAATTATGTAATGATAAATGATCAAGAAGGTATTTTATTATTAAAATAAAATTACTTGAATCTTTTTTTTATTTCTTCAGGAATATCATTAAAAACATGAGCACACTGAATGCCGTCTTGTTGCGTTTGAAGAATTAACAAAACATCATCAATAGTTCTTCTGTATACTTTTGGCTCTAATTCAACTTCACCTTTCGATGACGGATAACATTTTTCGGTAGCTTCTTTTAGCATTTTGTCCATATCAAAATCCCCCTTTATATCTAATTGTTTCCATATAAAAGAAAGAAAAGGTAAATCATAACGAGAAACACCCCATGAATTACAAATATATAAAGTAGGAAAAAAAGCTATATGGCCTCTTTTGCTATAATTTCTAATAACTGAAGTATATGGCAAATCAGTATATGGTTTCCAAATTTCATACAACATTGTATCTTTATCTTCAATAAAGAAAGTTTTAAAAGAATAATTATCTTGTGGTTTATCAATTTCTCTTCTTCCAATTCACGTTTATCAGTAAAAGGTCTTTTCATTAATTCATCAGCAAAAGTTATTTCTTTTGTTGAATAATCGATATAATCGTAGCACGTAAAAAATTTATATTTTAACCATTCACGAATTAATCGCCATTCTTCTTCTTCAAGTTTTCTATCTAATTCATCCAATGAATCATAACGTTAGGTGTAAAATCCATTTCAGGATGTAAATCATTTACATCGTAAAAATAAACATTTTGATTTTCAAATGTATATAATCGATGATCAGTTTCTTTTACGTTATTTAAAAACCAAACATGAGAATGTTTATGTGTAGCATCGACAAGAGGTGCAAAACCTAAATTAATAAATCTTTTTACTATATCATTTTCTTTTTCTGTAATAGGATGAGAAACAAAAACAGTAATAGTAGGAATCATAATAAATTTTTTTTAAAAATGTAGCAGTGTTATTTAAGGAAAAAATAAAAATCATACATTTTTACCTAAACCAAAGCAGTAGCAACAGTAATGATATCTTGAACTGTAGGAGTTCCAGCGGGATCTTTATGGTAAGCCCAAATAAAAATTCCATTATCTCTATTTTCTTTTAAAGTTCTGCTACACCAATTAACAACATCGCGTAAAGTAATTTTATATCCACCCCAAGCCATATCACCAATTTCAAATCCTAGCAACAATGGTCCTTGATAATATATCCTATAACATTCCAAAGCTCCTATAGGATCATAAGTAGGTCCGGCGTCATAAGCCATAATATTCACCCAGTCAATATTTTTACCTTGATGTATTAGAGCATGAATATTCATGCCTTGGTAATTGTCATTGTTACCAGTTTTACCATAAGCGCCAGTACTTGTTCCTGCAAAAGTAAGAAAAGTATCTTTTGGCATTAANGGTTTCACATTTTTAATNGCTTCACTTAATTGATAATCGTATGCTTGACCAACTTCCCAATCTAAATCAATACCATCACAGCCAAGATCTTTCATTAGCTCAACGCAGTTTNNAGGTCTAAATACTACATTTGAATCAGACCAATAACTNCCNCCTCCAACACTCAACATAACTTTAATTTGTTTTTGTTTTAATATTTTTATAGCTTCACAAACAACCCAGAAATCTTGAGAAAAATTTAAACCTGTTCCATTCCAAGTTTTTTGACCTAGAGTATAGGTACATGCAGGTTGAGCAAATGAAATATTTACAATATTTGTTGGATGTGATATTTTAGACAAACTCATCTTTTTTGGATCGTCAGTCCATGGAGGTGACCATGATTCGTAATACACTGCAACCCTTTGCATACTATCTTTCACATACTTTTTGTATGTGTTTAATACTAATGAAACTTACAAAAGTAAAAGCGAAATATTTTATGAAAGATGAAAAGAAAGCATCTAAACAATACAAAAAATTAAAATTAAAAAAAATATCAAACGATGAAAAAAGTCATTACGCTTTTTTTAAAAAATTTTTAAAAACTAAAAAGTAATTATTTAATTTATAAATAAATAATTAGTAAAATTTTTCATCATCCTCAACTTTTTTGGTTTTTGAAAATTAATATATAAAAACGAGTGATCGGCATCAGTAGCGTGTTTATACAATTCTAACCAATCATCGCTTTTTAAACCCATAGCATACTCTTCATAAATAACTTGAACTTCCCGCTCGTTACCAATTTCAAAAACAATTAAACATGTCCAATTAGTTCTAATGGTTTTTGGTATTTCTTTGTATCCCTGACTAACCATTAAAAAACTGGCGCTGTAATGGCGATGTCTTGTATTTACTCCTTTAAAGTAACTTCCTCTACTTCCTGAAAATAATGAACTTCCAACCAAATCATCAAAAATAATTAAAATACGATTTGCTAAATATTTAGGTTGATCATGTTTTTTCAAAGCTTTAATTAATTCCATTTGTTCTTCCATGATTTCCATAAATTTTGAATCATCATATTTATGAAAAAAATGTTCTTCAGGAATTTTACCATCAAAATTAGGTTGCTTATTTACCAAACCTTCAAGACCATGTGAAACCGGGGCAGATTGAACAATAGCATCTTTTTCTTTTCGACTAGCCATTTCACGTAACCACTTTTTTAAAGGAGCATTTTCAATCAACAACTTTTGATTTTTTACCCAATCCCATTTTTCATCACTATCAATAGTAGGAGAAAATACAAGAATTGTATGAAAATAATTTTTATAGAAATGTAACAAATTACAAATTGTAGTTGTTTTTCCAGCACCTTTAGGAGCTATCAATCCTAAAGTAAATTCATGAATAGGTAATTGATCATAATCTGGTAAAGGATGTTTATACTTTGTTGGTACAGGAATCGGCTTAACAATTAACGGTGAATCTTTCATACATACAAGCTCATACTTTATTAAAAATTATAAGTATCTTTAAATCTATTCAATATTGTAGTATAACTAGAACAAGTAGAAGTAAATTTACTAAGGGCATTTTTTCCTTGTTGAGTTTCAGGGACATGATCAATATACGGTAATCCTAATTTAACTTCGCAGTCATATAAAGCTTTTACAGAAACATCGGCGGCAATATAAAAAGCTAAAGCAGACTGTAACATTCTTTGACGTTGAGATAAAAGTTGAGAATAATTTTCCCACAATTGAGGAAATTCAAAATCAGTAACTTCAGGTTTCTTTTCAGTAGACATGTATTAAAATAAATAAAAAACAGCAACTCTTTATATATTTTTTAAAAAACATACAATTTACTTCATACGTCTTCCGTTAAACATCATTTGGTACATTCTAGACATATGTCCATCAACCTCATTCCGAACACGATCTCTAGTAAATGAATCAGACCAATTCTTTTGAGCTACTTCAACCGCCTCTTGCTGAATTTGTTTCTTTGGTTTCTTTTCATGTGAAATTTTAGCTTCTTCCCTTTTCACTCCAGATACATATTGTTTAAACCAAGAAGGAGGTTCATTATCGTTTTTAATTTTGGAAACTTTAGGCTCGTCTGTAAATTCTTCAACAACGCGATCAATTTCTTCGTCTAAACTTGGGGGAGGAGTAATAAGTTTTTGAATCTTTTTTGCTTTTCTTTTTTCCTTCGTTTCTGCTTTCTTTTCTTCCTTTTGTTTTTCAACATCAAGTAAATCTTGTTTTACTTTTTCAGCTTCTTCACGTTTACGTTTTCTGCTTTCTTGNGCTTTTGCAAGAGCGGCTAATTGCTTTTCCGTAGGTTGTTTCTTTGTTGGAGCAATTTCAACAACTTCAGGTTCAGGTTGAGGTACAGTTTCATCAACTTCCGCAATCTTTTCCATATTCTTTTTACCCTTTCCTTTTTTAGGCACAGGTTTAGCAATATCAAATACATCAGCAGAATATAAAGTCATTTTTATTTTAGTAAGAAAAAAAGATTACTTTTATTTTATATATAGTCGAAAAATCATACATTATGAATCATTTAAACAAATATCTGTTCTGATCTTTTTTTCCATATTTTCAATGATGCATGAATAATCCCTGAATAAGGTGAATCTGTAAAGGCTAAAAATTCACTTATGAATAATAAAATTAATGTAAGTAATTGCGATAAAATTAAAGAAGTTATTGTTATATCCATTTATATATAATCTCATACATTATTTTTCCTTTTTCCACTGTTCATTAGCAGCTTTAAAAATGTTATATTGAGGATTTGTATTTTTCATGGATCTAAACATAAGATTAATTTTTGTATCCCCAATTCTTTTTCTTAATGCCTTAATTACTTTTGCTGTGGCAGGTTGTGTTGATTTTTTTGTTACTCCTATTACGGTTTTCCTTTTTATAGGTTTAATTTTAAGTCCATCTGTCTTCATTGTTTTTTCAGGAATAATTCCAGCAGCTTTTGCAGCTTGAGATAATCCTCTTTTGTCTGCCATTTTACCAAGAGCTTTTGCACTCATTGCTAGTTTTTTACCTTCCCCTGTTGGAACAGGAGTACGATCTTGAACAAGTTCTTTTCTTTCTTTATATCCTTTTTCCATTTTTTCTTTTCTTTTTACTTTTTCTCCTTCTTCATAATTAATAATTGATTTCATGAATGTATCAGATAAAGATAAATTAACCGGAGGTGGTTTATATGTAGGTACATCTATTTCCATTCCATCTGTTTTTAAATCAGGAGCAAGATAATCATAAGTTTTTTTACCAGCTATCATAGCACCAGGAACATTCATTGTAATAAATCCTAGAGTTGAAGCAGCAGCAGTTCCTACCACTTGTGTACCAAATTCTTTAAAAGTACGTTCGCGTGTTTGAGTTCCTTGTACAACTCTACTAGGTCTATACGCTTGTTGACCTGTTTTTTGAATACTTAAAGATGGACCAGATGTTTGAGTTGTTGACATACGGGTACCAACAGGAACAGTTTGAGATGTTGATATACTAGTACTAACAGGAACAGTTTGAGTTTCACCAGGACTTGTTTCTACCCCATATTCTGATGCAGATGCAACTGATTCAGTAAATAAATCAGGTAACACTTGTCCCGGTTCAGTTCCTAATCTTTGTCCCATTTCAATGTTTTCAGTTTGAGTAGACATACCCATTTTTTCTCCTGATTGAATAGGTGTTCGTGCAGCCATTGTAACTCCTTTTTTAACTCTACCCATTTTTGTTTGACGTTTCATATCTATTGGTCCAGTAACAATACTACGCATAGCATAAGAACTTGGTTTTGGTATTGAAGGAGATGCATCATTTTGGTACGGTGTAAAAATCTTTGTCCATTCACCATGTCCGGCATGTTCACGACCNCCCGCTTCAATNCCTCCTCCAACAGTTAATTTGTCTTTCATCTTTGATCGTTTTATATCAGAANGNGTTGTTTTCCAAGGTCCAACTTGTTCAACTAAACCCCAAAAAGGTTTCATCATAGCAACCATCTTTATTATAATACTCTCATACATTATTTACTAGGTTTGTAATTGAAAACTTTACCAACCAAAGATCTTTGGTAATCTCTATCATTGTATGATCTGAATTCCCTTATACTTTGTTCTGTNGGTAACATACTTCCTATTCCTATAATTCCAGGCTCTTGATCTCTTATATGTGGAAAAGCACCTCCTCGAGGTACTTGATTTTGAGCGGGTTTGTATCCTTGAGGTAATGGTAAAAATTTTTCTCCTGTCCTTTTTGCTTCATACACGGAAGCAACTTTATGTTTAAATGAAAAAGCAGGAGTTGATCCAAGTATAGATTCACTTGATTTATCAGGTTCACGTAAATCTTGATAAATGTATCCGTGATTGGTTTTAAAACTTTTTCGACCTCCCCAATTGCTGTCTATAGTATATGCAGGACCTCCACTAGAATCGTAACTTGGTTGAGTTCCGTTCTGGACATTACTACCTAAAAAACAAGCATTTTTTCCTCTAAAGTAAGGATCAAAACGTAATGGAGCGCCAGGGTAAGAATGTTTTAATCGTGGAGTTAAATTAACATCACCAACTGATCCCACTGATCCTGGCTGAATTCGATCATAATTCCATCTGTTTAATGGTCTAATTGCATCAATAGAAAGTGAAAGTGCTGCCATGGCTATACTAATAAACACATACTTTATTTTTAAAACGGACGAATTCGTTTAATAACTCTATCTTGATGAGCAAGACCTCCTCCTAAATCATTATGTGAAAATGTATTCACTAAAATTCCTAGTTTTAATGAAAACGAAACTCCGTTTAATTTTAGAGGAATTTCTGCAGTTGTATTTCCAAGCGATAAATAAAAATCAACTTGGTTTAAAACATTTAAATTTTCAACATCAAACCATTTTTGTGGATCAGGATCTTGCCAATATGAAACTTCTCCGCTATTGCAATTAATTGGAATTTTTGCCATTTGCGGCCCTGAATTACCCCCACCTAAATTAACAGCTCCTTGAGGTAAATACATATTTGTTAAATTTCCAAGAGAATTTGAATTCACATATACATAATTGGCTCCAGAAAGTAAAATTACATTTGGGGAAGTAATAACATTTGAAATTGATGAAGTAACTCCTCCAGGAAAACCAATATACAATCTTGCATTTCTGTTTCCTGAATTTGTACTGGTTCCAAAAGTAAATGAAAAAGCGGTAACTCCCGCTTTGTTACAAGTAAAAACTAATTTTTGAAGAATTGAATTGTAAGTTACTACATATCCGCTACTAACTGCATTTATAGCAGTTTGTAAAGCTGTAGCCAAAGCATCTCCTCCTGCATAATTACCAACTGCAATTTTTGGGAAATACGGCCCGCCTGCACCACCTCCAGTTTCAGTTAAAGTCCAACGAGCTAAATTTGTACTTGCGTTATCTGTATTGACACTATTAAATACATAATAAGTAAATGGGATTTGAGCTTCAATAATTTTAAATGCTGCGATATTACTTAATGGGGCTTTACCACCAAGCAAAAACAAAGGCCAATCTGTACTTGCAGTATCAGGAGCATTCGATGAAGAAGCATCTAATGAATCAAGTTGAAATTCAAAGTATTTTAAGGAATCATTAAGACCGTAATTGTTACCGCCCATTTATTACTAAACACATACTTTTTCTACCACTTACTGGATTAATTCTAAAACATTATTTTCTCGTAATACAATCATTGCGTCATAATAAGAATAAACTTCTAATGAAGAAGGAACTGCGGCATTACCAGTAACTTGAGCTGATGTCCAATTTGCAATTAAAGCAATATCGCTCTGTTCTTCGGCATTTAATCCTGATATCTCAACACCATTAGAAGTTTCTAAATCAACAGCCATAGCAAAACATTGAGATCCCATATCACCACCAAATGAATTTCCTAGTGATTCACCAAAATCAATAGTTGGTACACCATTCGCACCAAAATTTAATAGTTTAATTCCATAATCGAATTCCTGTAATACTCCTGCAGCGTTCTGACTAGCCCATTTAATAGTATTACAACCTGAAGAAAGACGGTAATCACCAGTAATATTTAAAGCTTTGGTTAATTCGACAAATGCTTCAGCACCTCCATTTGAAATTGCTCCTCCGACATTAGAAGCACATTGAACAGGAGCGGCAGGGAAGTACCGACCACCAATTCTAAATTGGTATGTTTGAAGACTTGATTGACCATTAGAAGAAGTATCAAAAAGAGTAGCACCAGAATCAAATGCAAAATTAGGTTGTTGTCTTCTTTGAACTGCAAATAAAGCTTTTACACTTCTTGATCGTTCTTGAACTAATAAATTAATATTTCCAGACATTCCAGATGAAAAGATAAAGGTATGCCAAGAAGAAAATTTAAGAGGAACACCGCCGTCCCGTAATCCTGCCAAAAACATACTATCATAACTTGCATCAAATTCAAGAATTTCAGGAATAAGATTTACATTACCAACGCCATAAGTTGGAGCTACTTGGGTACCGGATCCAGCTGTTGAAAAAATACACGAAGCAGCTTGTTCTAAAGTAATTTCAATAGCAAGTTGAGAAGCCATAAATTTAGTTGGGATTAATTTATCTTGCGTAAATAAACCAAGTGCAAAATTGACTTGGTAACGACGTGTGACTGCGGTTTCACCGTTACCGACTACTCCTGCTGGAACTGCAGCTGAAGATGATGTAGGTACATTTCCTAAACTTGTACCAGTAACCATAGCAGTTCCTGTGGCAGCATTACTTACGCTTATTCCCTGAATGTATTTTTGTCTTACATTACAAACTCCAAAATTACTATCATTATCGCACGCAACAATAACTCCACCAATACCTTCTGCAATAGAAGTTTGGTCCATTGTCATCTGTGTGTTGGTAGCTGTCCATTCAGTCAATGATCTTACAATGACATTGTAATTGATCATATCTTCCAAAGGTGTGGCGCCATACAACAATCGAACACGACTAAAAATAGATTGAATATTGTTTTGAAACCTGGTTGCTCCAGTAGTTCCACCAGGTCCAAATAAAGTCACATCAAATTCCAAAGTAGTATTCAAAGGATTGACATATCCCTGAGCAGGGAATTCCAGACGCATTACTTGTCCAGGTGCAAAAACGGCTCCATTTTTAGGAGGAATTCGTGGCGTGATTTTTACTGCTTTGTTTGATTGAGATGGGAAAGAGTAACGGGCGTTCCATGGAACTACGACTTCTTCACTGGCTGGGTACCATTTAAAATGAGCTGACATTTATATCATTCACATACAAAATGACTAGTATTTGGGGCGGCCCCAATCTTTCCCCAAAAAAATATGAACGCTTTGAATCCTTTACAACCAATTCGATATGATAGAGATATGGTACCTGTTTACGATTCAAATCAAATTGATTTATGGGGTTTGCCTGACTGGTACGGGGTAACATGTTATAGAGTTATTGCATTAAGAGAAACTGAATCGCCAATGGTCATGGACTGGAAAATGGAAATAGAGCGACCGATGAGACCTATACATAGATACTCGAGAGTCGAGAGATTTACTTCTATTCTGGCTCAGTTGATTGCGTGTAGAGGAAAAGTCCCAAAAGACTTAATTGAGGATATAAAGAAAATCGGGTTTACTACTAACCCTGATTTGATTTGGAATGAAATTAGAGAAATATTAAAAAAGAGAAAAGGAAGGAAATATTATAATAGAATCCCAACGATTTTAGAAATTTTGGGGTTCCAGAAAGTAGGGGTTGATAGAAATAGTCTTGTGCTTGGTATTGTTGATGATTTTAGAATTATTAGTCATCGGTTTAATCAAAATAGAGAAAGTTTAGGTCGAGTATATTTTCCATCATTACGGTTTATTGCTTTTAAATTATTGGAAATGCATGGTGTCAAGTTTGGGTATAAAGTCCCATTTGCAAGAACACCAAGGAAATTAAAAGCAATGGAAACGACTTGGAGTTTATTGATTTAATAAAAGATATTAGAAGACTATTGGAGTCGTGTTAATAGTAATACGTACTTGTCCATATTGAACTGGAGACAAAAGGGCATCTGGATAAATTATACACCGGAGTTTTTGAGTAGGCTGTAAAGGAAAATTTGCGGAAGTAGTTATAGGTTGATTTCCTGTACAAACTGCTTCTGCTAAATATTCACTAAATAAACCATAAGAAATTCGAATGGTATTAGTTCCAACTACATTTGTATCTGTTCGTACACATGAAAAAGAAATTGAGACTTGTAATATTAATCCAGTATCATTTCGAAATCCAGTAGCTGTAGGTGTTAATC
>JGI25909J50240_1000180_pt1 | contig 15660 bp, 1 predicted proteins | sample LauGreSpBDMM15DD_2_FD_50240 | JGI IMG/M metagenome (IMG submission 50240) | reverse complement strand
AAGGAGGTGGTTTCTGANGAATGCACAGATGTGAGGAACACGGGCCCGCCAGGCCCAGGAGGAAGGAGGGAGTCTAAGTCAAATCAAGCTAATGAGAGGGTCAACCAAAGTCAGCAGGCAACAGACGCAGCGATGGGGAAAGCCAACCCTGTCGCCAGTTCAATGAATATCACGTCTAGCACTGCACATGAATCAAACACTGCAAATAGCCTAGAATGGGGCTCGTCGTCAACAAGAACTTCCAGTCGACGGAGAGCTACAATCAAAAATTTTACTGGTGAAGAGCAGATCCACGCTTGCGAATGGAAGAGGCGCATGGATCTCATATGCACCAAAGAATGCACTTGTAGGAACAGCATACCGCAAAGGGAAGAGGAAAAGGTATCCAAGGTACGTGGTATGGATGCTTCAGAGGATAGCTGGGGAGTAGTCGCGAATGCTGACATCCAGGACGGAGAAATTCTCACGGTCTTTGGAGGCACAACTTACGTTCTAGGCTCCACGCCTGAAGGCAAAGAGTTCAGCAAAATTCAGGCAAAAATGGTTGTCGAAGGGACGCCTCTCCAGTACACGTTCCAGGGGCACCTTGCGGAGGCCAGCACGGAGCAAGTATGGGCGGTACCGGAGCAGGACAAGAAGTTAGTGCGTACAAGGGTAGATGTTTCGTCGCGACTGAAACGAGCGCTTACTCCAGAAGGCGATCAAGGGGTGGGCCATCTGGTCAATCATACGTGCTGTCCAGAGCATCGCAATGCAGAGCTTCTGCTTACTCGAGCAATGTCTGGAGATCCCAGGAATAATCTCGAAGACGATGAAGGAGCCATATCGCTGGCAATCAGAGCTACAAGAGCGATCAAGAGACATGAAGCTATACTCATCCATTATAACCCGGAAGAAGGAATTGCCTCGTGGAAGCATGTCTTTAAATGCACATGCTGTAGGTGCAAAGGACAGTGCGGAGTATCGGCGCAGAGTAGCTGTGAGACTAGACAGGCATTTACAATGCGTGTTAAGCAATCAAAGCATGAGGGAGTACCTGATGTGAGGAGTATGATCAAGAGTGACTTCGTGCGAACTCGTCTAAATGATTTCTGGGGCAATATTGTAGAGATCACAAACGACGACGTAAAAGTGAAGGGATTCTGTGTCGCAGCTAAAAGAATCCTTACCAAGCGCATGAAGGCCGACGACTTGCAACGGGATGACCAGGTAATCAGGTGGCATGGAGCATCTAAAATTCTTAGACGATGTGCTATTGCGAGGATCTGGACACAAGCCGGTCAGTCAGCAGACGCCAAAGGAGGGTGGCTGGAAGATGAGACGGTGGACAGTGCTGTAAGATGGTCTCTGTATGGGAATACCAATGTGGCAGGACTGGCCCCATGCTCTGCCAGGAATGGATACATCCCGTGCGCGGCTCTTCATGAGCTCAGAGAGTTACTAGTAAGTACATCACCAGTGAGAGTGGGGACACCAAGAATCTCACTACGGGATGCACTCGAAGCCCTCACTGGTATGCAGGGATGTCATTGGAAAGAGATAGAGGGCCTAGCACCAGAAGATGGATTGGAGCTAGAGGTACCAGTGTTACAGCAAGCATTGCGAGACCGCTCGGACTTCACGATGGATGAGTGGCACCAAATGAACGTATGGGGTCTGCAATCAAGGCACTACGTGAGAGTAGGTAACAGGATCATGAAGCCACAGAGGCAGCGAAANCACAAGCTANCAAAGTGGCTGAAGAATGCGGGGTGGCGTATAGACATGACTTCAATGGACAANATGTTTGCCACAGTCAATGCGCACAANCATTATTTCGTCATNCACTGGAATCCCCAAGACAAAGTGTTTGAGCTGTGNGATCCGCTNGCGAGGGTAACCACCGAGGACCACCATGAAGCAATGGTACTTCTGTGGGCCATGCTCCTTGCGTCAGCTAGAANTGAAGATAATCTGTGGACTGTGGAACCAAGGCTCTCATTAAGTGAGGAACAGATTCTGGGTGGATTCCGATCGTTCCTGCTAGGCAGTCTTGGTGGTGAGAGATGCGGAGCGATCACAGTGGAGGACAAAATGAATCTTCAAAGAATGGGTATTGAGGTCCAAGGAATGGCAGCAAGGGCTACAGAAGGGTGGACGTGGAAAAGGAATACAAGCTTTCCGCAGCAGAGTAATGGTACTGACTGNGGAATGGTGGCAGTAGTTGCGATAACGCACCTGGCAAGAGGATGGCAGCTACCCACAATGGACGAGTCGATGATCAATCAGTATCGGCAATGGTTAATACAAACGATCGGGAACGACAGCGAGGATCTCTACAAGGTACCTTGTCCAAGGTGCGGAACGACACACTATAGTAACCAGATCACACCGGTAATGTGCGGGAATAGACTAGCATGCAACATAGCTAGGGAGGATCTATCGGATGCGGTGATATGTGTGGAGCAGCAAGGACACCACTCAGTGAAGGCACGAGGACAAAAACGGACGACTCAACAGCAGGGCGCGGGGAGTCACGAAACATCAAAAGCTCCACACTCTGTGGAGAAAGGCGACAATCAAGAAGCAGGTGGAAGTGAGAGTGAGGCCACGCTCGCTGGGGAAAAGCAATTATCTGCGGTAGGTGCCAGCAGGACAGACGTACGTGCAATTACGTCGGGCACCACGAGATCTGATGCGCCTCGATCATTGCCTGAGAGTGGAAAGACGGTAAAACGGCAGCGGAGCCTCAATGAGATCTTTGCACCAACCACTAACAAAGATGCACGAGAAAAAAACCAGGTGAATGAGCCTGGAGCATCTAAATTAGTGCCGCCGCTGANGACACAGACCAAACGGGACGACACCACACAAGCTTTATGGGTGCGTAACTTNTTTGGGGCCAAACAAGGGCAGCGATGGGGGGCGCCGCAGTGTCAGGAGGCTTCGAAAAGGTGTGCTGAATGCTCAAGTATAGTGGTCAACTGTACAATGCAGGAAAGATGTGTTAGATGCAAAATCCCAACATACTGCGGTAACCAGTGCAAGGAGCGACATTGGACAAAAACGCATCATCGAGAATGTGAACCTAATTCTACGAGCTGTCCAGCGTGTGGAGAGGACATTGTAAACGAAGAAAGTACGAATATAACCTGTGANCGCTGCCAGGGGGTAAAGTACTGTTCCCAGCAATGCCTCAATAGAGATTTTAATAAGCATGTGTCACGGTGTCCCATAACGCTGCCCAGCCTGATGGTTACTGAGACGCAGGCAGCTCCCACCTCAGGTGAAGGTAGAGTGCAAATGCCGACTTTACTACAACCAGGGGGTGCGCGAGATCAACGAAGCGTATTAATTGACTCTGAGGAGGCGATTAACAATATCAAAAATGAACGGTGGCAGCTGGGCAGGAAGCTCCAGGAAGAGAAGGAAGTTGATGAGCGAAACGCGGTGAAGTGCGAAGAAGCTCGAGACAGAGTTCTTGAGTGGTGCACACAGCACAACCAGAGATCAACCATGGAAACCTGGAGGGCGGAGACGGCGAGCGCGAAGGCCATTACGGAACTTCTGCGAACCACCAGGGACGACAATGATTTTGTATGTACTAGAGAGATGTGGCAAGCAGCCATCCGGGTTAGNGATGACCTTCTAGTCCCGCTTGCACAAAAACTGAGTGCCGAAAGAGGACAGCGTATATGGACAACGTGTATTGAGGGGGTGCAGGAAATTACGCTGTGCTTCCAAGGAATTCAAGCGACCAGCAGACATCAGGCGNTAGCGCTACTGAAGGATGCTGAAGTATGTGCGACAGACGGAGAGTGGGATAGGGCCACATGCGCTATTCGCCGTCGACGAGGGACAAGACCGCCTCTGGTAGCAGTGACAGTCAAGGTTCAGCCAAATGCTTCCCTCTACAGGCTCTTAACTGACAAACAACGGATTAAACAAGACAAGGTTGAAGTGTGGGTGTGCCGTGAGGAGGAAAAGCTAGGAAGTGTGACAACCCTGGTGCCGGACCCGTTGGTGGAAGGGCATTGCCTCCGATCGTGGACCAAGGTGTATGATATGCTAGGAATATCAGAGGCCTTTCAGAGAGAGCTGATACTCCTAGCAATCATGCTGGAGCAACCTTCTTTCGTGCCCTTGGATATGTTGGTGGGCAAACTGGAAAATCCATGTGTATTGACTGAAGTGTGGAAGGCAAAAGGAAGGGGAAGTGGTCCCATCCACATAGCCGGCAATCATACTCTGGTGACCCCAGGAAACAGGTTCGCCACCAACGAAGGATGCTCAATAGCAGGAACTGAGAGCTACGCAGGGCGCAAGGAGCAAGGCAACCATGCGTGTCTACATCGAGGAGCGAAATCGGGCATTCCAAAAATGCATGTGCATGTAGGCATTCCCAAATGGAGTGCAACCATGAATACATGGATGCAAAAACAGGAAGGCATGTCGCATGAATGCGCCAGTAACGTGCAGAATCTGCTGGAGATGACTCCAGAATGGTGGTCAAGGTGTCTGGTGCGAATGTGCTGGGCACCACTTGAGCAGCAGAGCGAACGAGAACGTGAAAGTGTGCTATGTATCCGGATTGAGCAAGCTCGGCGAGAAGACGCGGACAACAACAGGCAGACATCAGCCAGGGGGGTGGAGGAAGANGTCTTGAAACTCGCCAATCATATCAAAGAACAATGCTTCCCACACGCCGAAACTTTCATATCAGGGGATATAAGGTATCAAGGGTTTGAAGACCAGGAGGGATTGGGGAAAGGTATGATAACAATACGACGTCGAGGGGTAGAAATGTTTGAGGTCGACACCGCACTAGGCTGTCTCCTGGGCTTCTACATGGGCAATGGAATCCAGGCCAATAGTGGACGGGCGTATAAATGGTGTCCATTTTTGGGAACGATGGGCATTACGACGGCGCGAGTCACATCTATTTCTAGGGCAAACGATTATTATTCCAAGTCTCGAGTGCCAGTGACCTTCGGCAGTCAAATCAGCGGGCACAAAGGCTGGGATATAACAAATCCTAAGGAGAAAATGGTAAGGCGTATGCTGCAACTGCTTCAGCAACGAGCAGGGTCAGGACCAGTACTGGCACTGCTCAAAATGCCGGCATGGGAGCCACAGCCACGAATGTTCCAACAGGGCCAGGCAAGCGCCCAGGGAGAGGGTGCCCAGGGAGCTCAAGCGACTTCCAGGGAAAAGCACGAAGACGCAGCACGGAAAAAGAGCAGATATGCCATGCCTATCTGGTGGAGTAAATCAGGCCCAGTGGAGAGTCGAAAACGTCNGAACAACAAAATCGGCAGGTTGCTCAGATGGACAATGGCTGCCAGAAGTACATTGGGCGAGAGCACTCAAAAATATCTCCTCAACCGGAAAAAAGAATATCTGATTCTGGAGGGTGACAGAGCAGGAGCCAATGCAGTTATGGCCGATCAGTACGANACTGAGTGGGAATTGAAGGAGAAGAGGCATTGGGGGGTATGGGCGGAAGCTGCTGAGCAAGTAAGCGCGTATTGGCAGGCTCAGGAGCACTCCACAATGTCACACTATCTTCAGGGACTACGTGAGCAAGGTAAAATTGGATTAGCCAACTGGGGAGAGCAACTCCAAACGGAGCTAGAAATAGAATGGTGGCTCCAATGGTTGGAGTGGGAGAGCCTGTGGGCCAAAAGGGATTTCCCAAGTGATGTGATCACCTGGAANATTGGACCGCAGAGTGTCGACCTCTCCATTCCCCAGATAGCNCAAACACTCTCAAAAGGGTCGGCAATCGTCATGTTACAAGAGGTGTCTTTTCATCCAGGGGAGAGAAGAAGGATCAAAANCGTATTGAAAAAGATAGGGCCAGAATACTGGTGCTGCATGGAAGCTAGTCAGCGGGTGCGAGCGGGAATGGAGGAGAGAAAGGTCGGGGTATCAAGCAAGAACTATGCGGCGCCATGGGTGTATGCGGTAGTCACATTCTTGCACAAGGACATATTCAGAAAGCCAATCCGGCTGGACTGGGCGGGGCAGTTCACAAAGAAGGCAATGAAACACATGCTTCTGGGACGCATGTCATGCCTATGGGTCCAGAGACACAAGGAAGCTCCGATGCTAATCGCTAATATACATCAAGCAGGCTCAGCTACACCAGAGCTACAGCAACAAGTCTGGATGGCTCTACAGGGGGTGCGAGCANAGTATCCAGAAGCCCAAGGAATCTTAGGCGGCGATTTCAANGCAAATGCATCAGGTGATAGAGAGGGATATTCGCCAAATAATGCAGGNCATATGAGCATGGTCGATAATCAATTCCAAGCATGTGTAGCGACTATTAAGGGTACGCTAGTNTCTCCGCAGACACCATCGTGGATCGACACCCAGACGGGGAAAGGAGCCAGGTTAGATCACTTGGTGGGGCTGGGAGTAGAATTTACATGTACCTCCGGGAAAGTGGCCTGGGTGGGATCGCCATTCCAGGATCACGCCCGTGTGTCCTTTGCAGTGAAAATCGGAACGCCAAGAGTAAAAGACACCAATAGGGGAAAAAAGGAGCGACATCAAGCAATGACGCTGAAGCAATGGCAAGGAATCGGCCATCTAATTGATGAGCCTCTGAAAAATCGGGCCATGCAAAGTCTTGAGCGGCTTAAGGATGGGGCAGGAGATGCTGACCTTGAAAGACGGAGCATGATAGAGGCACGTATAGCGGAAGCAAAAAAAGTGATGCCGAGTACGATGAGTGAAGCCTCAGCCAGGATGCCCTTCAGGAGTAAACAACAACAGGCTCTGATGCGAACGAGGAGTAGGTTGGAAGCAGCCTTGCGGGAAACAACAGGGGGCAAGGGGCTGACTATACTACAGCTCACGTGCATGCACGATCTAGGGATCACAGCTCTTTCCAACGGGTCGCTGCAAGACAAGGAACTACTGACTGAAACGCCACAGTGGAAAGCACTGCTGAAGGCGGAAATTCAGAGCAACAAGAACCAGCTAGATGCCTTGGTCAAGAAGCAAACGTGGCAGTGTGAGAGACAGGCTAAGCGGAAAGAAGCAAAAGAGTATCTGCGTGATAAGAAGGGCCCAAGTAAATTCTGTGGGAATACGCATTCTATGCAGACACCCAAGGAATTAGTACTAGATATGCCCATAGGCGTTATGTGGATCAATCGAAAGCCAACAGCAGAATCTCAGGGGATTGTAAAGAGAATTTACGAGGAAGTCCCATCCGTGCAAATATACAAAGCGAAAGGTGAAGTGGCAATCCTCGTCTTAACTATTCCGGATGAGCAGGCAAGCGAGGGGGCAGCTCTAGTGAGGAATGCTCAGCAGACGTGGAAATGGAAATTAGCTTTGCGAAAGCCGCAACACCTAGCGGAAGTTCTCCGAGGCCTCTGTCTTAAGAAGAAACAACGCAATCCAGACAAAGGGGTCTTGCGACAACTATTGTTAGAAGTGGTCAACATCCTGTGGGAAGAGCAAGAGGGTCATCGGCATGCAATGACCATAGGTAACACGGGAAGCCATCACGGAGGGGAACGTAGTTGGTGGGCACGAGGGCCGAAAAGTCTTGAACGTCTTCAAGAGTGGGAGCAGTGGCTACAGGAGTGCCACTCGTCAGGCATCGACGAAGGGTATGATTGCGTTTCATTGGTGGATGGCAAGATCTGCGTTGAAATCAAAGGTAAGCAACAACGATTGGAAATGGATATGGACACTGGTAAGTGTATAGACACCAGCATCACTGAATCCTCCGGGAGGAAGCTCACCACTGAAACCGAAGCTTCGAGACAAGGAGATGCGAAAAGGGAGATGAGAAATCATCAACCGTACCCATTCTCAAACAGCAAGGTATGGCATGGGCCTTCAGGAACTCTAGAAGTAGTGTACGTTCAGGTAAAAGAGCTTCTTCATTGGGAAGAGTTGGCGCACATCACTAGAAGGTTAGACGCAGGGTCAGTCAGCAGAAAGATAATCATGAACCAGGGAGCTTGGAGTGAAGAAGAACAGACGATGGCTTGGGAGCGGTACATGCAAACGGAAGGGTTGAGCCAACATGTAAGTTGTCAGCATTGTCAATGCCAGGAAAAGCCGATTGCAGTGGTTGTCCCAGGCAAAGACCAGCAGCGTCGTCAGCTAACTTGCTTCTGCATGGGTTGCTGGAGCTTTACAAGCATTCATCACAGCAGAAGGGCACCGAGTAACGTCTCATTCTTCAAGCAATACAATCACGAGACAGGTAAGTTCCATCGAGCATTACCATACACAGATGAAGAACACCCAAGGAGAATTCGTGGGCCGGTCACAGATCATGAAATGGACCACTTCAGGAAAACTAAGCTCAAGCTTAGGAAGGCGGGAGGACCAAACAAAGAAACCAATGAGCTATATCGATCACTAACGGCGGAGGAGCTAGCAGTCGTCCGGACCTGGGCGGACCGCGCATTAAGTGACGTGCAGAGTGCAGCCTCGGCGCTTACAGATGAAGACTTGAGATGCGCGATACGACTGCTTCACAAAGGTGGGGACACCAGCGACAAACCAAGCGACTGGAGGCCGATTGGTCTTCTCAATGTGGGAACCCAATTAGTCCATCATGTCATCAACTACAGACTGACCACCATTACGGAAGTGGAAAACATCATCGTGCCGGGTCAGGATGGGGGAAGAGCCGGAAGAGGTGTGGATTTGAATCAGCTTAAGCTCGAGTGGATCACGAGTGAAGCGAAACGGCTAAAACAGAGAATAGTCCGAATCGATATTGACTTCAAAAACGCCTTCAATAGCATGTCCCAGAGTGCCCTCTGGGAGGTGATGAGAGCGTACAATATTCCGGATGTTGACCTGCTGGAAGCCATCTATGGCAGGACAACAGCGTGCATGGATCCAGAGGACCCCAAATGCGCAATCATCACATTCCTGACAGGGGTAATACAAGGAGGAGCGTCTTCTCCCCGTATCTTCACGGTCTTTATTAATGCCCTGCTGGANCATTTGACGCATACAGGAAAGGCATTGGGCATCAGTCATGGTATCGAAGAAACAGATCAGTTCAACCATGTAGCCTTCATGGATGACATTACNGTGGTAGCGCAGGATGATCCGGGATCACAAGTCTTGATGGACGCTGTCCAGGAATTTGAATTTTGGAGCAATACCAAATTGAACATGACCAAGACAGTAGCAATGAATATCAATGACGAAGGTGAGGAAAAGGATCCGCCTCAAATTACGTATAAACAGAAGCCAATCAAAGTCCTTAAAGCTAAGGAGAGTTGTAGGCACTTAGGCTTCTGGGCGACACCTGATGGGGACACGACGAGTACTAAAAAGCGTGTGTTTAAGAAAACAAGGGAAGTCTTAGAGCTTCTCATGCACCATCCGCTGGAGACCAAGACAGCGAAAGAGCTTTTCCAGAGTATGGCGGTAAGCGTATTCAGATTCTCGGCAGCCCAAGTGCGGTGGAGTCAGGCCGAACTCGATCAGCTACAGTCCTTATGGACGAGAGCATACAAGAGGGCCGAAAGTCTGCAGAATGGTACAGCGTCAGACATCTTTGTTTTTCCGAAAAGATGGGGAGGGGAAGAGTTATCCACACCGATCAATATCATCGCCCAGGAACTCTGCAACAACATTCGTAGGTGCCTGGTGCATGATGATGTAACGAAGTCTATTACTGTCCAGGAACTCCAAAGAGCCAAGGAAGAATTTATGTGTCATACGACTCGCGAATTGTACGACGAAATGGAGTTATGGGGGTGGGACGAAGTACAGCACAACCGGTGGGCGAGAGCTCTGAAGGCGAGCCACAGGGTGGGGGTGCGGCCAATATGGTACTTGGAGGAAGAAGAACAAGAGAATAAGCGACTGAGTTGGGCAACAGCGACAAGGTCAATACGCAGACTCAGAGCACGAATCACCAAAGTAGGAGGCAGGCGGGATCAACCCATGGAGTTAGAATGGCAACTGGAGGATGCCGCTCAATGGGAACTCTTATTTTTGGGGGAAGAGGTATTCTGGAAGACAGCTGGAGCCATCAGAGCAGCAGGGTATGACTCGATCTATAGTCTAACACAAGATGCTAACGAGAAAAGTAGCCCAACGCCACTACTCACTCGGGAGAATCAGGGTAGCAGAGGTACAAGGCACCTTCGACTGCTAATACCCAAGGGCATAGCAGGAGTATCAGAAAAAGAACGGACGATTCTACAAGCATGGCTGGAACTGGTTGACTGGACTGGGCTGGGAGTACTGCCCAAGTCTCAAGTATCGAGAAGGATAAAGCTAAACATGAATCCAATGAGCCAGGTGTTTCAATGGCTGCGGAAGGAAGAGCGTCAAAAGGGGATTAAGGACTCTGAAATGGCGCACTTGTTCACAGACAATCGCAAAGAGCTTAAGCAATTGGCGGAGGCCATTCGACGCCAAGAGCTTAATGCTGCCAGTAGAGTGGAAGTGATGGGCGGAGGGGAAGCGCTGAGCACAGCACTCATTGCGTGGCTTAAGGAGGACGATGAGGACATTGAGATAGCCATGAGAGTAGTGGAAGCGGTGTGGCCACGGGTATGTTTAGGGCGAGCTCAAGCCCATCTCGATTGGACAAAGCCGTGTGAAACGAAGGTGGATCTCATCCAGGTGATAGAGAGCTGGGTACGCATGAACAATGCTAGATGTGCGCGGCACTTAAGCAAGTTGGAGTATCGCTGTCCCAAGTGCCAGCACGGCATGTGCACTGTATGCAATGAGATAGAGGGGCGTATACAATGTCTGTGGTGCATGGAGCCTTTTCCACAAGTGCCCCATGCACATCAACAGCAGGCACACAGTCGCGCCTGCACGAAGCAATGTCTCAATATCCATGCCCTGGGGGAACAGTGGATTGAAGAGGTCACAGATGTGGAGGAAGTGCAAACACTCCAGGAAGAGTGCCTTGAGGAAAAGCTTAAGTTTAAGGCCCACATTCGAGGGTGGAAGACAGAGATTAGGAAGGAAAGATGTCAACAACTGTTAGACAAAAATGGATATAATCTACGAAGAGCCCTACTGAGACCGCTGTGGAAAGACGTCTTGCTCATCCCCCGAGACTGGTACCCCGAGCATCAACCGAGGTATGAGACGCCAGGGTGGTGGTATGTACCGGCGGAAGAAATTCTAGGACGAGAATGCAAATCCTGCAAAGTATTTCATGAACTGACAGAGTATGTAGGTGCAAAAAGACGAAAAGATGGCCGAGGACAATGCAGAAATTGCCAGTCGAAGGAAAGCCAAACAGACGTACCGAGTACTCGAAGGAAAAGGAAAAATGCAACGTACAAAAGGGCGGCTGTGATGATTGGCGATGGCAACCCCCGACGATCGGAACGAATGAGTGGGCGAGAGCATGTGGATTACAGAGAAAGTTTGATGGAAAGTGACACTAAGAGTGACAGTGACGAGGAAGATAGTAGCGCGACACTGTCATACAGGCTCAAATTGCGTGCGGCGGACACTCGATACATTACTAGCAGCGAGGATGGCAACAGGGGTGATGTAATCTGTACAGTTGAACAAGTCAAAGAACTGATAGCCAGGAAAGCCGCCGCGGAGGACGGGATTGCCGCGATCTGGCTTACCACAGCAGAGATGGGCTTCTCTTTGACGGAAGAACAAGATGAAGTTGTATGCGCCAAGGATGTGAAAGCAGGAAGAATCACTGACAGATTCTTAGCACCAGCGATATCAAGGTTTGCTACTGACGTGTGGAGTATGAGCAAGCAAACTGCAGGTGTTAGAAAGAAAGTGGAGGACTTGCATCAGAGATGGGGCAAAACCAACGTGATGTCGAACAGCGAGAATTTCAAAGCACAAGCTGATAATGAAGCCAAGGTGACAAAGGAATTCATCAGGATCATTCAACGGAAAAATCTCCAATGGGAAAAGGATTCCATAGCAAGAGCAGCAAATGATCCAGAGCATGTCCCAGACTGCAATGTTAAGGCTACGGTGGGACAACATTTCCTCTTCCACGAGCCGATTCCAACAGCAATGAACGGACAAGGGTACCTTCGGGTAACCACGAAGTCATTGTGGTGGCAGCATGCACAGTTTCCGAAAGTATGGACAGCGGAAGGACTTTCGACGTGCAGTGAAAATGGTTACCAATGGACAGTCAATAGCACGACGTGGAACCATCTTCGAGTGCAGTGGCAGGGACAGCAGGAGGAGGTGGCAAAGCAACAGGCAGCTGAGGAAGCCAAAGCTAAGGCTGAAGCAGAACAGCAGGAGGAGGCGGCAAAGCAACATGCAGCTGAGGAAGCCAAGGCTAAGGCTGAAGCAGAAGCGAAACGCATACAGAAGGAGGCAGCAAAGCGACAGACCGCTGCGGAAGTCAAGCGAAAGAAGAAGGAGAAGCGCAAGCGGGAGGAGCCTCTAGATTTGTTAAGGAGCATACATGAGGAGGTCCATCTTCAGAATACTCTGGAAGCTAGTGGGTACAGATCCCCAACATGGCGGATCCTACGGGCACTGAAAGGCTGCTCCGAAGCTAAGGTTCTCGTTGGAGAATCAATGATTACTGCGGCTCCATTTTTTGAAGGAGCGGGACGACCATCAAAGCCATATTGGGGGCCTCAGCAAGGAAGGAGAGTCATACTGTGGGAAAGCTTAAGTCCGGAGGACCAGCAAAAGTGCCTTACGGAGCTTCAGAATGATGAAGAGTGGGTGGTATGGTGCAAGGCCAATCCAAAAGACAAGACGACACAAGCATTTCGGGAGTATGGGAGGTGCATCTTCGAAGGTAAGCGAGCAAAGGCAACCCAAGCTAACGACAACCAAGAAGGGAGCTTAGGTGGCAGACACGTTACCAGAGCGCGAGGATGGTGGAAGCGAGGGGACGTAGCCGCATGTGCCGCTCAAACGAACATGCAATGCTGGGCGTCCAACAGAATGATCTTTGACGACGAACAGGTAGCAATTCAACTGAGTGAGGCATGGGAGCATGACAGCAGTAAGGATGAATTAAATGTTGTATTACAGGGCCTAGAACAACATTATTGGAGGGGAACGGAAGCTGGGTGGCTTGGATGTTACGACTTCCCAGGTGAAACCTGGGCGGGAGATGGATCGGTCTACAAATGGGTAATGGGTGCAGGCTGCGTCTGCCTTCAGAGACCTGGGTATATTCTCATGGTTAGGGTGGGCAGAGAAGAGGAGGGGGTCAGCTCGTTGAGAGCAGAATTAGCAGCAATAGCCCGCACTCTTCAAGCAGTCCCGGTGGAGAGCGACCTGATCTATCTATGTGATAGTGAAGCAGCTCTCAACAAGATATCACGGTGGATAGGAAGTGGCCCACGTACCACGCTCGCTGGAGATGCGAATGCGGATATAATGGCGACAATCATCGAATGCTTGAGAGAACGAGTTCTGAGAGGGGCACGCACTTTCATGGTGAAGATTAAGGCACACCGAGGAGAACCTCTCAATGAGAAAGCTGACACTCAAGCTGAGAACGCACGGCAACTATCACCTGAGTGCCAGCAGTGGACAACGCGCACTCAAAGGATGACGTATGAGTGGGAGGACAGCAGTGGAGTGCAGCATGTCACAGCATGGTCAAAAGCGGTTCGGAATGCAATGCTAAGAGGGGGAGCTGAACATCAAGTACAAAGAGTACTGGATCGTGCGGGATCTAATTGGAACAAGAACTTTCCACTATCTACTGAGGCTGGAAGGCAAAACATCAGACAATCGGCTAGTGAAGGAGTCCAGAGTGAATTGATGGGTGCAAAGGACTGGGGGAGGAGATGCATGACCCAGCTTCAGGAAGTAGAAAATTGGAGCAAGCCGGCGGCCACTACCTGGGCAGCTGAGTTCTTGTTGAGGGAAGGTGAAAGCAGGGAATGCCTAGGGTCGTGGATTAACTCAAGTGCAGTGCATGAGGCGAAGAGAAGACGAGCCAAACAGGTCATCACATGCTCCTTCCCATGCGGAAAGTGGTTACATATGATTGGCGTGAGGAAGAGCCCAAGATGCGAGCTTTGTAGAGGAGAGAGGCGGAAAGACAAGGCGTCGGATGAGGCTCTACCATTTGAAACAGTGGCGCATCTTCAAAGCGCAGGATGTAAAGCGCAAAAGAAAAGCGTCATTGGTGCCCACAACAGGTGCTGGGGGTATCTAAGGGGCGCCATTCTAATGCATGGTGAGGCGAAAAGAAATCTTGAATTCATTGGGGGGGAACGAGATAGGCAGCTGCAACAGTTGTGGGCAGAGACAAGGATTGGCGACATCCTTCCGTGGGAAGATGTGGAAAGAGAAGCAGAACAGCTTCTTGAGGGTACACGAGCAAATGTAAGGGACCCGGAGGGCAGTGGCGCCAGCCAGGAAAAAGATGATGAACGAATAGGTGATTGGGATGAAGCAGATCCCTATGATGAGGTTATCTTTGGGCGAAGGCGTCCTGACTCGGTTGCAATTGAATGGACCAGCAAGACTGTGTATGTTTTGGAGTTCAAGCGCACCTCGGATCAAAGACATAATTACCGTGAGCACGGAGAGCGTAGGGCACGGGCTCAGCATGATGTCCTAGTCAAGAGCCTTGACACAGTAGCAAAAGGGGCAAAAGGAGAAAATGCGGGATGGACAATCAAACTGATCATCTTTGTGGGGGGCACATGTGGATCTGTGCATGTGCAAACATTCAATAANAATATGANGGAGCTCGGGGTGGTTGAATCGAAACGAAACACAATTCGAAGGGGATTTGTGCATGAGTTGCTGAATGCACAAGACACGGTCCTGTGCTCATATTTTGCGCAAAGAATGGGTACGAGGAGCGATGGTTGGGATCGGAAAGGTAATGGGGACGAAATTTTTCAGGGACTGGAAAGATTTGAACGACAACTGGGGGAAAGCAGTGGAAAGGAACGTGGACAGGAAAGTAGAGATGAACAGGGCAAGTAAGCAGGTTGACGTGGGAAGGTTGAAGAGGAATGTGAGGGTTTGGGGATGGCAACCTGAGCCTTCAATGGGAGATAGCGGGCGGGGCAGGGCACCAAGGGCTGCTCTAAAGGAAGTGACTTAGAAGAATTTAGAGTCTGGCAAACTCTAGAAGGGTGGTGGAAGGCAGAAGATTAGAGTCGGGCAAACTCTGAGATGGGGAAGGGGCCTAAAGTCTGGCAAACTTTAGGACATGACGGTGGTTTGTATGTATATGTCTAAATGTATGTATAACGGTATCTACATATATGTATGCGGAGAAGGGGGCCTAAGGTCTGAGAAGATCTGGGGTGTGACGGTGGATAAATGGGAGGGAATGATCGGAGCCAAATTTTTTGCCATCCAGATGGCTCCGAGGAAACTTAGGTAAAAGGTGAGAGGACTAATGATCCTCAAGCCGAGAGGGGCGAGTGCACGAGTTGCCACGCACCCACACCTGCCCAGGGTCTGGAGAGAGGCAGGGATGGAGGGGAGGTAAAAGGTCATGAGGGTCACACGGGCATGATCTACAATAGTGGGGGTATGCGACATCGGTGTTGGTCACTTGTAATAGTGAACACCGAGAGGGGTAGACAGGTAGGAGACGTAGTACTCCACCATGGTCTACCTGGGAATAGGGATGTCACCAGTGCACCGACAAGGTCATGGTGAGAGCATATTCGCATGTGCTTCAACCCTAGTCCGGTGAGGAGAGTACCGAGCCCAAACAGG
>JGI25909J50240_1000106_pt1 | contig 20428 bp, 17 predicted proteins | sample LauGreSpBDMM15DD_2_FD_50240 | JGI IMG/M metagenome (IMG submission 50240) | reverse complement strand
TTTAAAATCTGAAACTGGTAATCCTACATCTTTACTAATTTGAATTAGTTTGCTTTTAATATTTTCATATTCTTTTTTTTCTTTAGTAAAGAAATTATGCCATTTTTTATTTTCACCTAAAAAACTTTCAAAATTTGGATTAATTTCATTGCCTACATAAAATTTTATAAATTCCTCTCTGGGAATTCCATGTTTAGAAGAAAGTCTTAAAAGTTCTCCGTCAAAATTGATTAATTTTTTATTCTCAACGTAATTTAGTTGAACTAATTCTTCTTGTGTCGCTGGGTTCAGTTGCAATTGTAAAATATCTTGGCTAATTTCTTCTTTAATTAACTGATAATTCTTTTCTTTGCTTGGACTGAACTTAGATCTAGCAAGTACAGTTTCTAATTTTTCTTTCTGATAAGAAATAAGTTTTTTATAATTTTTTGATAGTTTTTCAAAAGTTTTTAATATTTTTGGCTTAAGCTCAATTTCAAGAGCCGCTAAAGAAATATTGTACTCATCATTTTCTTCTTCAATAGCTTCAACACTCTTATTATCTGGATCTTCCTCTTTGTCTTTCTTTGATTTAGGTTCTTTAACTGCTTTTTCAACACTTTTTTCAGCTACAGCTTTTGTAAAATTCCCATCTTCTAAATAATTACTATCAAGATCAATAATATCTCTAACCAACATCTCGCTGGCATTTAATTTATCTTTCCATTCAAATATTTTTTTTGCCATCAATGGACTCTCTGCCAACGCAGAAACCATTACATATTTTCCAGATTCTATTCTCTTTGCGATTGCGATTTCACCTTCTCTGGATAGAAGCTCAACTCCGCCCATCTCTCTAAGATACATTCTAATTGGATCATCGCTTCTATCAGAAGTTTTTTCAGCTTTTGGTGCCTCTTCTTTTGTCTTAACTTTAAAATCAGACTTTTGTTTTACTAAGGTAATAAGATTGTCAAAAATATTTAAGACAGCTTTTTCTAAACTTTCTGGAGTGCTGTTTCTTTTTCCTAAAGATTTTTTTAATTCTTCATGAGTAATAAATCCTCGAGCCTTTCCACGCTCAAGCAATTTCTCAAATGATTTTGAAATAAGCTTATCTGCTTTCACTTTAATATCTGTTTATTGGAGCAGTATATATATTTACTAGGATAGAAAATTACTAGACTTTTTTTGATGCTACAATCTGATCTTTTAAGGATAAAAGTTCATTATACTGAGCCTCGTTCATATTTTTTGATAATGATTCTTCAGCATCTTTTAATCTGCTCTCAAGTTTCAAATTATCGACTTGTTCAATCAGATCTTTTAAAAAATTATCAAATTTTTCTTCATTTAAATTTTCTGAAATTCCTTTTATAGATGAAAATTCGTTTATATCTTTAATAATTTGACCGAAATTATTTTCTTCTAAATGCTTTAATAAATTAAATTCTTTGAAAGTCTCAATCTTTTCTAAAATATTTATCAAAACTTTCTTTAATGCTTCTAAATATTATTAAAATTAATTAACGAAAATTTTTCAGATTGATCTTTTATAATCTGAATATTATTCAAAAAAAGATACATCAAAGAAAATTCTTTAAGTTCAAAAGATGAATACCTTGTAATTTTTCTTGTAAGTTCTTTAGTTTTATTAAGTGGCTTAAGACTTTTAGCTTTTCTATTTGAGAATTGTTCAAAAATTTTATTTTTAAAAAAACTTATATAATGTTTTTTTACTGTTGAATCTTGAATTAGTTGACATAAATCCATTATTTTTTTTTCAAATCCAGCTCTTTCTTCTGGTTGCTCTGATTGTAATTCTTGTAAATTATTTTCAAAAACAAAATTACCAATATCAATTTTTTGATCTAACAAACTCTCAAAATTATTTCTTCCATTCTTTCTTACAAAAGAATCTGGATCAAAACCATTCGGCAAAATCAAAAAAGATAATGAATAATTTGGCTTCATATAAGCAATTAACTTTTCGGAAATTTTGTGAGCAGCGTTTTGACCACTTCTATCACCATCAAAACAAACTACCGGATCATTAAAGTAGCGCCATATTAAATTTAAATGAGATTCGGTCATTGCCGTCCCTAGTGTTGCAACTACATTTTTAAAACCTGCCTGATAAAGACTAATCGCATCCATATAGCCCTCAACAACAAAAACAATTCCACTTTGTTTATTTTCACTTTTTGCATTATTTAAATTATATAAATTAAAACCTTTTTTAAAAAATTCAGTTTCTGGCGAGTTAATATATTTTGCTAAATAATTTTGACTTAATGCTCTTCCGCCGAATCCAATAACATTATTATTGTAATCAAAGATTGGAAAAATTAATCTATTTTTAAACCGATCAATAAGTTTATTGTTCTTTTCATCATGAAAAAATACTCCACTCTCAATAAGTTCTTTTTGGTTAAAATTACTAAACAAAGAAACATTTAAACCATATTCTCCGGAATATCCTATTTTGAATGTAGATAATATTTCTTGAGTCAAGCCCCTGCCAAGAGCATATTTTTTTACGCTTTCATTTTCAGAAAAGTTTTTTTGATAATGCTTCAAAGCAATTGTTAATATTTCATCATATTTTTTTCTTTTATTTTCTACTTCAATATTTTCTTTAGTAAATTTAAATGCAGGCATCCCGGCCTTTGCTGCTAATTTTCTAACAGCATCACCAAAATTTAATTTTTCAACCTTAACTAAAAAATCAAAAATATTTCCATGCTCACCTGAACTAAAGCAATGATAAAACCCTTTTTCATCATTGATAGTAAATGATGGTGATTTTTCTTTAGAAAATGGAGACAGGCCAATAAATTCTCTGCCTCTTCTTTTTAATTGAACTGAAGCTCCTACTATGTCGGAAACTTTGATTCTTTGTTTAATCTCTTCTAAATATTCTTTTGGAAATTTCATTTACTTAGTAGTTCTTTTAATAACGCTCCTGCTTTAGAAAAATCTATACTCCCAGAGTATTTGGACTTTAAAATTCCCATTGCTTTACCCATATCCTTAATTGAGGCCGCTCCCGAATCTTTGATTGCACTTTCGCAAGCTTTTTTAGTTTCACTATCATCTAGTTGCTTTGGAAGAAATTCTTGAATAATATTTATTTCTTTATCTTCTTTTTCTGCCAAATCATTTCTTGAAGCCTTTTTATAAATTTCTAATGATTCTCTTCTTTGTTTTAACATCTTATTAAGAACTGTAATTACATCTTCATCTTTAATTGAAGTATCTTTTACTCCGGCTCCTCTCTTTTCAATTTCTTTATCTTTCACTGCAGAAACTATGAGTCTTAAAGTAAGAACCTTATCTTTATCTTGTTTAAGTGCTGATTCTTTTAATTGAGCGTTTACCTTATCTAATAAATTCATAAGTTTTAAATTACTCTAAATAATCCAATTGCTCAAAAGAAAATATTACCAACTTGACTGGCGATTAACTTTTTCATAATGTTCGCCAACTTTTAAATAACTTAAAAGCTCTTAACTCATGGGTTGTATTTGTCTAAAGAAACTAATTTAGAAAATAAATACAAAATAAAAAATTCTATTAATCCTAATGCTATTTTAATTCTCGAAGATGGAGAAGAGTTCCATGGATTTGGAATTGGTGCTTATGGAATTTCTTCTGGTGAAATATGTTTTAATACTTCAATTACTGGTTACCAAGAAATATTAACTGATCCTTCTTACTCTGGGCAAATTATAAATTTTACTTTCCCACATATTGGAAATGTCGGCGCTAATAATGAAGATTTAGAGGGTGATAAGACTTGGGTTAAAGGTGCAATATTCAGCGCCGAAGTATCTCATTCATCTAATTACAGAGCTTTAGAAAATTTAGATCAATGGTTAAAAAAAAATAACATTACTGCAATTTATGGAATTGATACTAGAAAACTTACTTTAAAAATAAGAAAACTTGGACCAAAAAAAGCAACGATAGCTTTCAAAGAAGAGTACAAGCATAATGTCAAAGAACTTTTAGAGATTACCAAAAAATTACCTAGCTTAGAAAATTTAGATCTTACTAGAGAAGTTACTTGCAAAAAATCCTATCAATGGATTGGTAATAAATTATGGAATGCGAAAGGATATGAAGTTCAAAAGAATAATAAATACAATATTGTTGCAATTGATTACGGTATCAAAACTAATATTTTAAGAAATTTCTCTGAACTGGGGTGCAAAGTAACTGTTGTCCCCTCAATAACTACCGCCAAGAATATACTTGATTTAAAACCAGATGGTGTTTTTTTATCTAATGGACCTGGAGATCCGGATCTTACAGGAAAATATGCAATTAAAATAATTCAAGAGATAATATCCTCAAATACCCCTGTATTTGGAATATGTTTGGGACATCAATTGCTAGCTTTAAGTCTTGGTGCAAAAACAAAAAGAATGCATCAGGGGCACAGAGGCGCGAACCATCCCGTTAAAAATTTAACTAATAATAAAGTAGAAATCACAAGTCAAAATCATGGATTTGAAGTTATAAAAGATAGCTTACCTAAAGACGTTGAGGTTACACATGTGTCCCTTTTTGACGCTTCTATTGAAGGTATAAAATCAAAAATTAAACCGGTATTTTCTGTGCAATATCATCCAGAAGCATCTCCGGGTCCACATGATAGCAATTATCTTTTTAAAGATTTTATAAATTTAATAGAAAAAAATAAAATTAATGCCTAAAAGAAAAGATATAAAATCAATTTTAGTTATTGGAGCCGGACCTATAATTATTGGTCAAGCATGTGAATTTGATTATTCAGGAACTCAAGCATGCAAAGCACTAAGATCTGATGGTTATAGAATTATTCTAATCAACTCAAATCCAGCAACTATTATGACTGACCCTGATGTTGCTGACAAAACTTATATTGAACCTATTACCACTGAAATTATAGAAGAGATTATTAAAAAAGAAAAACCTGATGCGATATTGCCAACTATGGGAGGTCAAACCGCACTTAATGCTGCTATGGCACTTAAGAAGGAAGGAATTTTAAAAAAATATAATATTGAATTAATAGGTGCTAATTCTGAAGCTATAGAAAACGCTGAAGACAGGGAAAAATTTAAAAAAAATATGACCGACATTGGTCTTGAGTGTGCAAAATCTATAATTTGTAGATCAATTGAAGATGCAAAGAAAAGTTTAAAATCAATTGGCCTGCCAGCAATTATCAGGCCTTCTTTTACTCTTGGCGGGTCTGGAGGTGGTATTGCTTATACTGAAGAAGAGTATTTAAAAATTATAGCAAATGGTCTTGATCTTTCTCCAACAAAAGAAGTTTTAATAGAAGAATCTCTGTTGGGATGGAAAGAATTTGAAATGGAAGTAGTTAGAGACAAAAACGATAATTGTATAATTATTTGCTCCATTGAAAATGTTGACCCAATGGGAATTCATACCGGCGACTCTATTACTGTAGCTCCTGCATTAACTTTGACTGATAAAGAATATCAGATCATGAGAGATGCTTCATTTAAATGTATTAGAAAAATTGGAGTTGAAACAGGAGGTTCTAATGTTCAATTCGCAATCAATCCAAAAAATGGAAGAATGATTATTATTGAAATGAATCCAAGGGTTTCTAGATCCTCTGCATTAGCTTCAAAAGCAACTGGGTTTCCAATAGCAAAAGTGGCTGCAAAACTTGCTGTTGGTTATACTTTGGANGAANTAAAGAATGAAATNACAGGAACAACCCCAGCCTCGTTCGAGCCAACTATTGATTATGTNGTTACTAAAATTCCACGATTTGCATTTGAAAAATTNAAAAATACTGAGGCAATACTAGGAACAGCAATGAAGTCTGTTGGTGAGGTGATGTCTATCGGAGGAAACTTTAAAGAGTCCGTTCAGAAAGCATTGGGTTCCTTGGAAATTGGACTTGATGGCTTTGATCAGAACGAAGAAATAAATATGCAAGATTTAAAGAAGAAACTTATAGAGAGAACTCCTCAAAAAATACTTTATGTAGCAGAGGCTTTTAGAAGAGATCTAAAACTAGACGAAATCTATGATATGACAAAAATAGATAAATGGTTTTTAGAACAAATACAGGAACTGGTTATTGTAGAAAATCAAATTAAAGATGAGGATGTTTTAAATAATAAAGAAAAACTCCAATATATTAAATCAATCGGTTTTTCAGATAAAAAAATTGCAAAAATTTTAAAAATAAAAAGCAATGAAGTCAGGTCCGCTAGGAATAAATTTAAAATTCATCCTATATATAAAAAAATTGATACATGCGCCGGAGAGTTTGAATCTAAAACTCCTTATATGTACTCTACTTATGGAAGTAGTGATCTAAGTACTTGCGAATCTGAGCCAACAAACAAAAAAAAGGTTATTATTTTAGGTAGCGGACCAAATAGAATAGGACAAGGAGTAGAATTTGATTACTGCTGTTGTCAGGCAAGTTATGCATTAAAAGAAGTTAATTATGAGACCATTATGATTAACTGTAATCCTGAAACAGTCTCAACCGATTATGATACGAGTGATAGATTATATTTTGAGCCTTTGACTGAGGAGCATGTAATTGAAATTATTAATAAAGAAAAAAGCAACGGTTCTCTTTTTGGCGTTATAGTTCAGTTTGGTGGTCAAACTCCATTAAAACTTGCAAAATTTATTCATGAAAATAATATTCCAATCTTAGGTACTCAACTTGAATCTATTGATCTTGCTGAGGATAGAGAAAAATTTAAAAATTTTGTAATCAAAGAAGAATTGCTTCAGGCAGAAAGTGGACTTGCAAGAACTGAGGCTGAAGCGCTTGAAATCGCAAAAAAAATAAATTTCCCGATAGTAATTAGACCTTCATATGTTTTGGGCGGTAGAGCTATGGAAATTGTATACGATGAAGATCATCTTAAAAAATATATAAAAGAAGCAGTTAAAGTTTCAGGAAAAGATCCTGTTCTAATAGATAAATTTATTAACGATGCAATTGAAGTTGATGTTGATGCTATTTGTGATGGCAAAGATGTTTTTATTGCAGGCATAATGGAACATATTGAAGAGGCAGGAATTCACTCTGGAGATTCTGCATGTTGTATTCCTCCGTATTCATTAAAACAAAATATTATCGATGAAATATCAAAACAAACAAAGAAGATTGCCTTTGGTTTAAAAGTATTGGGACTTTTAAATATTCAATTTGCTGTAAAAGATGATCGAGTTTATGTCTTAGAAGTGAATCCAAGGGCCAGCAGAACCGTTCCTTTTGTAGCGAAATCTATTGGAGTTCCTGTTGCAAAAATTGCAACAAAAGTAATGACGGGTTTAAAACTAAAAGATCTAAATTTAAATAAAAAAAATCATAAATTATATTCTGTCAAAGAAGCTGTATTTCCTTTTAACAAATTTCCAAATGTAGATACCTTGTTAGGACCTGAGATGAAATCAACAGGAGAAGTTATGGGTATTGATAAAACATTTGGTCTTGCTTTTGCAAAAAGTCAATTTGCAACTGGTAATAAAATTCCAAAATCTGGCGTTGCTTTCTTATCTGTTAAAAAAGATGACAGAAAACATATTCTTAAAATTGCACAAGAACTAAAAAAATCAGGATTTGATATTATTGGAACTTCTGGAACTTCTGATTTTTTAAATTCATCAGGAGTTGAATGTAAAAAAATTAATAAAGTTATAGAGGGAAAACCTCATATTGAAGATTCTCTTAACGCTAAAAAAATTGCTTTAGTTATAAATACATCTCAAGGTAAGCAATCTATAAAAGACTCTTTCTCTCTTAGAAGAGCGGCTCTTACAAGTGGTACTCCTTACTACACAACTATTGCTGGAGCCAATGCAATTACTGAAGCTATTAAATCTTTAAAGAATTATAAATTTGAAGTTCTTGCTTTGCAGGATATAAATTAATTAACTTTCCAATCAGTTTCAAAAGTTACATAATTTACTTGAAGACATCTTCTGTCTCTTTTAATTTCTTTTTTTTCCAATCCATGCCAAGTGTCAGGACCACTTGTAAAAGCATATCCATAATTATTCCTATAAGGCACAGTTTTTACTAACTTTAAATTCTTATCATAAAAATCTGTACCTAATTCTTCAGATTCATAATTATCTGGATTTGCAAATAACAGACATGACATTAATTTTTCTTTAATATCGCAATGAGGCTTAAGCCAAAAACCAACTCTATCAGCAATGATTTCAACTCGTACATAAGCTTTGCTTAAATCTTTTTTAATTTTTGAGCCAATATATTTAGCTGTTTCCATTCTGCATAATTCATCAATAAATTTTTTTAAATGTGGATAGTCTTTATAATTATCTTTTGTGACAAACTCTCTTATCTTTCCTGCTTTGCCTCCCGTAGGATCTCCAGATCTATATGACCCTGCGCCACCATCTACCGCTCTAGTGCCATCAAAGTCGATTTTAATTTCCGGAACCTTCGCTTCGCAGATTTCTTTTATTTGTTCTTCAGTTAAGGGCTCTGTTAACTCCCAGTGATCAAATGGATAGTTCGAATGAGCTGACTTATTTTGAAACGATTTTAAAAAACTCATTAATATTAATTTAACCTTTCTTTTATTATTCTCGCAATACGTTTTGTCTCATCTAATTCCGGATAACTCCAATTATCAATATTTTCTCCTAAAAATTTGATAATCCCCTTTTCTCTAAAACTATTAAGAAAATACTCAAATCTGTTATTTCTTCTCTTGGCCTTCATTTTAGCCACAAATATTGGCTTTTGTGTGATCGCACACTCAGAAATCATTGAAGTAGAATCGCAAGTTACAATAATTGTTTTGGATAATTTAAGAGCTGATAAATAAAATTCTTTACTAACAAAATCAATAATAACTGCTGAATTTAAAAAAAACTTTTTAGCGAAATCAATAATGTTGTCTGGTGTTCTTCTTGATCTAACAAGAATTAATTTAAAATTCTTATCTAAAAAATTATCTTTTATTAATAAAAAAATATTTCCAAGATCAATCTCGTTAAAATCATAATACCTATTAGGACCTCCCAAGATTAAAGAAACAATCTTATCATTTTCAGACAGATTATATTTTGAGAAAACATTACTACTATTATCAATCTCTTGTTTAGTAATATAATGAAGAGCTCCAAATGTATTTAATACATTGTTCCCCTTTTATTTGATCGTGCTCTGGAGCAACAATTAAATCAAAATTTGAAAAGTTTATCTTGGGGTTCTGAATATGAATATTGAATAAATTTTTATTATTTCTTTTTAAAAATAAAGAAGAAATGATGCTATTTTTTCCACATGAAATAAGGACTTGATTCTCTATTTGATCTGGAATTTTTCCATCAATAACAGATTTGCTAACGGGAACTAAGTTTATGGGAAAGTATTTCCAAGGTTTTTTCAAATTTACGAAACAATGATTAAAATCTAATTTTAAAGCTTTTGCTAAGCCTTCTGCTTGACTCACCATACCATGAGCGCCTTCGGTTAATAATAATGCTCTAAAATATCGCATTGTTTAAAATGATAATTAATTATAAATACTATTAATTAAAATCTACAATGAATATCAATAAAATAAATAAAGTAATTATTATTGGATCCGGTCCTGCGGGATATACAGCGGCAATTTATGCTGCGAGAGCAATGCTTGAGCCAGTTTTAATTGCAGGTTCACAACCAGGTGGTCAATTAACGATCACTAATGATGTTGAAAATTTTCCTGGATTTGCAGATGTAATACAAGGTCCTTGGTTAATGGAACAAATGAAAGAGCAGGCATTAAAGGTTGGGACAAAATTTATTGAAGATCATATTTCTACAGTTAATTTTAATAAAAAACCTTTTGAAATAATCGGAGACTCTGGGACCCATTACTTTGCTGAAAGCGTTATTATTTCAACTGGCGCACAGGCAAGATGGTTAAATTTAGAATCTGAGGAAAAATATAAAGGATTTGGTGTTTCTGCTTGCGCAACTTGTGACGGTTTCTTTTTTAAAAATAAAGATGTTGTTGTTGTAGGTGGTGGAAATTCTGCAGTTGAAGAGTCTTTATTTCTTACAAATTTTGCAAAAAAAGTAACACTTATTCATAGAAAAGGCGAATTAAGAGCAGAAAAATTATTACAAAAGAAATTATTTTCTCATCCTAAAATTAATGTAATTTGGGATAGTGTTGTTTCAGAAATTATTGGAACAGAAAACCCTAAAGGGGTAACTGCTGTTAAATTAAAAAATATCAAAACAAATGCGGTCACAGAGCTGCAAACTCACGGTCTTTTTGTTGCAATCGGACATGATCCAGCGACAGCTATGTTTAAAGAACAAATTAATATGGATAGTAGCGGCTACATCATAACTCAACCTGACTCTACAAAGACTAATATACCTGGAGTATTTGCTGCAGGAGATGTGAAAGATAAACTGTACCGACAAGCTGTTACGGCTGCTGGAATGGGATGTATGGCTGCTCTTGAATCTGAAAAATATCTATCTAATCACTAAGACTACTTTAAACTTTCACAAAAAGTTTTAATCTTTATTACGGCTTTTTCTAAAATCTGCATAGAAGTTGCATAAGAAATTCTAAAATAACCTTCTAGTCCAAATGCTGAACCCTGAACAATTGCAACACCCGTTTCTTCTAATAAGTAAGTTGCAAAATCTGTATCATTTTTAATAATTTTTCCACTAGATGTTTTTTTATTCATTGTTTTTTTACAATTAGGAAAAACATAAAATGCACCTTGAGGATTAACACAGGTTAATCCATTAATATTATTTAAAGCATGAACAATAAAGTCTCTTCTTTTTTTAAACTCCAAAGCTCTAGTGTTAATAAAACTTTGATCTCCATTAAGAGCCTCCACTGCAGCAGCTTGACTAATAGAAGATGGATTAGTCGTTGATTGAGATTGGATTTTCTGCATTGCTTTTATTAATTCTTTCGAACCAGCGGCATATCCAATTCTCCAGCCTGTCATTGCATAGGCTTTGCTTACTCCATTTATGACTATAGTTCTGTCTTTTAGAGAGTTGTCTATTTCTAAAATATTTACAAATTTTGGATCATTGGCACTTTTGACATCGTGATAGATAATATGTTCATAAATATCATCTGTTAAAATGTTAACGTGTTTATGTTTTTTTAAAACTTTTACTAACTCAGTTAATTCTGATCTCGAGTAACACATTCCGGTAGGATTAGCTGGAGAATTTAAAATAAACCACTTTGTCTTGTTTGTTATTAATTTTTCAAGTTGTTCAGCAGAAATCTTAAAATCACTTTGTTCATCACACTCTACAAATCTTGGAGTTCCGCCAGCTAATAAAACGATGTCAGGATATGAAACCCAATATGGTGCTGGAATAATAACTTCATCTCCTGGATTAATAGTTGCAAGAATGCAGTTATAAATTACCTGCTTACCTCCTGTGCCAACTGTAATATTGTCTACATCAAAAATTAAATTATTTTCTCTTTTAAATTTGCTTACAATTGCTTTTTTTAACTCTGGTGTTCCATCAACGGCTGTATATTTTGTTTGTCCTTCTTTAATAGCCTTAATTGCCGCAGCTTTTATATTATCGGGAGTATCAAAATCTGGCTCTCCTGAAGCTAGCGCTATTACTTCTTTTCCGCTTTCTTTTAATAATCTGGCTTTCTGAGTAATTGCAATTGTAGGAGATTCTTTTATTCTCGATAAAGAAGTTGATAGTATAGACATCTAAATTAATTATATTTTGGAATATGCAAAATCTTTTGGAAACTAATATATTAGAAAAATCAAATACAAAAGAACTTTCTTCAAAAAAATTAGAAGGTGGAAAAAAATTTCAACTAATAACTGAATACACTCCTGCAGGTGACCAACCTAAGGCTATTTCTTTTTTAAAAACAGAAATAGTAAACAACAAAAAAAATCAAGTTTTACTTGGTGTGACTGGTTCTGGAAAAACTTTTACAATGGCAAAAATTATCGAAGAATTAAATCGCCCAGCTTTAATTCTTGCTCCAAATAAAACTTTAGCTGCCCAATTATATGGTGAAATGAAAAATTTTTTCCCTAATAACGCTGTTGAATACTTTGTTTCTTATTACGATTACTACACTCCAGAAGCTTACGTTCCGAGATCGAATACTTATATAGAAAAAGAAGCTTCTATAAATGAGCAGATAGATAGAATGAGACATTCGGCTACCAGATCTCTTTTGGAAAGAGATGATGTGATTATTGTTTCAAGCGTATCTTGTATTTACGGATTAGGATCTGTCGATTCTTACAGTAAAATGACTTTGATTTTTAAAAAGAATGAGAGCTATGAAAGAGATAAGATTATTAAAGGACTTGTTGAGCTTCAATACAAAAGAAATGATCAAAATTTTTATAGAGGAACTTTTAGAGTTAGAGGAGAAAATATAGAAGTTTTTCCATCCCATTATGAAGACGAGGCATGGAGAATTACAATTGAAGATAATAAAATAACTCAGATAAAATCTTTTGATCCACTAACCGGAGCTGACAATAAAGAAATTAATTTAATAAAATTATATGGAAATAGTCACTATATCACTCCCAGACCAACAGTAGAAAAAGCAATTAAAGAAATAAAAAAAGAACTAATTGTTACTTTAGAAAAATTTAGAAATGAAAAAAAACTTTTAGAAGCACAAAGACTAGAAGAAAGAACTAGATATGATCTCGAAATGATTGAAGCCACAGGAAGTTGCGCTGGAATAGAAAATTATTCAAGATTTTTATCTGGAAGAAATCCTGGTGAACCGCCTCCAACATTATTTGAATATCTTCCTGACAATTGTTTAGTATTTGTCGATGAAAGCCACGTTACCATTCCTCAGCTAAACGGAATGTACAAAGGAGATTATACTAGAAAAAAAACTTTATCCGATTACGGTTTTAGACTTCCTTCTTGTATGGACAATAGACCATTAAAATTTGAAGAATGGGATATGATGAGACCTCAAACAGTTTTTGTTTCTGCAACACCAAGTGAATGGGAGTTAAAACAAAGCAAAGGAGTTTTTGCAGAACAAATTATAAGACCAACTGGACTTATAGATCCTCCAATTTTTATCAGACCCGCTAAAAATCAGGTGGATGATTTGTTGAATGAATGCATTACCGTTTCTAAAAACAACCAAAGAATATTGGTTACCACGCTTACAAAAAAAATGGCTGAAGATTTGACAGAATATCTCGACGAAAATGGAATTAAAGTTCGTTATATGCATTCTGATATTGATACGCTTGAAAGAATAGAAATTATAAGAGACTTAAGGCTTGGTGTCTTTGATGTTTTGATTGGTATTAATCTTTTAAGGGAAGGATTGGACATTCCCGAGTGCGCTCTTGTTGCAATTTTAGATGCTGATAAAGAAGGTTTCTTAAGATCCGAAAGATCCTTAATACAAACTATCGGCAGAGCGGCTAGAAATATTGACGGTAAAGTTATTTTATATGCAGATAAAGAAACAGAAAGTATTAAAAAAGCTATCAATGAAACTAATAGAAGAAGAACTAAACAAATTGAATACAATAAAAAAAATAAAATAACCGCTCAGTCTATTAAATCAAAAATTAACGACATTTTAGAGGGAGTTTTTGAGAAGGATTATGTTACTTTTAATAATGATGTCCCTATTGGTGATAATCTTAAAAAACATTTAAAAATGCTAGAAAAAGAAATGAAAAAAGCTGCCGAAAACTTGGAATTCGAACAAGCAGCAAAAATAAGAGATGAAATAAGAAAGCTTCAGGAAAGAGAATTAGAAATTAACATGAGTACCAAAATTAAAGTTTATAACGATGATGTAAAAAAAGAATTAATAGGAAGATCAACGCAGGGCAAAGCCGGAATGATTGCAAAAAAGAAAAGATAAAATGAATAAAGGTATTTTAATTACAGGATCCTCTCAAAGAATTGGCAGGGAACTATGTTTATATTTTGCAAAAAAGGGGTGGAATATTGCAATTCATTTTAATAAGTCAAAAAAGCAATCTAAAGTTCTTAAAAAGGAAATAGAAAAATACGGAGTAAAATGCGTTTGTATTCAAGGCAATCTTTTAAATATAAAAATAATAAAAAAAATAGTCGCTACTGCAAATAAAAATTTAGGAAGTATTAATTGTATAATTAATAACGCTTCTATTTTTAATAATGATAATATTTTAAATTTTAGCGAAAAAAGTTGGAACGAGCATATAAAAATTAATCTTTTGGCACCGGCTGCCTTTATTAAAGAATTTTCTAAAATTAAAAATTTATCTAAAAATAAATCTATTATAAATATTCTTGATCAAAGAATATTTAAACTAACTCCATATTTCTTTTCATACACTATTAGTAAAACAGGGTTGCAGACAATAACAAAAACTGCAGCCATGAAATTAGCACCGACAATTCGAGTTAACGCAATTGCTCCTGGTCCAGTACTTAAAAACAAAAGACAAACTGAAAAACATTTTAATAAACAATCAAAAAATACTTTACTTGGTAAGACCGTCAAAATTGAAGATATATGCAAGACCGCTTATCTTTTGGCAAATAGCGAAACAATTACTGGACAAATCATTGCTGTTGATAGCGGACAGAGTCTTAATTGGAAAACGCCAGATATGATTGGGATCAATGAATAAGAGCAATATTATAAAACTTTTCGAAGATAAAAAAAAATTAAACTCTAAAGAAATAATTTTTATTAAAAATTATGTCTGTAAAGCAATTATTGGGTACCATTCTTTTGAAAAGACTAAACCTCAAAAATTAAGATTTAATGTTGAAATCTTAAGCAAACAAAAAAAAGTAATTGATGGAAATATTAATTCAGTACTTAATTATGAAGAAATTATTAATAAAATAAATTTTTTTTTAAAGAAAAAATATAATTTTTTAGAATCTTTCGCAAATGATTTCATTTATGAAATTTTTAAAAATAAAAATGTTCTAAATATTAAAATAAAGATTGAAAAGCTAAATATAATTAAAAATACTGAGTCTGTTGGGATAGAATTCTTTAAAAAAAATGGTTATGAAAAACTTTGAACAAGGAAAAAAGATCATAAAAAATATAATTCAATTTTTACCTAATGGTCCTGGCGTTTATAAAATGCTAGATGATAAAAACACCATTATTTATGTGGGAAAAGCAAAGAACTTGCCTAATAGAATAAATAGCTACATTTCATCTTCTTATTTGCCAACCAGAACTGAAAGAATGNTTTCTAGCACAAAGAATCTAGAATTTATTTCAACGCAAAATGAAGCAGAAGCATTATTGCTTGAGGCTAATCTAATAAAAAAAAATCAACCTCGATATAATATATTATTAAAAGATGACAAATCATTCCCTTATATTCAGCTAACAAAGTCGAATAAATTTCCACAACTCACTAAGTTTAGAGGTAAGCAAAATAAGAATGATATTTTTTTTGGTCCTTTCGCATCTCCTAGTTCGGCAAGCTGGACGATTAAAACATTGCAAAAAGTATTCTTATTAAGAGTATGTGACGATACAACTTTTAACAGCAGAAAGAGACCATGCATTTTGCATCAAATAAAAAGATGCTCAGCTCCATGTACAAATGAAATCAACGAAAAAGATTATAATAAACTTGTTATTGATAGCGTTGATTTTCTAAATGGGAAATCTGCCCTTATACAAAAAAAACTTTCTAAAGAAATGGAAATTGAAAGTAAAAAATTTAACTATGAAAAAGCAGCAATAGTAAGAGATAGAATAAAAGCATTAACTCAAATTCAGTCATCACAACAAATTAATAGAAATAATTTTAATAATGCTGATTTGATTGTTGCATTTCAAAAGAATAATATTACTTGCATTGAAGTATTTTTTTACAGATCAAAACAAAATTGGGGTAATCAAGCTTTTTTTCCAAAACATGACAAAGAAGATAATATAGACGATATTATTTATTCTTTTCTGATTCAGTTTTATGAAAATAAAATCCCGCCAGAGGAAATTATTTTAAGTAAACAGATTAAAGATTTAGATCTAATCAAAACGCGTTAGAAAAAAAATATAATAAAAAAATTAATATAAAAACTGCAAAAAATAATAATGAAGAACTTTCCATAAGATTGGCTATTAAGAATGCACAATTAGCCCTGGATAAAAAATTATTAGAGAATGAAAATAATGATCATTTTTTATCATTAATAAATAAACAATTTAATTTAGGTTTTAACCCAAGCCTGATTGAAGTTTATGATAATAGTCATGTTCAAGGACTTAATGCTGTTGGGGCTTTTGTTGTGTTCGGAAAAAATGGATTTATTAAAAAAAAATATAGAAAATTTAATATATCGAAAACAAATATTAAACCTGGAGATGACTATGGAATGTTAAAAGAAGTTCTTTCTAGAAGATTTGCAAAAATCAGAACAAATAATGAAGATGAAACCGCTGACTTAATTGTAATAGATGGTGGCAAAGGTCATTACAATGTAGCTAGAAAAATACTGGATGAACTGGGGCATTTTAGTCTTAACATGATAGCAATTGCAAAAGGCGAGAGAAGAAATCAAGGTGATGAAACTTTTTATTACAATAATAAAAAAATCAAAATTAATAATAATGTATTACTATTTTTCTTACAAAGATTACGTGATGAAGCTCATAGATTTGCTATCTTTTCACATAGAATTAATAGGAAAAATAATTTTACCCAATCTGCGCTTGATACAATTGACGGAATAGGAAAAAAAAGAAAAAAATTACTTTTAAATCATTTTGGTTCTGTAAAATTAATAGAGAATGCAAGTATAGAGGATATAAAAAAAATAGATGGAATAAGTGATTTAGTTGCAAATAAAATCTATAATTTTTTTAATAAAAACAGTTTAATATCTAAAAAATGAAAATTCCCAACATTTTAACTATCGGAAGAATTCTTGTTGCCCCGATATTGGTAGTTGTTTTCTATTTTCCTGGAGAATTAAGTGATTGGTTGGCCTGTATAATATTTGTAATAGCTGCCTTCACAGATTATCTCGATGGATTTTTTGCAAGACTATATAAACTGCAATCAAAATTTGGTGAATTACTAGACCCAATTGCAGATAAAGTTTTAGTTTCAACAGCGCTTGCGCTTTTAATAATGAGTCAAACCATTAAAGGTCCGCATGTAGTAGCGGCAATTATAATAATAACCAGAGAAATTTTAATTTCAGGATTAAGAGAGTTTTTAGCTAAAGCACAAGTTTATATCCCTGTGACAAATTTATCAAAAGGAAAAACTGTAATACAAATGATTGCCATTTCTATTTTATTAGCTGGTAATACTGGTGATAAATTTTTATTTAATTATGGAATCCAATTAGGAATATATTTGCTGTGGATGTCTGCAATGCTAACACTTTGGACAGGATACGCTTACTTAAGAAAAGGAATAGATCTAATAGATTAATTAACTTTTATTTACTAATTTTGAATAATCATCATCTAACTTTTTAATCATATCACCCACNGTAAATTTAACATCTCCAATTTGAGATACAGGCGTCACCTCAGCTGCAGTACCGGTTAAAAAACAGCCATCAAATTTATCGAGTTCATCAAGTTTTATTTTTCTTTCTAAAACTTTAATCTTAAGNTGTCTTGCAATGTCTATAATTGATCTTCTAGTGATTCCATCTAAAAAAGAATCTGCTATTGGAGTATGAATTTCATTATTCTTAGTATTTATAAAAAAAATATTTGCGCCTGTGGCTTCTGCTACATTGCCTTGATAATCCATCATTAAAGCATCATGATAACCATTTTTCTCAGCTTCATGTTTGGATAAAGTTGAAATCATATACAAACCGGAAGCTTTTGTGTCCCAAGGAATAGANTCGGGTGGTGGTTTTTTCCATTTAGAAATGCCGAGTTTAATTCCTTTAATTTTAATTTGCGGATCAAAATAAGAGCCCCATTCCCATGTTGCTACAGCCAAATGAATCTGACTTTTTTGCGCAGATATAGCCATCATTTCGCTTCCTCTCCACACAACTGGTCTCACATAACCACTCTTAACATTTTGCACGGAAATTATTTCTTTACATGCGTTGTCTATTTCGTCTGCAGAATAGGGAATCTTCATGCCCATTCTCTCTGCTGAATGAATCAATCTATTTGTATGTTCTCTTAATTTAAAAATTTCTCCATTATAAACACGCTCACCCTCGAAGACGCAGCTAGCATAATGAAGTCCGTGGCTAAGAATATGTAAATTAGCTTCTTTCCAATCAACTAATTTCCCGTTGTACCAAATTTTTCCTGATCTTTTATCAAAAGGGATTGGATCCATTAAAGTTTAAAGTATTAAATAATTAAAATTATATTGGTAAATAAGTAAAGTAGATATGTCAATAAAACTGACATACAATATAATTTTAAAATGAAAGACCTTTTATATTTAAGAGAAAAAAGTTTAAAAGAAATTATAGAACTTATTTTTCAGGCGTATATAGATTCATATTCAGATCCCCATGAAGTACTAAAAAAAAATGCTTTTGGTAGAGCCCATCATAGGCTGCTTTGTATTATAGAAGGAAATCCTAACATTAGTATTGCCGATATATTAAGAAAATTAAAAATCACTAAACAAAGTTTAAGTAGAGTTCTGCAAGATCTAATAAAAAAAAATATTATATCCCAAAAAAAAGGAACAAGAGACGGCAGACAACGAGAGTTAGTTCTAACTGAAAAAGGCATAAAACTGTGCGATGAAATATTTAACAAACAAAAAAAAAGAATAATTAATGCACTTAAGAATTCAAGCTCAGATGAAGTTTCAAATTTTAAATCAATAATGAAAAAAATAATTCATGGATAATTCAAAAATACATATTTTGATTGTTGATGATGATGACAAGATAAGAGATCTGTTAAAACAATATTTAAAAAATAATAATTTTTTTGTATCCACAGCGATCAATGCGTCAGATGCAGAAGAAAAATTAAAGATTGTTAAATTTGATCTAGCAATTATTGATATAATGATGCCTGGCAAAGACGGGTTGCAACTTACAAAGGAAATTAGAGAAAATATTGATTTACCTATAATTCTACTTACAGCGAAAGGCGAAGCCGAAGATAGAGTTAGAGGATTAGAATTGGGTGCAGAAGATTATTTACCAAAACCTTTTGAACCAAAAGAACTTTTGTTAAGAATAAAAAATGTAATCAAAAGAATTAAAAAAGATAACCATATAATAAATGTCATTAAGATAGGAAAAGCTAATATTAATATTAAAAAAATGGAAATCCAAAAAGATAGAAAAATAATAAAAATTAATGCTAGCGAAAAAATTCTATTAGAGAATATGATTAGTTCTGCGGGAAAAATATTTTCTAGAGAAGAAATTTCAAAAATCACAAACTTAATACAAGAAAGAAGTATAGATGTTTTAGTTACNAGACTGAGACAAAAAATTGAACCAGATCCAAAAAATCCAAAGTACCTACAAACAGTCCGCGGCACCGGCTATGTTTTGTGGCTAGATTGAAATGCTAAGAAAAATATTTCCTAAAACTTTACTTTTTAGATCGTTATTAATTGTAATAGCTCCGATAATTCTTATTCAAATTGTCGTTGGAGGGGTTTTTTTTGATAGTATTTGGTATAAAACAAACAGAGGTTTGGTTAGATCTGCAGCTAACGAAGTAAATACATTCTTGGCTCTGTACCCTGAATACAAACAAAAGAACAAAACTAATGAATTAATTAATATTTATAAAGATAAAAGCGGCTTAATAATTTCAATCAAAAAAGAAACTCAGCAACTTCCATCAACAGAAACAGTAAAGTGGTACAGTTTATATGACAAAATTGTCCTAGAAGAATTTACAGATAAAATAAAAAATCCCTACTGGCACAATGTCAGATTTAACAGTTCGTTTGTTCAAGTATTAGTACTGTTAAATAAGAACGAAGTTATTGAATTTTTAGTACCAAAATCAAAAATAAGATCTACATCAGGTAGAATATTTGCACTTTGGATTACTGTACCTTCGTTAATATTTCTTTTTATTTCAATAATTTTTCTACGTAATCAAATAAGACCTATCGTTCATCTTTCTCAAGCAGCGGAAAGATTTGGTAAAGGTCAATTTGATAGTGATTTTAAAGTNTCGGGNGCTCTTGAAATTAGACAGGCTTCTTATGAATTTGAAAGAATGAAAAGAAGAATTTTAAAACACATTAGTCAAAGAACGGCTATGTTGTCTGGCATTAGTCACGATCTAAAAACACCTTTAACCAGATTAAAATTACAAATCGAACTTCTAAACAAAAATCAAAAATTAAATTCTCTAAAAGAGGAAATAACTGAAATGGAAAAAATGATTAATGAATATCTTGATTTTGCAAGCAATCAATATTCGCAACCTCTAGAAAAATTTGATAT
>JGI25909J50240_1000096_pt1 | contig 21167 bp, 14 predicted proteins | sample LauGreSpBDMM15DD_2_FD_50240 | JGI IMG/M metagenome (IMG submission 50240) | reverse complement strand
GAAATGTAACCTTCTTTTTTGAAGAATTCTTGAGCTAATTTTTTAACTTTGTCAACTTGTGAACCTTTAATTCTATTTTCAGCACCATCAGCTTCATCATTCCATTCAGCAACTGCTAATGAAAATGTATCTTCGAAGTCTTTAGATTTATTTGCAAATTCTTTATTTCCTTGTCCTGATGTATCAGTGTTATAATCTGCCCAATATTTAGTATCGATTGCTTCGTTAGTAACTGATTCTCCTAAAGAACTAGTTAACATACCCACAGCTGTACCATAATCTCCTTTTGATTTAGCTAGAATACCGTCTGCAACTTTTTTAGCTTTAGCCTCATCGAATTCTGCACCAAATGCTTTTTTCAAAACAGTCATTGCGTATTCATTAAATTCTTCATCTGAATTAATTTCAGCTTCATTCATTACTGATTCAGCTACGTTATTTTCCCACCATGATTTAAGTTCTTCAAAATCTTTACGACCCATATTGGAAATCATATATTCTGTTATATCATTATCGTAATCTTCTGCTTCATCTCTGTATCCACCTGGAGTATCGATATAATCTTTACCCATGATTCTTTTAATTCTTTGTTCTGGCATACCATCAATTTCTTCACAGAATTCTTCAAAGTCTTTAGTTGATTTAAATTTTTCAGCTTCATTAATGAAAGATTCGTTGAACATTCCATTGAATGCGTTTAACATAGATTGACCTGCAGCCTCTTGTCCAATTTGTTCTAAGTACAATGCAGTACCTTCAGCAATTCCAACTCCAGACCATCCAGATGCTGATGAAATATCAGTTACATATTGATCCAAAATTCTTTTAACCGTGGTTGCTCCGATTTTAATAAAATAGTTTCCTAAACCTGCCATTTTAACTTGGAAAGTTCCAATGTTACCTTTAATAGCAGCTGATGCAACTGGTCCTTCTTTATGAAAGTTAGCATCTATCATAGCTTCTTCTAACAAGTATTTAATGCAACCTAATTTACTGTCAATATTCATTGCACCGAAATCAGTTAATTTTTTACCAAATAAGTTGTTATAAACAGTAAGTACTTTTTTAGCATCTCTTTTGTACTGTACTTGAATTGCTTCATTTACTGAAATTGAAAGAGATTCAAATGCAGGAACTAATCCAGTATTTGCATAAGTATCAGCCATCATCCATTGTTTAGCATTTTCATCCCATAAATAAACATATTCTGCAGATTCTTCGTTTGATGTTTTTGTAAGATATTTCTTAATATCTGACTCTGTAGCAGCTGATCCAGTCATGTGACCTGGTTTTCCATAAAAATTAATTTTATCAATAGAAGCTTCTAAACCTGAAAAACTACCTTTTTTAATTAACTCATCAACGTTTTTACCGTTTTTAAATCCTTTATTAAGATGTGGTAAAATGTTTTCAGGATATGAATCATATTGCATATACACTGAAGTGATATTACCTTTTTTATCAATTTTACCGATTTGACCTCTTGTACCTTCTTCAATTAATGAAACTGATTCATTAACTTCAGCACCTCTTAGTTTAGTAAAAAACGTTACTCTCTGCTCTTGTGTTAACTCTTTAATAGAAGTTACATTAAATTCAGCTAATAATGTTTTGAAAGTTTCAGCTTCATTTTGTCTTTTGATAGTCTTATCTTCTTCTAATTGTCTAGTCTGAGAAATTTTTGTCTCAGTTGAAAACTGATCAAATGATTTTAATTTTTGCATAATATCTTTTTTATATTTATTGTGTTATTATTTTATTATATATCTCCTTCAAAATCTACATTTTTAATATCATATTTAAACTTCTGTTCTTTGTAGATACGTTGTCTCTCTTTAGCATGTCTCATTAAATAATTATCCCAATCTGGTGATGAAAGATCATCTACGAAATCAATAATATTAACGAACTCTTTTGAGCTATGTTGTCTTAAACCACGACCAATAGATTGTCTAATTATGACTTCCGATTTAAAAGATTCTGTAAAGAAGATGTTGTGAATTTTCTTAATCGAGATACCGGTTGAAAATGTACCATACGATGCAACGATAACGACTTCTTCTCCGGCTTCCATTTTCTTTTTATGTTCCTCTCGAATATCTTGATCAATTCCGCCATCAACATAGTAAACTGTTTTATCGCTTTCTCTGCGTAATTTATCATATATCTTTTTGCCGTGCTCGATACGATGGAATAAGACCAAACTATTACCGCGAACTCTGGAAATAATGCTAGTAATGAAGTTAAGGCGACCTGGCGAATTAATGACATAATTCTGTTCAAATTTAAAAACATCTTTGCTTTCATACCTATTTTGTGACATCTCTCTAAACGCATCTTTAGTTGATTGCGGAGCGTAGTCCATTTTTATAATTTTTACTTTACAACCTGCAATATGACCTTCATTTTGCAAGTAATTTGCACTGATCTCAGTGATTAGAGGACCAGTGTATGCCATTAGTGTTAATCTATCTAGTGTGCCTTCTTTTGGTATAGTACCTGATAAACCATATTTGTAATCTGCATTTGCACATTTTTGTAATATAGTTTTAATAGATGCTGATTTTGCTTTATGAGTTTCATCTACAATAACTGCATCGAATTCTTCAAAATATGCTTTATCTTTTTTAACAAGCGATTGATATGTTCCTATAATAACATTTCTGCCTGGTCTTACTTTTTGACCAGCATAAATTTGTTGTACTTTAATATCTACTGCGTTTCTATAGTTATAGTCTAGGAAATCCTCACTAGCTTGTACCACTAAAGAAACATTAGGTACTATAAAGAGAATCTTTTGTGCCTTTTGTTTTTCTAGTAAATATGCTACTGTTAGGAATGATATAAGTGTTTTACCAGCTGAAGTTGCCAATTCACTTAAACATCTTTTAAATTTTAAAATATTAAATGCAGCTTCTATTTGATAGTCTCTGGGAGTAATCTCAGATTTATCAAAGAATGCTAAAGCCCATTCATTAAATTTTTCTTGGTTAATATTCGTATCGAAAATATCTGTAATACCATTGAGCTTAAATTCAAACCCGTAGCTCTTACAAATACCCATGACTTCCCTCCATAGTCCAGAAGGAATCCACTTATCATCTTTTATATATGAAACATAGCCATCCCAAAGCCCCTTTTTAACTAGGGGATTGAAACGCCAAGACTCAATTCTCTTATTAAGAGATATATTGAGTTGTTCTAATTCTATTTCAGATGCTACGTCAATACGAAGCAACTGTTTGTTTTCAGTTAAACTTAGCTCCACATTGTTAGAGCATTTTTGTTTACCGTTATAGATCCTTTAATGCAAGTCTATTACGGATGGCAAATCCCATGTTATCTAGAGTTTTTACCGAGTCTCTAAAAAATTCAACTTGATTTTCTAAGTGAGACAATATCATATTTTCATCGGCTAGATCAGTTTCAATAAACTTTTCTTTTTGCTTTTCACCGAGTTTGTAATCGTATTCATAATATCTAATATAAGCTTCTCTATATCTGACATTAACTTTGTTTCTTTGTTCTTTAATCTTCATATTTAAATATGATATTTGTTCGACCAAAGATTGTCTAGAAGAAAGTACCTCTGCGATAGTTCCTTCTAATTCATTTAAACGTCTAAGACTTTGTGCAAGTTCTTTGATGTTGTTAGTCCATTCTATTCGTTGGCTACTTAATTTTTTATCAAGCGCTAATATTACTTCTTTGCTCATATTTAAAATAATGATTTTTTGTTAGGATTAGGCTTAATAAATTTTGCAATAACTTGTTTCTTTTTAAATTTAGGTTCTGGCATTTTAATATCTGGAGAATTGACACTAAGATCTAATGGTGAGAAATCTATTAAGAGTTTCATACCTTTAAATCTATCACTGTCTTTTTGAAAGTCATCCAAATTATCTTCAACCATACTACTAATATCTGCTATACGTACCATAAATCTAATTGACTTGATGTAAAATATTGATCGATCTTTTTATGAGCATCGATTTTAAGCTCAAAACATTTCAATATTAAGTCATTTAGATCTTTAATATTATATGTATCCAGCTTATTTTCCTTAAGAAATTTAGACCACATAAATACGGATCTGCCTCTTTTAAGTTTTTCAGCCATTTTCTTTTTACCTGTTGCATCATTATCGAACATATATCTAACAGTTGGTATCTCATCGAAATCATCTGTTGATCTACCTGCAGTTGCAAGAGCTAATGAATTATTCATAAACTTTGCATCTAATGGTCCTTCAAATAATGTGATTGTTCTTTGAAAATTTAATTGCATAATACCAAACAGTGTTGATATTTTTGTAAGTGCATTTAACTCTTCATTAGTCATCTCTAACGGTTTACCCATTTCCTCATATAATTTAGGTAGATCATAAGTTAAGTATCTTTGACCATATCCTTTCATTCTACGAGTCTGAGCTCCTATAATTTTACCATCGGTACTAAAGTTTAAAATCCACAAACGATGTTCTTTTTCTGAATATAAAAAATCATCTGCTCTATTGTGCAGAAGTCTTGCTTTTAATTGAAACCAAATCCAGTCACCTGGAACTATTGGTTTTGCCCTAAAATGTTTCTTAAACTCATCAACTTCAATCGCAAGATTATGAACAGTTTCTAAAGCTTGATGTTTTAGAACCGATTCAGGATTAACTTGTATTTTGTTTTGTTGAATATAATCGATAACTGCGAATGAGTCNTCTGAATTATCCATCTTTACTTCGTGATCTTTTAGAAAAGTATAAACATTAGTATGATGGCTGCAATTATAACAGTGATATTGTAATGTGTCCCAGAAAATGTTACCTCTTTTTTTGGTATCATCAGTATGAGAATCACCACAATAAGGACATGCAAGGGTTATTCGCCCATGCATGTCTTTAAGTAGTTTCTTATTAGGTTCAGGATGTTTTTGTGATACTACTTGTTTAAGTGAATATCTTATTTTATCCTTTAACTCTTCAGATAGGTTTATGTTAGATGTCAAGGTCATTCAAAAAAGAATCTAAGTCATCGTCATTTGATACATTTGATGTTGATTCTGTTTTTGCTTTCGCTGGTGCTTCCATTTCAGCTACAGAGCTTGTACTTTTAGTAGCTTTCTTAGGAGCACTTGAAGTCATCTCACCGATTGAATCACCTGGGTTTAAATACATTCTCAATACATCATTTACAAATGATCGAGTTTCTTCGTCCCATGCTTGATAATCGTAACTTTTTAATGAAGGAGCTGTATCTAATTCTGCCTTGATAGTAGTCATCGTTTCTTTATTACGCTCTGCTGGTGCATCGCCCATAATAATAGCTGATTTACTAGCTGAGAATTTAGATTTGTCGTAGTTGTTGAAATCACCTTGTCTTGTGATAATCAATTCAAAGTTCTTACCTTCGAAAAGGTCAAATACTTGTGTTGGTTCACCAAAGTCTGGTTTCAATTCTGCGTCAATTTTCTCTTTGATCTTGTAACCAAATTTGAAGACTTTGTATTGTCCTTCTAATTCTGGGTTTTGTGGATCTTTAATGATCTTAATCAAAGCATAATATTGTTGACGTCTTTTCAATTTCTCTGATGCCTTACGGTCAACAGCTGAATCTGATTTACGTAGTTTCCAAAATACATCTGCAATAGGACACTTTTCACCGATGGTAGATGGACTATCAACTAGTTTACCATCACCACTTGAATTTGTCATCCAGTGTACGTATTTTTGAATTAGGGAATTACGAGGGTTTTCAGGGTTTGGAACAAATCGCACTAATGCTTTGTAAGTTCCGTCTTTACCATCGTCTGCGGTTGGTTTGTACACTTCGTTTGAAGAAGTACTTGTTGTTACTTGGTGCGTTTCTACGTCTTCTACACCTAAGTTAAAAATGTCAAATGAATCACTCATACCTTTAAATTGTTTAGTTTGTTTAAATTATTAAATTGTTTATCTTGAAATTGCTTTCAATACTTATAATCGTATACTCTAAAAAGTTTCAACTTCAGGAAAAGGAAATGTTAATGTAGAATTTTCGTCTTCACTCCAACAAGTATCCGTAAGCTTAAGTAGCCCTGACTTGTGTAATAATGCTTCACGCTCTTCATTCGAGAGTTGACCATTTACAACCATTTTATGTAGGATTGTGTTTAGTCGGATGAAATCGATTGTAACTAATTGTGCCATTTCTTTACCTTATGTTACTACTTTAATAGTATACTTATTATATATCTAGGTTTAGTTTTGTTTCATGGAGAACTATTTTTATTTTTTTTTAAATAAAATGAAACAGTTTTACGCAACTAGCATATAAAATATGTCTTTACGCCAGAGGAAAGATTAGGTGTTTGGGGTTGCAACGAACGCAACGAGAAAATAAGCATCGACTAGGTCATCTAAAGGCTTCGGGATCTTCTTTCCAACTTCAAGGTCTTTAACGATTTTCCACAAAGGACTTTTAGCCAAGATTGGGTCTTCGTTCACGTTTCGTTGAAAGCAATCAAACAATTGAAGCTTATTCATATTACCCTTACCAGCAAACTTCTTAATAGTGGTTGGAGCCACAGTTTTGATGTCATCGGGATTAAGAGTCTTTAAGAATTTTAGTTTTAAGATTGCAGCACCTGCCGCCATGTCAATCATATTATTAGTTCCACCATTAGAACCATAAGAAGTTCCTTCAAAGGCAATTGTAAACCCATCACCATCAAAACTATTTTGTAAGACAAGGTTTATTATGTCATCAGCCATTTTATCATAACGCTTAACTTTAAGAAGTTCTGCACTTGAGAAGGATTCGGTGTTTGTAAAATCAGGTTGATTAATAAGAGTAACATCACTTAAAAGAGATAACTCTTCTTGAAGTTTTTGTTCTGCTTTAGTGCCTGTACCAGGCTTCATGTAACTAATAAAATGATATTTCTTACTCTTATCATTATATATGCAAATTCCAGGGGAATTCAAAGAAAAGTCTACTGCTAAAAAATTCATTTATATTCTATTACCAAGACTAGCACCTAAAGCGGCACCAACTAATCTTGAGGTTAATAAATCAAAGAAAATACCTCTCTCGATACCTAGTACTTTTGCTATCATTTTACCTACTGATTTTCCTAAAGCAAATCCAGTAAGTCCACCGATAATAGAACCAAAAAAACCTTCATTAGTAATCTCTTCATTAAGTTTATTAATATTGTATGTACCATCAGCATTCTGATATTCTAAAGCAAATGCTTCTAAAGCTGCATCGATTTTAGCTTCTAATTCTGGTGTCCACTCTTCTTGTAAACCTTCATTAATAAGTTTCATCTCGTTTTCAGTAGCTGAGTTTTCAAGTAAGTAAGTATTAAATGTTTTCATATGTTATATATCTGATATTTATTCAACCTCTAATCTAAGGTTTAATTTATTATAGAAGAATGTAACTTCAAATGTACTAAATGATGCAACGTTCTCTGCGAAATTCAAACTTAATTCATTAATAGAATTCATAATGCAATCTGTAAATTCCATATATGCAACAGATGAACCTTCGGCATCAAGTATTCTCAAAGTTAATGGATCAATATAAGCTTGCTTAGTAGAGCGTGCATAGTAATACAACAAAGTATCCATCATAATCCAATAATTAATAAAACCGTCTAGTAACTGCATAGTCACTGTAAACTCTCTATTAATTGCATTTTGAATTGGCATTGCACCTCTATGGTATCTTTTAGTTCCATCATTATCTTCTTGTGTAAGAGGATCAAATGAAATTCCAGGAATATTAATACCTTGAATACTGTAGTTTACAAAATCAACAGGCTCTGATAATAAACCACCAGGAACCTTGTTAAGATATTTTTTATATTTATCTGATACTTCGGCAGGTATAAATCCTCTGGGGAATCTAAAATCAAAACCATTATTTCTACTATTAAGAACCATAATTAAATTGTAAATTTACCAGACAAAATCATATTTTCATCTATTCCATTATTAACACTGATATAAAATGTATTGTTTTTCATACCTCTTATAGTATTTGCATTAGCTTCACTAATTTTAAATAGTAATTCACCTTCACCCATATTAATGTCTTTATTAGAAACATGATTGAATTTTAGTTTTTGATTTCCATCACTAAATGTCATTACAACATTTTCAGTATTAGCAAAAGATATAAATTCTATATCATCTTCTTTTCTTTTNGCAATAACGAATTTATAATAAGATGTGAAAGGTGGAACTTTAATAAGTANTTCNCCTTCTGTTTTAAAACTAGAAGTATCAACTTCATTAACATTTTGTGTCATTATNTTTTCATTNCTAGTATCAAATCTAACAGTNGCACTAGTAGCAATTACATTATGTCTCTCTACAAATGCAGGTACATATTTAACNCTTCTTGGTAAATTATCAGTAAATATACCAGCAATAATTTTATTAGATGCTAATTGAGGTAATACATTGTAAACTTCGGTTAATTGATTTGGTGAATCAATTTTAAGTTTTTGTAATTTTTTACCATACTTAGCAGCTTGATCAACCGATAAACTTGCACGTTTTACAATCTGTGTGTTATCAGTTTGATTCCATATTCTCATAGTTACATCAATTGAAAAACTAGAAGCTACATTACTATTAATAATAACTGGTCTAAAAACAATCGGTGTATTAAAATCTTCGTATTGAGTATAAGTTGTTTGGAAAGTTTTAACTTCTGATGTTCCTATACTTTCAAAGACATCAACGTCAAACATTACAATAATATCATCAGATGTTTTAGTAATTTGATTTAGAATATAAGCCTCGAATGATCCAATTGAATTGTCTTTTTCACCATATATTCTAAAATAATCTCCATCAGTTGCGTCTTCAACTACTACTGTAAAATCTTGAAATTCATCTTCTCTTGAAACAGTAAACTTATTTTCTTCTGCAGTTGTAAAATAATCAAAACCATTGAAAGTTTCTAGATTATTTATTAACTTAAATGTAAGTTCATAACTTGCACTAGGATCTAAATCGCTTGAATCTAATGTACCATCTCCATAAAATAAATCATCAAACTCACTATTTTGATTTACTAATGTAGGTATTTTTATATCAATAAACTTACTATATAATGTTTCTCCTAAAATAAAAGGTTTAGGATTTGCATATTCATAATTACTAGTATTTAAATAAACTAATTGTGTTAAGTAATTTCTTATACCCGTTTCTCTTTTTGCAGCCACTTGAAATAAGAATCCTTCGTAACCTCTTGCAGAAAAACTATAACCACTTCTTAAATGAAGTCTAATGCTATCATACTTAATAAAATTAATATTTGCAGTAGCATCAGTTTGATAATTTAAAAGATCTGTTTCATTTCCTCCAGTCCAATCTACATTATTATTAATATAATTATGCATTTCATAATCTCCAGTAGAATCATATCCTAATAGAGCATATTTTGTTGCAGTAGCATCAGTTTGTACAGCGTGGTATCTACCGATAGTTTGATTAATATCGTTTCCTGTATTTTCATCAGGATTTGCAAATAAAGGATTAGCTCTAGCATCAACGATTATCTTTCCACCTTTTAAACCTTCATATGAATAATCAACTGTACCATTTTGTATAGGAGTAAATTGACCAATTTTTGTAATATTTGAATATGTATAAATTCCAAGTGCACCACTTATAGTGAATAAACTAGGATCTACTAATTGAGTTAAATTAAATTTATAAGTTTTACCATTTTGTAGTAAAAGAGTTCTTGCTGCAAAATTTTCAACAGATAAGTATCCGTTATTATAAGTTACATCAAAGTTTACAACAGCACTACCTAACTCACTGATCAAATGTCTTTGACTGAAAGGATCACCCTTAATTGTATCTAAGAATTTTACCTCGCTACCGTTTTCATCAACTTCTATTTGATATTTAGAAGGATTACTTTGATCGTGGTAAATAAACTCTAATAAAATGTCTGAGTCTAAGTAAAAATATCTTGATGATTGTGCCATTATTTATATTATTTTAAAATCTTAACCACTTCGGTGAGTAGTAAAGTCCAAGACCTATTGATGGACCAGTACTTATTATTTGATTATTATTTAAATTTATTCCATATCCTACACCAACACCAATTGCAAATCCACCTTTTTTAACAGGCTTTTGATTTAATTTAGTATTGATTAAATTTATATTTTCTATATTATCAAATGTTAAACCAGGATAAGAAGTTGAAATTTTTAATTGATCAGCTCCATTAATATTTTCTATTGCAGCCATTAAATTAATTTTATGGTTTATAGAGAATGTAGCATCGCTGTATTTAAAATCACTACCATTTTTTGTGATTAACATTTCTCCTGAAAGATCTCTAGAATTACCTTTTCCAAAATCATCAAATTTACTAAACGTAATCTTAGTATTTATCGAGTCTATTTTGGTAGTACTAGTACTTGCTACGAAAGTGTCTTTTATTTTTAAATCAGCAGTCAACAAAGTATTCACTTTATTTAAGTTTCTATTTAAATTTAAAGCATCTTTATATTTTTCAATTAATTCTTTTTGATCTCCTTGTAAATCATTAAGATCAAATTCATAACTTCTTTTTTCAGAAATCAAATTACCATTCTTAGCCAATACAATTCTAATAGAATCTTTAGAAGCTAAATAGTTATTAAAGTTTCTTTGAGAATCTTTTTCAGTCATCTCAACCTTAGCCTTTAATTCATCTATTCTATTACATTGTCTTAAAAACAATAAAACAAAAAGAGCACCGGCTACAAAAATAACCAAGCTCTTATTTGAAAAAAATTGTTTTATGTTTTCTTTAATATTCATAATTATAATCTATCTACTGCAATAACCTCTTCTTTTAAGTTATGCGTAACTACTCCGTTAGCAATATATGTGTCATTAGTTTCAACATCTAATTTGTAAACAGTAGCAGGTCCACCGATTTCTATTGAAGTTATTTCTACTTCTCCAGTCACCGTCATTACCTTGTTACCAACTGCAACATTTGCTGTTTCCAATACAGTCCAATTATCGCCAACTTTAACTATATGTAAGTGATCTTTAGAAGACACTAATAATCCATTATTAAAACTATATGTTTCTGGAACATCAAACGCTAATAAAGAAACTACTTCAGTAGTAGTACTTGATATTGTAGGAGATTGACTATTCCATGCTTTTAATTCATCTACATTATCTGTGTTTGGCATATCACCGAAAATAGTTGATTTTAATTGTAAACCAATATATAGTTCTTCAATATTAGTTACAGAATTATCTGCTAAAGTAATTTTTGTTCCAGCGATTAAACATCCACCGCCACCTCCACTAGGAACTGATGTTGGACTAGGAGTTGCTGTTGCTGTTGGACTAACAAACACTAATCTACTATCATATGCTTGTGTTATGGTACCAGGAATAGATGCAACTACGCTACTATTTAATGGATGACTAATTTTAAAATCAGGACTTAATACGGCACTAATTGGATCGGCAGATGCTCCCATTAAACTATATATGCGAATTTCACCAACACCTCCTGTAGGTCCTAATCTATTCGTCCAACTTATTCTACTATCTTTTTCTACTAATAATGGTGCACTCGTAGTTCCTGAAATGTTATAAACCAAATCAACATAAGAACCTGCTCCATTATTATAATCGTCAATAAAAAATGATGAATCAACAAATGATAAACTGTAACCTGAACCAGCTGGTGATGTAGCAGTTGGTGGAATAGGTGTCGACGTTGGTACAATTGGAGTTGCTGTTGGTCCTGCACCGCCACCTGAAGTAGGTGTTGGAGATACACTTACGCCGCTTTGAGAAACTGCAATTGTGTCAACTGTAGATGTATTAGCGTGTCTAACAGTTAACGTAGCATTTCTAGCCGAACCACTATTAGCTGCGAGTGTTATAGTCCAATCATTAGTTGTACCTACTCTGGTAATAGTGATCCAACTCGGAGGTGTATCCCAAGAGTAACTAGTACCCAATGGTGTGATATTTACCGTTCTTATATAATCGTTAGCTGCCATTGTTATTATTTTGTTTTTATATTTATCTTAATTTTATTATGATGTAGTTACATAAGGCGGACTTATTGTNTTAACCCAGTTCATATTAAATGTTAATCTATTATTTACACTATCATAAGATGCTGTAGGTTCAAATCCTTTAGGATTATTNTGGGTATAAGTATATGATGTACCGCCAATCCAGTTTGCAGCAGTTAATCCATTTAAATATGCCGCATATGCTGCACCGATAACATCATAACTTAAATCATATCCACTAGTACCTGTTATAGTATAGACTTGATCTTTACCATAAATCCCCATATGAATTTTATGATCAGTTTGTGGATAACCCGATAAATCCCATGTATAAGATCTACCAGTAGAAACACTAGTTCCGCTTGCACTATATAACGTGAATGTTAAAGGATTAGCAGTAGCTGTTGGATTCGGTGTAGCAGTTGGTGGAACTGGCGTTGCTGTTGGTTGAACTGGCGTTGCTGTTGGTCCTGCACCACCACCTGAAGAAACAGCTTCTTGAATAATATTTATAGAATCAGTTGTAACACCATTGCTATGTGTAACATAAATAGTTGTAGTTCTATAAATTCCGCTATTAGGCGCAATTGTAATAGTCCAGTCATTACTAGTACCTACTCTATTTATAGTAACCCAACTAGGTGGTGTGCTCCATGAATAAGATGCACTCTGTGGTGTAATACTTACACTTCTTGTATAATCGTTAGCTGCCATTTAATTTTATTTTAGTTTAATTTTAGAAGGATCCACCACCACCACCGCCTGTAGGACAATCAGCGAATGTGAATGCATATACATTAGAAATAACATCTGCTGCACCCGATCTAGTTTGAACTATTCTGAAATANAAAGTATTTNCACATGCATTAAGTATAAATCTAGATGTTGGTGAGAAACAACCTCCAGTAGAACCATTCCATGGTCCAGTTGGATTAGAACTATATTGTGTTGTAATTGCACTACAATTAGCAGTATCACTTAATGTAAAATATACATCAGCAGTATCTGTTCCAGTTTCTACAACATTAGTAATAGTAGCCGTAGCGACTGCTGTTGGTGTAGCAGTCGGAGGAACCGGAGTTGCTGTTGGTACAACCGGAGTTGCTGTTGGTGCAGATGCATTAATTAAAGAAACTGTCCAAACAGCTGTAACATTTGTATCTAATGGATGTTTAACAGTCACTAACCAAGTTTTACCAATAATATCAACACTTGTCACTACTTTTATTCTATTACTAGAAGGTTCAGGAGTGATAGTTAATCCAGGAGTATTAACAAAAATGTTAGAAGAACCTGGATCAGAAGATATCGGTGAAATTACATAATTTAAATACAATGTTGTAGGCGAATTATATTGTGCCGTAAGTGAGGTTGATCCAANCGCAAATAATGTTGCAGTAGAAATTGGTGATCCATCTGCATTAGCATGAATATCACCGCCTATTATCTCTATTGTGTCAGTTGCTGGAGATCCATCTGCATTAGCATTTATATCTCCACCTGAAATACCAATACTATCACCAACTGGTGTTCCACAGTCAGTACATAATTCTCTCCACTCAGGAGTTCCACCATTATTATAATATGCTTCAACAATATCTAAATCAGTATTAAATCTAATCATGCCTAATTGAGGTACAGAAGGTCTTTGACCAGTAGTACCTGCAGGCAATCTTAAATAACCCTTAAATTCGGCATTCATATCTACATCTAAAATTCCAAACCCAGTACTACTAAGTTTGATATTTGTATTACCAATTGATTTTAGATTCATTCCAACACCACTGGCTGAAAATGCATAATTGTTTGCAAGGAATGTAATTTTATCAGTAGTGGCTCCAAATTCTATATTTGAACTACCAAATGCATTTTGCCAATTAAACTTAGAAAATATACCATCGGTATTACTTGTCATTACAAGCGCCTTATCAATAGCATGATATAATTTAATATAATTTTCAAAGATAGTATCTTTGGCGATCGTTAATCTGGCATTAGTAGAAATATCACCATCAGTTAAGTCTTCGACAAAATCATCATCACCTAACCAAATGATAGGCATATTTAAATCATTTCCAACTTTAGGTTTTAAAATACTAACTTCATTAGTACCATCATTATTTGAATCAACATTAACTTTATACCAAGGACTATCAGTAGCTCCGGAAATACCTTTTAAACCAATAGGTCCAATATCACCTTTTTGNCCTTTTTGACCAGTAGATCCTACTTGACCNTGATCACCTTTTTGACCCTTTGGTCCAATTGGCCCACCACCATTTGCTAAAATTTGATCAAAGTTATAATTGATTTTCTCAAACTTTATAGAGTCCGAATCGCTTGGGTGTAATATCTCTTGAATGTTAATTGCCATTTTATGACTTTATTTTTATCATAGGTTTAATGTCGTAAGAATATCCTAATCTTTTATTATATATCAACCTAAAATTCATAGGCGTTTGCTTATGAGGTTTATAAGTGAAATTATTATCAGGGGAAAATCCTCCATCACCAATTAAATTAATATCATTAGTGCTTACTATACTTGAAGCAGCTCCTTTGAATCTTTTTGTGTACAGTTTCACAGAATCAACTACAAATTGTTCAATGATATTATTGCTTATATAAAAATCAGCATCATCAGACAATGTTGTTTTATCACCTGCTGAATTTTGAACACTTACATAGTTTTGAATTCCAGATAATACTCCATCTTCTTTTAATAATCTAGTAGTAATATCAGTAATATAAAAGTCTGCAACAATTTCATTATCATCTTCGAACAATAATACTTCAGCTTCATTTATAGAATTACTTAATATTTCATCTAACTTTTCTTTACTATTAATAGTTTGATACTTAAATGAAATAAGATCATAAGTATTTTTAACTTTCATTACAGTAGATGCAAGATAAGATCTTTCTTCTGTGTTGTCTAATGTTCCAGGAATATCTTCTGATTTTCCACCAGAAAAAGCTCTTGTATAATAACCAGCATCCCATGAAGATCTAAATACGTTTACATCTTTTTTAGAAATAGCAACTTCATCAATCAAAGGATATAATGGAAGTTTATCAGATGATTCTGAAAGCTTTGTAATACCTGTTGGATTTATCTCGTTAACTTTATGATAGAAATGGTTTTTAATAACACCGAAATATTTATCATGGGTACCATCATCTTGTATAAATCCTACATTAAATGTAGTACCACATCTATTATATCTCTCATAATATGATTTAGCCGTAGTTAATTCATATCCATCAGTTAACGAATGCTTATATAATATAGGTTCTAATCCTGTTTCTCTTTGATCTGCACTTGCCTGAATTCTATTAGATTTAAAATGAGTATACATGTCAGTGAAAGTTATAACAGGTGTAAAATCTACAGTGTACGCTCCATTATGTCTAACTAAAAATGGATAGTATGACGCTTCATCAGATCTAACAAGATTATAACCAATAATACCTTTAAATAATTTATAACTTTTTGGTTTATCGTTATCTTCTTCGATAGAAAGTGTTGCGTATTTAATTATTTCATTACCATCATCAAAATTAATAGTAAATCTATTATTGTTTACAGTTCCATCTTCTTCAATGGTAGTATATGTAACACTATCATCATTTAAATTAATCATATCTGCAACCTTATTAATAGATATTTTCTCAAGAAGAGTTTTATGAATATGACTACCACCGTTTGTATAATAATACTTAATATTCTTTTGAATATAATTAGGTAAATATGTAATATCTAATATATCATTTGGATCATTAACATTAACTGGCTTCGAAACAACACGCATCGTATTAGTATCTTGAATAGAATAAATTGAAAACTTATACATAGTATTACCAGGAGTATTTGGATAAATGTCCATTAGTACTTCTCCAAATAATCCATTTTCACCTATTAAAATATCATTCTCAAAATTAGGAACAGATCCATCAAAATGAGTAATACCTTCAACTGTAAATGGTGTACTTCCAGTAAAATCAGCCGTATTCCAACTTAATGCACCATTAAAAGAAGTATTAGCATAATCATAATCCTCTATTAAATGATTGTACACTATCTTATGGTTTAATTCATAAAGTAATTTTCTATTCATATTTCCCTTAATCCAATAATCACTTATATTTAGGTTAATAAAGAATATTACGAATTTGAATTTCTTATTTTGAATTACTTCAAAATCAACGCTATTAGTTTTTACATCAGTATTTGTCTTTAATAAAATACTAAATTTGTATCCATTAAATTCACTGGTTGGTACAAAGTCTAAAGCAACTTTTTCTGTAAACTCTTTTCTATTTTTAAGAACAACTTTTAATCCCTTAAATATAGTACTAGCAAAAGCACCAGTATCACCGCCATCGATTAATGTATATTTTTTCTTTAGATTTGTTTTAAAGAAAGTGTTGTTTACATCATCTGGATTTAAATATCTTCGAGTGAATTCGCCAAACTTATCGTAAATACTTGTTATATCATTTGCGTCTAAGTTCTTTTCAAAACCTTCGGTAATCATGAATTTGTCAAAGTAATTATTTTTAGTACTTTTAAATAAATCTGCAGTCAATTCAAAATCTTCAATGAAGTTAATGTATGAAAATGTATCATTTAATTCGTCGTACTTTAAATACTTAGGCTTTTTATCCATGTAAAACCATTCATGAGTCATGTCGTTTTTATTACGCTCAGTAGCACTTAAATCTGGTGAGAAATTAGTTCTACCAAAAGCCTCATTAGTATTTAAATAATAAGGTTGATCTCTTACTGTCAATGAATCTTTTAAAACCCACTTGTTAATATTAGGAACCACTCTTGAATTTATAGCAAACTCTTTAAGTTCATTTTCTTTTAACCTATCAAATTCACTTGTAATGTTCTGACTAGCTATTTCTCCCACAGTTTCTTCCGATAATATTTCAGAAAGGTTTGAGAAATAGTTTATAGGATCTAATGCAAAACTATCATCAAATATATCATTAGCCTCTAACTTAGTATTAAATTCACCAGTAATAGGATCAATTTTTGTTATAGCATTTTCGTATGGTTCGTAATTTAAGTTAGTTCTAGTTTCATAATCTAGTTCTTTTAGATCAGAATTAGAAGTATCATAAAAATCAAAATTCATATCATATATGTCATATGCTGAGAACAATCCAATTTTAACTATGTTTTCATTAAATACTCTAGCTTCACCGTTAGGTGTATCTGACTTTGATTGCATTATTAATTTAGATCTAGTAGAATTAGGAATAGTTATGTCTTCAACAATATCTAACACTTTGTTAAATACATTGGCATGACTAGTCTCTAAATAATCTCCTATAGAAATTTCACTAATAGTAGTATTGTTAATAAAGATGGATTTGCTAGTAGAATTACCACCGGTTAAATAATATGCATTCCAATTAGATAATACAGTATTAGTACCATCTCTTAATTTTAAAATATTATTTATATCTCTATTGTTAACCTTTACAAAATCAATCACATTTGATCTATTAACTAAAACAGTATACTGTAATAATTTATAACCAGGAATTCTAGATTTAATCCAAATATCAGATCCAATATTATATGCATCTAATGGACTATCATCAGCATGTATAACGCCTGCTAAAGCTGAAGCAATATCACCTAATTCACCTTGATTAGAAAAGAATTTTCCACTATATGTTCCTTTTGGTAAAGTATAATTAGCAGAATATGTTCTATTTTGAATGTTTATGTTTGTTTGAATTTGATCAACTCTTATAATAGAACTAATAGCTCCAGAAACATACATATTAAGATCACCTAAATTTGTTTTTATTTCAGTGATAACAAATGACTTTTTAACTACATCAATTTTTAATTCTAATATTGGATTAGTTGGATTATTTAAAAAAGTAAAGTTGTTCCAAGAATTTAACATATTTAATACCGTTGCATTAAATGTTGCACCAGTAACAAACGTAAATTGATATGGACCAGTAGAGTCTTCAATATTAATACTAATAGTTTCAGATGGAGCATGTTTTACAAATGTAAATTTGTAAGACTCTTCTCTCGAACTTACAACAGCAATTTTATCACTACTATCTGGAACATCTATAATTGACATTTTAACAAAGTCATAACCTCTTTCGTCATTCTTTATTAAATCAACTGATCTTCCAGTGTGAGATATTCCAATTGTACTTGGTATATTTCCAGTTGTATCATCTATTTTAACTTCTAATTGTTTAGGATCATAAAGTCCTGAATTAGAAATCTTATAATAAATATCATTTATTGACACGTAACCTAATGTAGGTGAAGTAGTCATTTGTTTTTGTGATGGAATTGCAGTAATAGGATTATTAGCATCAACATAAGAAGTAACATTACTAAATTTAATAATATTATTATTGATAGAGTTTATTTCACCTATTCCAGAATCAATTGCATCAACGTATAATCCAAAATATCTATTAACACTATAATCACTTGAACTTTCATCATCAAATAAAAATTCTAAGTTTAATAAATTAGCGCATAGCATACCATTTCTTTTAAAGCCATCAGTGATAAAATCATTGGCCTCGATAAGAGGTTTGTCAGCTTCAACATAATCTTTATAAATGTATTCACCTTTACTAGTTAATTCACCAGACTTTATGTCAATACCATTAAAACTAGTCATATCATTTTTACCAAATGAAACAGTAATTGGAGACTTTGGAAAAGTTTCTTGTTGTACATGATTTCTAATGTACTTACCTAAATCTGATTTCTTAGATAGATCAAATGTTTTAACTATTTCAGCATTTTTTAATATCTCTTGAATTCTTGAAACACTATCAGTACTAACTGTTGCAGCATCAACACCTATTGGATTTTTAACTTTGAAAATTACAAAGTTATCTGGCATATTATTATCAGCCCATATAGGTGCAAAAATTCTATAATTTTCATCATAGTTTTTAGAATAATTATATGTTGTACCATATTGGTATTCCTCTTCTATTTGTTTATCATAAGAACCTAATACTGTTAAATCAGATTCAGATCTTTTTGTTAAATAAATCAAATCTGAAGGTGTTCCAGTGTTTTTAAAGAAATTCGCAACATCAGCTGCATAATTACCATTAGGATTAACAACATTCTTTTTATACTTTATAGCAGCTAATTCTTTAGAAGCATTAATACTTTCTAAATAAACAGAACCATTTGAACTTGTAACAATTTTAATATTACCCGATAATTTCGGATTAGTTCTCAATAAAGGTTTTGTAACATTATCTAATTGATAATTAGTTTGCGTATTAAAATTAGGACCCGCTTTAATAGTTTCATAATTAGATATTAACGGAAACGTATAAGTTCTTAGTACCAAACTAGCAGTATTAGAAATACATGGTTTTGTATCTCCGTATATCTGTACAGTAGCTTCACTTCCTAAACCAATTTGTGTTCCACTTGAAACAACTGGTCTTTGCTGAGGATCCAAGTCTGAAATTTCTAATAAAGATATAGCTTCATCAATATCCTCTGCTACAATTTTAAAGCTGTATTCTAAACAGCTATCGAAGCTGCTGGAAGATATGACTTCTCCGAATGATAAAGTATCTACGAAATCTTTTATGTAACTACCTGAATCTTCAGAATNATCGGTATGCAATCCATCTATAANATATATAGGCCAAAATAAAGTCTCAACATTATTACCAGCTTGAGGTCCTTCTATTTCAGGATTACAAGAATAAAATCCGTAAAATACATTTTTTATTTTTCCATTGGCATCTAATTTGTTTGTAACTATTTCAGGTTTGATATAATCTTCACACTCGCCATATGTAGATATATCACCACCAGATACCAATAATTTATTAAGATCATATCCATACCATTTAAAATTAATGCCATCGCCTTGATTTTCCCAAATTAAATATCCAGTAGTATCTTCAAATATATTAGATTCAAATAAATCATCAGGATCTTCTACTGTAGCTCCAATACTAGACTTATAAATAGGTGTATTTAATCTGGCTAATTCTAATAAATTATTAAATGCCATAAAACCTTCTTGTCTAACATAAAATAAAGAAGTTTCACTTGCAACTCCAGAACAAAATTGATTTATAGTAGGATCTGATAAATTAGTTTTATAAATTGAAGTTAATTCAAACGTTTCATTAGGAACGAGCGTACCNCATTGCCATTCAAAAACATTCCCGAAAGATGGACCCCATGTGTTTACNGTAGATCGTTTATAATAAATATCACTAGANTNAAAAGCACTATAAATTCCACTATCTATTTGACCTAATTGAGTAACTCCACTTGTACTTGTATATAAATTAGAATAATATTCACTGCTAAAAATAGGTGTATTGCTATTAACTAATTCACTTAAAGTTTTAGACACAGTACCTTCATACCATAATGTTACATTTTGATAATCTCCTGAACAATACGCTATAGTATTTGTAGCATATTTAACGTTTATAGATGATGATGTAGACACACTGCCACAATCAGTAATCTTTATAATTTCACCAGAAAGATCTATTTCTAAAATTTTAGATGCAGAACTATCAGATACTGGTACTAAATTTATAATAGAACTAGATGGAATCACTTTGTTAATCAAACTTGCATCATAATAAATAGAATCACCTGGAACTGCCGGAATTTCAGGCGTAGAATCAGTAGCTGGAATTGCATTAATACGTGCAACTAGCTGAGACACATTATTTGCTTGAGAAGTAGAACCATACGCTAAATTATTTTTAGCTGCAAAGCATATTGAATCCGGATCATTTCCAAACGATCCAATATTCATTTGAAATGTCGGTGTTGACATAATACTAAAATTAACTGTAAATGACGTAGATTGTCCACCCTTTGAATCAGTAGCTCTTATAGTCCAACTATCATTACCAAATATACCCAAATTTGGTGTATATTTCACATTTACAACATTTCCAGTTTGACTATTTATTGTTATAACACCTTTCGTTGGATTAGTTATAGTAGATAAAGTTATAGCGTCTCCATCAGAATCGGTAACGGATACATTAAAATTACTAAAACTATTTTGTGTTACATAAATTGTCCCTGTATTTACAATAACTGGAAC
>JGI25909J50240_1000048_pt1 | contig 28995 bp, 30 predicted proteins | sample LauGreSpBDMM15DD_2_FD_50240 | JGI IMG/M metagenome (IMG submission 50240) | reverse complement strand
TTGGTATTTTTATAGCAAAAATTTTTTTAGAAAGACTGTCTGCTATTATTAATTTCTATAATTTAGAAGATAAAGGTGCTGCGGTCGATATATCTTGGCAGAAAAAGGATTTAGTTAATTTAAAACTTATATAGCAGGCTCTTGTTGTGTCATACAATGAATTGCTCCAAATCCCCAAATAAGATCACGACAGTTGATTGGAACAATTTTTCTATCCTTAAAATGCTTTTCTAAAATTTGAAAAGCTTTGTCATCATTTTTATCTTCAAATATTGGCAGAAGAACAATTTTATTTGCTATATAAAAATTTAAGTAGCTAGCAGGCACTCTCGTATCATCTATAATTAAAGGTGATGGCATTGGAATTTCTACGATAGTATTTTGTTTGCCTAAGTGATTTCTAGATCTTTTTAATATTTTTAAATTTTCATTTAAAGCTGAATAATTTTCATCACTTTTTTGATATTCCATTGCTGTAAAAATTTTATCATCTTCAAAAAATCTTGTGATGTCATCGATGTGACCGTGGGTATCGTCGCCTACAATACCTTTATTAAGCCATATAAAATTTTTGATATTTAAACTTTCGCTTAAGATTATTTCTAATTTTTCTCTACTTAATCCAGGATTTCTTTCTTGAACTTTGCTTAACAAACATTCTTTTGTTGCAATTAAAGTTCCTTTTCCATTCACGTCAATTGCACCACCTTCTAGTATAACATCTTTAACTTTGTTTTTAATTTTTGCTTTTACATCTATTAATTCTATATTTTTAATTTTTGCTATTTGTGGCTTTATATTATTGTCAAAATTGTAATCTTTATATTTTGCCCACGCATTGAAATGAAAATTTGTCATGATCTTCTTTTTCAAAAGATCGTTTACTAGAAAAATAGGCCCAGTATCTCTGGTCCAAACTCTATTTGTTTTAATGATATGAAAATTAACCTTATTAAGGTTTGTTTTTTCTTTAATTAGAATTCTCTTAATATTTTTTTTAACAGCTTTTGATTGGATTAAAATATCAACGTTTTGAACTTTAGATAAGGCTGAAGCTATTTTAGCAAAGGTTGACGGAATATTTTCAAATTTATCAGGCCAGTCATTTTTATTATGTGGCCACGCTAACCATGTAGAGCTTTGCTTTTCCCACTCTGCCGGCATTCTGTAACCCAAGGATGCCAGATTTTCATTCATCGGAAGGATTCTTTAATAGACCGTGGTATTGATCAATTCTTCTATCTCTTAGGAATGGCCAATGTTGTCTTACTTTCTCAACTTTGCTTAAATCAATATTGCAGATAATTATTTCTTCCTTGTCGTTGCTAGCTTCTGCAATAATATTTCCATTGGGGTCAAATACGATTGAATTGCCCCAAAATTCAATAGCCTTATCCTTTTTGCCCTCTATACCCACTCTGTTTACAGAAACGACAAATACACCATTCGCTATGGCGTGTGATCTTTGAATTGTAAGCCATGCATTTAATTGTGATTTACCAAATTCTTTTTTCTCACGTAAGTGCCAGCCTATTGCGGTTGGATAAAATATAATTTCTGCCCCTTTAAGAGCTGTTAAACGTGCAGCCTCTGGAAACCATTGATCCCAGCATATTAAAGTTCCGATTTTACCGTGCTTAGTGTTGAAACTTTTAAAACCTAAATCGCCTGGAGTGAAATAAAACTTTTCATAATATTGAGGATCATCGGGAATGTGCATCTTTCTGTAATGACCGAAGATCTTTCCTTTTTCATCAATCACAACACATGAATTATGATAAAGGCCTGAAACTTTCTTTTCAAAAAGTGGAACGATTATTATTACGCTTATTTTCTTTGCTAATTCACATAATGCATCAGTAGTTTTTCCAGGTATTTTTTCTGCTATTGCAAAATTATCGTGGTTTTCTTCTTGGCAAAAATAATGAGTTAGAAATAGTTCAGGTAAACAAACGATTTGGGCACCTTTTTTTTTCGCTAATTTTATTTTTTCAATTGCTTTAGAGAGATTTTTTTTTGAGTCAGCATCCATCTTCATCTGCACCAAAGCTACTTTAGTTAGTGAAGACATCGTTTATTTAAATAATTTAGAAAAACTCCTTTTAGGTCTATTTTTCCAGTAGCCTCTATGAAATGCATCGCTCGCTATAAGAGGTATAACGCTAGTTGCTTCAGCAAAAACCATTTGCTCTCTTGCTGTATCTACTTTTCCCCATGAGCTCGCTTCTTTTAATGTAGAAGAACTGCACGCTCCATCTCTAACGTCAGCAACAGTAATTTGTATAGCGTATTTATGCATATCAACTTCTTTTCCTAAAAGTTCGGCACATATTACTGTGTCCTGAATATAGTTTTTAGGAACGCCACCACCGATCATTAATAAACCCGAAGTTTTTGATTTAATTTTAATTTCAGTAAGTTCTCTAAAATCCCTTACAGAGTCAATTGTTAAATGTTTTTCTGGATTTCTTTCTTGGTGCATTACCAAACCAAATCCGGCACTAGAATCTACAAAAGCAGGACAGAATATTGGCACATCATTTTCGTAAGCAAGCTGAATTAAAGATTCTTTCTTCTTTGAATGTTTTGTTAAATATTTTCCCATTTCTTTTATGAATTCACGAGAAGTATAAGGTCTAGGTTCTAATTGATCTGCTATTTCGCCAACCGTCTTATCGCATGCTTGTAGTTGGTCTTCATCAATGTAGGTGTCGTATATTCTATCGATATAATGTTCTCTTAACACATTGTCATTTTGGAATTGAGATCCTTGGTAATGTTTAAAGCCTAGCGCTTCAAAGAAATCCATATCAACAATAGATGCTCCTGTTGAAACGATAGCATCAACCATGTTGTTTTTAACTAGATCGGCATAAACTTTCATACATCCCGCAGCAGAAGTTGATCCTGCTAAAGTTAAGAAAATAGTGCAGTTTTTATCGTTTAACATTTCGTTATAGATTTGCGCCGCATTGGCTGTTTCTCTAGATGTAAAAGACATCTTAGCCATAGCATCTATGATGGGCCTTGCATCAAAAGAGGTAATATCTATGTGCTCTATAGCTTTACTTAAAAAAGTAGATTTGTTGTGACCTATAGTTGGATTTGAGGATTTGTTCATTAAGCAACAAGATAATTGCTTTTGTATTCCTCGTCCTGTTCATTTTGGTAAACAGACATTATTGGTTTATCATCAATTTCGAAAATATCATCTGAGTAAAAACCATTAAATTTAGTTCTAAAAGTTAAGCCGTAACTTCCTAATTGTCCAATCTCGATATAATCGCCTTCTTTTAAATTATTTGGCAACATGTAAGGACCTTTCATGAAATCCATACTATCACAAGTTGGTCCGTAAAAATTGAAAGGAGTGAAACGTCTGCTTAAATCTTTTCCCGTATCGATAACTTTTGTTGGGAAAATAAAATTTGGAAATCCTGCATCAAATAAAGATCCATAAGTTCCATCATTAATATAAAGACTTTGTTTTTTTCTAAGTTCAACTTTAACAATGGTAGAACCACTTTCTGCAACGATAGCTCTTCCTGGTTCGCAAATTAATTCTGGTTGTTTAGGTAAATTTAATTTGCTTACTGCTTTTTTAATTTCTTCCATGTAGTTTTCTAATGGTTGAGGATATAAATCTGGATACTTAGATGGAAATCCTCCACCCACATTAATAATGTCAGGAGTAATTCCTGATTTTGTAATTATATTTCCAATTTCTTTAATTCCTTTTGAATAAGATACAGGATGCATACACTGTGAACCAACGTGAAAACTTACTCCAAGTTTTTTAACAAGTGGTCTTACTAATTTTATTAATCCAATAGCTTCAGCAGAAGAAGCTCCAAATTTTTTTGAAAGATCAATTTCAGAATGTTCNTTNGAAACAAATATTCTTAAATANAAAGTTAAATCTTTTGCATCTTTAGTNGCTTCAAAAATTTTAATTAATTCATCTTTTGTATCNAAAGAAAAATCTCTCACACCATAATTAAAATATGCTTCTTCAATACTCTTTCTATTTTTTACTGTGTGCATGAAATAAAGTTTTGCATCTTTTGCAATCGATTTAACTAATTTAATTTCTTCTAGAGAGGCTACATCAAAATTTGAAATTCCATTTTGATAGATGTGTTTGATAACACTTTTGTGAGGATTTGTTTTTACAGCGTATAGGGGTTTCCCCGGAAAATTATTTACAAAAAAATTGCAAGCCAGCTTTATACTTTCTGGGCGAATACAATATACAGGATTTACTGGTTGAAGTTCTCTGACTAAGTCAGAAACAGAATTAAACTTTTTCAATTCTTGTTATTTCCTTTTGTTAAAAAAAAATTGTTATTAATTAACTTCTTGAGTCGTGAATTAGGCCAAAATTTAATTTTTGTAAAGTATTTATTTTAGGTAAGAAATCTTTTTTTTATACTGTGTTCTCCGCTTGAGATCGGGCTCGGAAAGGACTACATTAAGGTCTTGATGAATAAAATTTTAACCTCAAAAGTCAGTCTGGAGCAGTTCGCGAACAAATCTTTACTCATAGTGGACGATGACGATCCATTTCGAAACAGGCTTTCAAAAGCCATGGAAAATAAAGGTTTTTTNGTTACCTCAGCTTCAAGCGTTGCTGAGGCGATCCAAAAAGTTAAAGNTTCGTCCACCAACTTTTGCCATNATAGACCTTAGACTGAACGATGGGAGCGGTCTGGATGTTGTTAAAGAGATCCANAAGGTCAAAGCTGACAGTAGAATTNTAGTTTTAACCGGCTACGGAAACATACCTACGGCTGTTGCGGCGGTTAAATCNGGAGCTATAGACTACCTTGCTAAGCCAGCTGATGCTGAGGATTTGGAGGCCGCTTTATTGGCAGATAAAGATAAGAAAGCAACTCCTCCAGAGAACCCAATGTCGGCTGATAGGGTAAAATGGGAACACATTCAGAGAGTATTTGAATTATGCGAACGAAATGTTTCTGAGACGGCTAGAAGACTTAATATGCACAGAAGAACCCTTCAAAGAATACTTTCAAAAAGATCCCCAAAATAACTAATTATTTTTACAAGACCTAAAATAAGTATTCTGTATTAATATTCTTTTGTTTGGACCTGTTATTAAGTGATCTATCTTAAATAAATTATTATTTATCACCCTCAAGTACGTTTTGTAGATATCTTTTTTACAAAAGTACCAAGAAACAAGATTCTCTTTAAAGCTGTTATTAAATTTTTGATAAATTTTATTTTTTTTATCGCCTAGTAAAAAGTAAAATTTTATAAAATTCTTATTTTCAACGATATCAAACTTTTGATAGCCAGAGATTGGATTCTCAGTACTTTTTTTATGAATAAAGCTTTTTTCTTCGTAATGGAAGTTATTTAATTTTTTAGATTTTAAAGACACTAAACCTTCGCCTAAAAAGCCATTTGATATTTTTTTTTTTAAATACCAAGAACCTAAAAGGTTTTTGAACATTTATAATTAGATATTAAGAATTTAAGATTTTATATATTTTTTTAACTTAAAAATATGTGGAATTAATAATGCAAGCAAAGTTATTTTAAATAATTCAGCAAATATAAAAGGAACAACTCCTAATTTGATAATAGAATCATTCCAGCCAAATATTGTACCAAGCCAAATAACTCCCAATACATAAGTTGGGATAATTGCGATTATTAATTTTATAATTCTTGTTAAAATTTTATCTTCATCTTTGATATTTCCAGAAAGATATACAGTAATAAAATATCCCATTAAGTATCCGCAAGTTGGTCCAAGTATATAACTTAATCCAACACCTTTCTCTGGAGTACCAGCAAATACTGGAAGACCAAACAAGCCTTCTAAAAAATAAGTTGATAGTATTAAAAGACCCACTCTTTTTCCAAAAGCAACACCAATCGCCATGATTACAAACGTCTGCATAGTCATCGGCACAGGATAAAATGGAACTTTAGTTTTTGCAGACAAAGTAATGATAAAAGTTGCAAAAACAATTACGGGTAACAACCACATAATTTCTTTTAATAAAAAAAGTTTTTTATTTTGAATTTTGTTATTAAGCATTTTTTTTTGTCAGTTTTAAAAAAACATCTTCTAAGTCTGCATCTTCTGTTAAAATATCCAAAATTTCAATATTTTTTTCTTTCACTTCAGATATAATTTCTTCAATTTTATTCTCATTTTTATTATAGGTAACGCTAATAAGGTCAGATTTTGGATAGTTAATTATAAGACCGGACTTCAGTTTTTCTCCAATATTTTTGGGAACTTTTAATTTAAAAATTATTTTTTTTGTTAATATATTGTTTAGTAAATTTTCAGTTTTATCTAATGCTATTAACTCACCATTATTAATAATTGCAATACGGTCACACAATTGCTGGGCTTCTTGCAGGTAGTGAGTTGTTAAAATAATAGTNACACCTTGNTTGTTAAGCTGNTGAATATTTTCTAACAGTTGTTGTCTNAGATCTACNTCAACGCCAGCTGTAGGCTCATCTAGAATTAAAATAGGGGGGCGGTGAACGAGAGCTTTTGCAACTAATAATCTTCTCTTCATTCCTCCAGATAAACTTCGAGCATAGGAATCTGCTTTGTCTTGAAGCATGGTGATTTCTAAAATTTTATCTGTGATTCTTTCGCTTTCTTTTATTCCATACATTCCAGCTTGAATTTCGAGTAATTTTCTTGGAGTAAAAAATGGATCAAGATTTGTCTCTTGAGGGACTATTCCTATAGAACTTCTTACCTCTCTAGGATTTTTATCTAGATCGAAATTCCATACCTTTACTAAACCAGAAGATTTTATAACTGTTCCCGCAAGAATATTTATAAATGTAGATTTGCCAGCACCATTTGGACCTAATAAACCAAATATTTCTCCTTTATTAACATTTAAACTAATATTTTTTAAAGCATGGATTGTATTTTGTTTTGTCTTAAATTCTTTTGAGAGATTAGTAATTTCTAGTGCTAAAAAATTTTCCATTAATATTATGTAATATAATTTTTGTATTTATAAGATAATATTTATTTAATGACCAATTCTAAAAAAACAGACCTTCTTTATCTAATTGACGGCTCTGGTTATATTTTTAGAGCCTTTTATGCTCTCCCACCACTTACAAGAAAAAGCGATGGAATGCCAGTAGGAGCTGTCAGTGGGTTTTGCAATATGATTTACAAATTTCTAGAAGATTCAAAATCAAAAAATGATCATGAAAAACCAACTCATATAGCCGTTATATTTGATACTGCTAGAAAAAATTTTAGAAATAATATTTATCCAGAATACAAAGCAAATAGAAGTGAAACTCCAGAAGACTTAATACCTCAATTTAGTTTTATACGTGAAGCCGTAAAAGCTTTTAATTTACCTAGTATAGAGATGGAGAATTATGAAGCTGATGATTTGATAGCTACATATAAAAAAGAAGCTTTAAAAAAAAATACAAGAGTTAAGATTATTTCATCTGATAAAGATTTAATGCAATTAATTGACGATCAAACAACGCTTTTCGATTCAATGAAAAATAAAGATATTGGTATTGAAGAGGTTAAGGAAAAATTTGGCGTAACCCCAGACAAAGTTATTGAAGTCCAGGCGTTAGCAGGGGATAGCTCAGATAATATACCTGGCGTTCCAAGCATAGGAGTTAAAACTGCCGCAGAGTTAATTAATGAATTTGGTTCAGTAGAGAACTTATTAAAGAACGTAGATAAAATTAAACAGCCAAAACGAAGACAAGCAATTTCTGACAATAAAGAAAATGCGCTTATTAGCAAGAAATTAGTAACTCTAAAAGATGATGTTCCTACAGTTGAAAAAATCGAAGATTTTATAGTTAAGGATTTAGATAAGGGAAAAATTATTTCATTTTTAAAAAAAATGGAATTTACGAGACTTTTAGAAAGAATTGAAAAAGCTCATGGAGGACAAACAGATAAACAAGATGTTTTTTTAGAAGAAACAAAACACACTATTTCCGTAGGCGCAAAAATTTCTAGAGATAATTATAAAACAGTATTTAAATTATCCGAGCTAGAAAAAATTTTAGAAGAGGCTGAAAAAAAAGGCATTATTGTTGTTGATGTTGAGACAAATTCTTTAAATATTAGACAGGCTGATTTAGTTGGTATTTCTTTATGTGTAAAAGAGGGGAATGCTTATTACATACCTTTAAATCATTCTAATAAAGAAGATAAACAAATTAAATCACAGTTGGATATTGATGCTGTCATTAAAAAGATCAAGCCTTTTCTTGAGGACAAAAGTATAAAAATAATTGGACAGAATATTAAATATGATTTTGGAATATTAAAAAAATATGGAATCCATTTAAATTCAATAGAAGACACAATGTTAATGTCTTACGTGTTAGATGCTGGAATAAATCGTCATGGAATGGATTTGCTTTCTGAGATTCATCTAAATCATAAGACGATTTCATTCAAAGATGTTGCAGGCATTGGAAAGTCGCAAGTTACTTTTGATAAGGTTCATATTGATAAGGCAACGGAATACGCAGCTGAAGATGCTGATGTTACTTTAAGACTATATAANTTTTTTAATAATAGAATTTTTAAAGAAGAAGTATTGAAAGTTTATCAGGAACTTGAAAAGCCAATGGTCAAAGTGTTGTCTCAGATGGAGGAAAATGGAATAAAGATTGATGAAAAAATTCTAAAAAATTTATCATTAAAATTTGAGAAAGATTTAAAAGTTCTAGAAAAGAAAATTTATGAACTTGCAGGTGAAGAGTTCAATATTGCATCTACAAAACAACTTGGCGATATTCTTTATAAAAAGCTAAAAATTGTTGGCACCAAGAAAACNAAAAAAGGCAACTACGCAACCAATGTTAATATTTTAGAGGACTTGGCCTTTAAAGGACATGATTTACCCCAATTAATTTTAGACTGGAGGCAAAAATCTAAATTAAAAAATACTTATACTGATAGTTTACAAGAATTTATTGATCCAAAAACCAAAAGAATTCATACATCTTTTTTACTTGCGGCCACCAATACGGGCAGACTTGCATCTAGCGATCCAAATATTCAAAACATTCCAATTAAGTCAGCAGAAGGAAAGGAAATACGGTCGGCATTTATAGCTGAGAAAGATAATTTTTTAATTTCAGCAGATTATAGTCAAATTGAAATGAGAATACTTGCGCATATGGCTGACGTGAAAGAACTCAAGAAAGGTTTTTTAAATTCTGAAGATATTCATAATATTACAGCAGCCCAAATCTTTGAAGTAAANCATNCNGAAATNAATGAAGAAATGAGAAGAAAAGCAAAGGCAATTAATTTTGGAATTATTTATGGAATTTCATCATATGGTCTTGCGAAGCAAATTTCAGTTTCTAATACTGAAGCAGAATCTTTTTTAAAATCTTATTTTAAGAAATTTCCAGAAATAAAAGATTATATGAATGAAACATTAAAGAGCTGTAGAAAATATGGTTATGTAAAAACAATATTTGGTAGAAAATGTAACTTTCCAAATATTAATGACAAAAATCATACATTAAGAACTTTTCAAGAAAGAGCATCTATTAATGCTCCAATACAAGGAACTGCTGCGGATCTTCTAAGGCTTGCAATGATTAAAATAGATCAAAAAATTAAAGATCAAGACTTAAAATGTAAAATGCTTTTGCAGATTCATGATGAACTAGTGTTTGAATCTTCTGTTGATAATATTAAAAAATCAAAAGCTGATATTGTCGAAATAATGTCAAAAGCATCAGAACCAGACTATAAATTTTCCATTCCTTTAAGCGTAGATATTAAAGAAGGATTAAATTGGACCACTGCGCATTAAAACTTTTGATTATACAAATATTATTATAAAATAATTTATATGAACAAAACAATCGCCCTAGTCGATGATGATAGAAATATCTTAACAAGCGTTTCAATGGCGCTTGAGAATGAGGGATTTAAAGTTCAAACCTACCTTGATGGTGAAAGCGCATACATCGGTATGACGCGTAATCCTCCTGATCTAGCAGTTATAGATTTAAAGATGCCCAAAATGAACGGTGAAGAATTATTAGAAAAATTAAGAAAAAAAACTTCTATACCTATAATTTTATTAACTTCCAAAGATGATGAGGTGGATGAATTATTGGGATTAAAATTAGGTGCTGACGATTACGTTAAAAAGTCAGGGGGCTTTTCTGTTAAAGTATTAATAGAGAGAATTCGTGTTCAATTCAGAAAGCTAGAACCCAAGACTGCTTCTCAACCAAAAAATATTTTAACTGTTGGAAGACTAATCTTAGACTCCGAACAATTAGAATGTGAGTGGGGAGGAAAAACTTTGCCCGATAAATTAACTACAACTGAATTTAAGATTATTTATGAGTTAGCAAAAAGGCCTGGAGTTGTTAAAGAAAGAGCCTATCTAATGAATATTGCCTATAAGCAGGAAAATGACATTGAAGATAGAACTATAGATAGTCATGTTAAGAGAATAAGAAAAAAATTTAAAAAGATTGATCCAAAATTTTCAGCAATTGAGACCAGATATGGAAGTGGCTATCGCTGGAATGTTAGTTAAATAGAATGAAGTTTTCTGTTAATTTAAAATCTTTATTAGCAAGATTTTTATTTATAAATTTATTTTTTTTTTCAATATTAACCTTAGCAACTTATTCTTATCTTCAGTCGATTGAACCTGAGCTTGTAGGCAATAAAAAGAAAGAGCATTCTAAACTTATTAAGAATATTGCTTTAAACATGGAGTTACAGCGTATTCCTTACAAGAGAGATAATCTTAAAATCTTTTTAGCAAATTACAAATATTTATTGCCTAATATTAATCAAATTAGAATTTATGATCTAAAGAAAGAAATTATAGTAGATACACACTCTCTAGATATAAATGCTAAACCATTTTATAAAGTGCCAGATGTTCAAGAAAGAAAATTAACAATAGACAATATACCAGACACATCCGATCTAACTACTCAACAAGAAGAAAAGATACTTAATAAAATTATCAATGATAATTTAAGTATATTAGGATCTGACAAGGTTTTAACTTTTTCAAGAAAGATCAAAAATAATTTTGTTGTTGTTAGTTTATCTTCTCTAACTTTAAATTCTGAAAATAAAGGCTTCATTGTTATTTCGGAAGATTCAAATGACATTGAAAATGCTATCGTTGAAAGAAAAAACTTTGTTATTCGAACGGTATTAAGCGTTGCTGCAATCATATTAATTTTTTCAATATTTTTAAATGCAAATATTATTAAACCAATTAGAATTTTAGGGCGTTACGCAACCTCAGCAAGCTCTGATAACCCCGACAATAAAATTATTAACAGAATTAATTTAAGACGAGATGAAATTGGTAATTTATCAAGATCGCTATCAGGGATGACAGATAATTTATATAAACGAATTGAATTTGCAGAAAGATTTGCATCTGATCTTACTCACGAAATTAGAAATCCATTAGCATCCTTAAAAGCAGCATCAGAGTTATTACCCAATGCAAAAGATGCAGAAAAAAAAGCTAGGTTACTTGGAATTTTAAATGACGATGTTGTGAGAATTGAAAGATTAATCACAGACTATTCTAACATGCTAAAAGGTGAGGCTTTAGAAGCTAAATTACAATTAACCAGATTTGATTTAATTAAACTTTTAAAAAAAGTTGCAGACGAATATCAGCAGGTTATTGATAATACTAAAAAAAATATTTCAATAGAGATTAATAATTTAATTAAGAAAAAAACTTTTGTTATTGGTTTTGAAAGCAGAATTGAACAAGTTATTTCGAATATATTAGAAAATTCTATCTCATTTAGTCCTGAAAAAAGCATTCTAAGAATAAATATTGAAAGCGCGAATAATTATGCAAAAATAATTATTGCTGATGAGGGTCCTGGATTTAACGAAAGTAATATCGGAAAAGTTTTTGAAAGATTCTATAGTAATAGACCAAAGGAAATGTTTGGTCTGCATTCTGGTTTAGGATTAAATATAGTTAAAAATATAGTTGAATCACACAAAGGTCATATTAAAGCGTATAATTTAAATGAAGAAGGAAGAAGAGGCGCCGTAGTTGAGATTGATTTGCCAATAGCAGATTAAAGCTCATAAATAAAATTGATATATCTAAGTTTTATTGTTAGTTAACTTTTTAAATGACCCAAGATTTTAAAGTAAAAGATTTAAAACTAGCAGAATTTGGTAATAAAGAAATTTCTCTAGCAGAAACTGAAATGCCAGGTTTAATGGCAATCAGAAGCGAATATCAATCTAGCAAACCCTTAAAAGGAGCAAGAATAATTGGTTGTCTTCACATGACAATTCAAACTGCAGTTTTGATAGAAACATTAGTAGTTCTGGGAGCGGAGGTTAGATGGTCATCTTGCAATATATTTTCAACACAAGATCATGCCGCAGCAGCAATTGCTGCAAAAGGAATACCGGTATTTGCTTGGAAGGGCGAGACAGAAGAAGAATACTGGTGGTGNATTGAACAAACTATTAATGGAAANAAAGATTGGAAACCAAATCTTTTNTTAGACGANGGTGGGGATCTAACAATGTTATTGCACGATAAATACAAAGATTTATTAAAAAATGTTAAGGGAGTTTCTGAAGAGACTACTACTGGAGTTAAAGCTTTAAATAAATTAGAGAAAGATAACAAATTATTAATTCCAGCAATTAACGTTAACGATTCAGTAACAAAATCTAAATTTGATAATTTATATGGTTGCAGAGAAAGTTTAGTAGATTCAATTAGAAGAGCAACGGATGTCATGATGTCAGGAAAAGTTGCTATAGTTGCCGGATTTGGAGATGTTGGAAAAGGTAGTGCCGCATCACTTAGACAAAGTGGCGCAAGAGTTTTGATTACCGAAACTGATCCAATTTGTGCATTGCAAGCGGCAATGGAAGGATATCAAGTTGTATTAATGGATGAGGCAATATCATCAGCCGACATTGTTGTTACCGCTACAGGAAATAAAGACATTGTTAACATCGAACATATGAGGAAAATGAAAGATAGATCAATTCTTTGTAACATTGGACACTTTGATAATGAAATTGAGGTGAGTGCATTAAAAAATTACAAATGGAACGAAATAAAACCACAAGTTCATGAAATTGAATTTCCAGATAAAAAAAGAATTATTTTATTAGCAGAAGGCAGACTAGTGAATCTTGGTTGTGCAACAGGACATCCTAGTTTTGTTATGAGCGCTTCTTTTACAAATCAAGTCATTGCGCAAATAGAATTATGGAACAGTAATGGAAAATATCAGAACAAAGTTTATGTTTTACCAAAACATTTAGATGAAAAAGTTGCGATGTTACATCTTGCAAAAGTGGGTGCAAAGCTTACTAAATTAAGCAAAGAACAAGCTGATTATATTAGTGTTCCTGAAAAAGGACCTTTTAAACCAGATACATATCGTTATTAATTTCAATTAAATGGAATTAAAATCTTTAGATTCCACAAAAAAATTTGCTGAAGCTGTCGCAATTAATTTAAAACTAAACGACTTTATATTACTCAGTGGCAATCTAGGTGCTGGCAAGACAACATTTACTAGATTTTTAATACATTACTTACAGCAAAAAAATCAACGTCCTTTAGAAGAAATAGTAAGCCCTACCTTTAATATAGTTCAATATTATGATCTAGGAAAAAATTTGAAAGTTGCCCATTATGATTTTTATAGATTAAAAAAAGAAAAAGAAATTTTAAATATAGGATTATTCGATACAGCAAAAGATTTTATAAATATTATTGAATGGCCAGAAATTGCCATGAATTCATTCAATGAATTTTTACAAATTAAATTTACTTATGATCCCGATAAAGATCTTAGATTTCTAAAGTTTAATGGAAAAGGAAAGTGGCTAGGCTTTGATATTAATGATTAAAAAAAATAGATTAAAAATAATAAAAATTTTTCTTAAAAAAAATTATATAGAAAATTATAAAATAAAAGAAATAAAAGGAGATGCTTCTTTTAGAAAATATTTTAGAATTTACTATAAAAATAAATCTTATATTCTTGCTTCCGCAGAGCAGGATAAGAAGTCTAATATTTTAAATTATGTTTTAATTAATAATTTTTTAAGCAAACAAGCGATTAATGCGCCAAAAGCAATAAATTATGATTATAAAAATGGCTTGGCTTTATTGCAGGATTTTGGAGATAAAACTTATCTTCAGTTAATTAAAAAATCCAAAAACAAATATAGTATTTACCAATCATTAATTAAATATTTAATTAAATTACAAAGAATAAATTTTAAAAATAATATATTTCGATTTAAAAAATATAATTTTAGAATATTAAAAAAAGAAATAGATTTATTTTTTATTTGGTATTTGCCACATATACTTAATATAAAAAATAATCCTAAAATTAAAAAATTAAGAAAATTGTTACTATTAATTTTAAAGAATAATCTTATTAAGAATAATTATTTTGTTCATAGAGACTTTCACGTCTCAAATATGATGGAATATAAAGAAGGATCAAAAAATAAAATCGGTATTATTGATACCCAAGATGCCCTGATTGGTTCAAGAGCTTACGACATACTTTCCCTGATAGATGACGTTAGGATCAAAACTAGTCCTGAGTTGAAGCAAAAGTTATTCAATTATTATTTATTATTAGTTAAGAAAGAAAAAAATTTTAATATTGAAAATTTAAGAAAGAATTTTCTATTCTTTCGGTGCAAAGAGCTATGAAAATTATAGGAATATTTTCAAGGCTTTTTAAGAGAGACAAAAAAAGCAGATATTTAAAACTAATTCCTTACACTTGGACAATACTTAATAAAAGGTTAGAAGATCCAATATTTAAAGAGGTAAGAATTATCATTAATCAGCAAATTAAATTAAGATCTAAGAATGTTAATTGATAAAAAGTTTTTTGAAGATTCAGAATCTTGGCCTTTTGCCGAATCCAGAGAAATATTAAAAAAAAGATTAAAAATAATAGAGAAAAAAGGTTACGTTTTATTTCAAACTGGTTATGGACCAAGTGGACTCCCTCATATTGGAACTTTTGGAGAGGTTTGTAGAACCACTATGGTTATGAATGCTTTCCAAAGATTATCGAATATACCCGTTAAATTATATACATTTTCAGATGATATGGATGGACTTAGAAAAGTTCCAGATAACATTCCAAACAAATCAATCTTAGAAGATAATTTAAATAAGCCACTAACAGCAATTCCTGATCCGTTTAAAAAATTTAAGAGTTTCGGAGAGCATAATAACAATATGTTAAAAAAATTTTTAGATGAATTTAATTTTAAATATGAATTTAAAAGTTCAACTGAACTTTATACTAAAGGTGAATTTGATGACGCTCTTACTGCAGTATTAAAAAATTACGATAAAATTATGGACATTGTTTTGCCAACACTTGGTCCAGAAAGAAGAAAAACTTACAGTCCATTTTTACCCATCTGTCCTGAAACAGGAAAAGTATTAGAAGTTGCTGTAGTTGAAAAGAATCTAGATAACAAAACTATTGTTTATCAAAATGGAAATAAAAAAGTTGAAACAAAAATTACAGGAGGCGCATGTAAATTACAGTGGAAAGTAGACTGGGCTATGCGCTGGTTTGCTCTTGGAGTTGATTTTGAAATGTATGGAAAAGACTTAACCCCAAGCGCAGAACTATCCAGTAAAATTTGTAAAATTTTAGGAGGTGTACCACCAGCTGGATTTGCTTATGAGTTATTTTTAGACGAGAACGGAGAAAAGATTTCTAAATCAAAAGGCAATGGAATTACAATTGAACAATGGCTTAAGTATGCATCTCCTGAAAGTTTGTCTTTGTATATGTATCAAAATCCAACAAGAGCTAAAAAATTATATTTCCAAGTTATTCCAAAAGCAGTCGATGAATATCTTTCTTTCCTAGAAAAATTTGACAAGCAAGAAGCAAAAGAAAAATTAGGAAATCCGGTTTGGCATGTTCACAGTGGCAATCCACCAAAAGAAGAAATAATTATCTCTTTTAATATTTTGCTTAATTTAGTGAGCGTTAGCAATACAGATAAAGAAGAAGTTATTTGGAAATTTATCAAGAATTTCAGTCCAAATTTAGTTAAAGAAAATCATCCTATTCTTGCAAAACTTATCTTAAATGCCATTAATTATTTTAATGACGTTGTAAAAGTTAACAAAAAATTTAGAAAACCAGACGCAACTGAGAAAAAAGCATTGCAAGATCTTGCTGAGCAAATTTCTAAAATGAGTCCATCCTTACAGCCAGAAGAAATGCAAACTATAGTTTATTCAGTTGGCAAAATTCATTATTCAAAAGAGAGATTAAGAGAGTGGTTTAAAATGATTTATGAAGTACTTTTCGGAGACGAACAAGGACCTAGAATGGGATCTTTTATAAGTTTTTATGGTATTAAAGAAACAGTGAATTTAATTAATAAGTCTATTAATGATTAGTCATAAAAATGAATTATCAGATTATTAATTCTTTTATTAATAAGCTTGATCCCGAACTTGCCCATTCTTTAGCCATTCAGTTTTTAAAGAATTTTTATATTCCACTCTTCCCATCAAAAGATGATGAGATTTTAAAGACTACTGTTTTAGGAAAAGAATTTTTAAACCCAATAGGACTAGCAGCAGGTTTTGACAAGAATGCAGAAGTATATGATAAAATGCTTGCACTTGGATTTGGTTTTGCAGAAGTTGGAACTATTACTCCAAAGCCACAAGAAGGAAATTTAAAGCCAAGAGTTTTTAGATTAATGGAAGATGAGGCGATTATTAATCGTTTAGGTTTTCCAAATCAGGGTCTAGCTAAAATCAAAAGTAGGATTGAAACTAAAAAAGCAGAGGGAATTTTAGGAATTAATATAGGGCCTAATAAAGACAGTACATCCCGTATTGATGATTATGTAGAGTGTTTTAAAAATTTTCATAATTTATGTAGTTATATATGTATAAATATTTCATCACCTAATACTGAAAATTTAAGAAATTTTCATGAACAAGAAAATTTAAAAAAATTATTAAGTGAAATTTTAAATACAAAAAAATATTTAAGCAGCAATACACCGGTTATTTTAAAGATATCACCCGACATCAATGACGCTGATATTGATATGATTTGTAAAAATATTTTAGAATTTAATTTAGATGGATTAGTTTTAACTAATACATCAGTTAAACTAAGAGAAAATTTAGTAAATAAACAAAAAAACGAAATGGGCGGAGTGTCAGGCACTCCAATAAAAGATACTTCTAATTTAATTATTAAAAAATTTTTTAAAACTCTTAAAGCAAAAGTACCAATAATTGGCGTAGGCGGAATTAATTCAGGAATTTCTGCTTATGAAAAGATAAGAGCTGGAGCTTCTTTATTACAGCTTTATACAGGTTTAGTTTACAAAGGACCTTTTGTTGTAAGAGCTATTAAACAAGAATTGGCCGAGCTCTTGAGAAGAGATGGTTTCTCTTCTTTACAAAAAGCGGTAGGCGTTGACAGCGAATAAATTAATTACCAAAGTCAAAATTACTAAAAAAGTTAGCCGTTTCCTAAGATTTAAATACCAAATATTACTAGGTTCAGAAAATATTTTTCCATCTATAATATTAGTTGAAAAGAACAAGATTATATAGACTGCAATTTTTATATCTTGGTTTGAAAAAAAATCTAAAATAAAAGAAAAAACTGGAACTACAACGCTTAAGGTTAATAGTAAATTTCTGTTATTAGAAATATTACTATTTAGAATTTTGCTCCACTGACTACCACAAAGAAAAGCTAGAATTATATTTGAATAGAATAAATATACATCGACAACATAGTTATTAAAATTTGAAATAAAAAAAATAATTGTAAATGTAAAAAAAGGAATGAGGCCAAGATATCCTAATATTGTTGCTAATTTTTTTTTCTCTATTGGCATAATTAATATTTTAGTTTTTTAAAAATAAAAGAACTGAAGTATCCTATTAATATAGCCAGTCCTACTGCAGTTAAGGCATATAATATTGGGCTAGTATTTACAAATTGATAAATAAAATCTTGAAAGAAATTTAAGTGATCTTGATTTTCTATTTTTTTAAAAATTTTAAACTTTAATTCTTCTACGAATAAAGAATAACCAAACTTTAATCCAAAAATAGTAATGATAATTGACATTAAAATTCTAAGTTCTTCATTTTTTAAATTCATTCCAAGTCTTGTTCCTAATTGCACTCCAATTACTGATCCCAACATAAGAATAGAAACTAAAATAAGATCAATATTATGATTAGTGATAGCATGAAAAAAAGTTACAAATGTCATAACAAAAATCATCACAAATAAAGATGTTCCTGGAACAAGCTTAGAAGGCATTCCAAGAACATAAATCATCACTGGAATTAGAATAAATGCTCCACCGACACCCATCATCGATGAAATAATTCCAGTTAAGAATCCAAAAAATATTGGCGGAATAATACTGATGTAAAGTCTTGAAGAATTCATTCTAACTTTAAAAGGGAGTCCATGTATCCATGTGTGTTTACGAAATTTCTGTCTTATAAATTTTTTATTTTTTATTCTGCGGTACTCCGCAAGGCTTTCAATGAACATTAAAAGTCCAAAACTAGTTAATAAAACAAAATATAAGATTGAAGTTATCGTATTAATCTTTCCAGCTTGAATTAATAATTTAATAAAATAAATACCAATAGTCGCACCAAAAAACCCCCCGCCTAAAATGTAAAAACCCATCTTAATATCGACTTGTTTTTTGTACCAATGTGCAAATGTTCCAGAAACAGAAGATGCTAAAATATTGTTGGATCCGTTTGCTATGGCATGCATTGGGGGGATACCAAAAAAAATTAAAACAGGCGTCATTAAAAACCCACCACCAATACCAAGTAAACCACTTAAGAAACCGATAAAGCCGCTGATTGATAATAAATATAAAATGTTAATATGAACCTCTACGATTGGAAGGTAAACTTGGAACATGAAAATTTTAGGTTAACTAATAATTATTGGACTAATCTTCTAAAAACAAGAAATCAATTACTGCAAATAATTCAGGATTTATAAGAAATACCTTGACGTAAATTCATCATCTAACTATATCCCTTGCAGGAGAAAATATGTCTAAACTTTGCGAACTGACAGGTAAGAGACCACAAACAGGTCATAACGTCAGCCATGCTAATAACAAAACTAAAAGAAGATTTTTCCCAAATCTTAAGAAAGTTTCTTTTAAAAGCGAAAAATTAAATCGTGATATTCGTATTAAAATTTGTACTCGTGCAATTAAGGCCGTAGATTTTAGAGGAGGCATTGATGAGTTTTTGTTAAGAGCTAAAAATAAGAATTTATCTCACAGAGTTAAAAAAATAAGAAAACTTTTATTAACAATCGTTCCACGTTAAAAAACCTAAAAAAGAAATTAAAGCTAAAAAAGAAACAAAAGCTAAAGTTAATTAGTTTTCTTGGTATATTCAAAAAAGATATTTTTATACTCGGCCATTATGGCTGTTGTTATTTGCTCTTCGAATTATTTAGTACAATTCTCTTTTCCATATTTTGGAATGCAAGAAATCTTAACTTGGGGTGCTTTTACCTATCCAGTTACTTCTTTAGTTACTGATCTTGCAAATAGATTCTTTGGCAAAGAATTTGCTAAAAAGGTTGTTATTTTTGGATTTATACTTGGGATTTTTTTTTCATTTATTTTAACTTTTGAAGGATTTAACCTAATCGTTTTAAGAATAGTTATTGCATCAGGAGTTGCTTTTTTAGCCGGTCAGCTTTTAGATATTAGAGTATTTAATGTTTTAAGAAATAAACTGTGGTTTATTCCGCCACTTGTTTCCTCAATTCTCAGCTCGATATTAGATACTGTGCTATTTTTTAGTATAGCTTTTTACGGAACAGGTTCTCCTTGGATTATATTAGCAGCTGGAGATTTGGCAGTTAAATTATTTGTAGATCTTGCAATGTTACTGCCATTTAGAATTGCAATTGCTAGATTTAGTTAATTGTTTTTTTTCTTTTTGGTTCTTCAATAAATAAATCTGCAAGCTGGTCAATTAAAGCATCTCCAAGTTCTTGCACATCTGCAATCTTTAAAGCTTTGCTATAGTAGCTTGTTACGTCATGACCAATTCCAATCGCGTTAATCTCAACATCGTTTTTATTCTCGATCCATTTTACAGTATTTTTTAAGTGTCTTTCCAAATAATTGCCTGGATTTACAGAAAGAGTTGAGTCATCGACAGGAGCTCCATCAGAAATTACCATTAAAATTTTTCTTTCTTCACTTCTTTTTTTTAATCTTTGGTAAGCCCATAAGATTGCTTCTCCATCAATATTTTCTTTTAAGATCCCTTCTTTTAACATTAATCCTAAATTGTTTTTTCCTCGTCTCCATGGGGTATCGGCAGATTTATAAATGATGTGTGATAAATCATTTAATCTTCCAGGATTTTTCATTTTATTTTTTAACCATAGTTCTCTACTTTTTCCACCTTTCCAATTTAATGTTGTAAATCCTAATACCTCAACTTTTACAGAGCACCTTTCTAATGTGCGGGATAAAATGTCAGCGCAAATAGCCGCAATAGAGATAGGTCTGCCACGCATTGATCCAGAATTATCAATTAACAAAGTTACTACCGTATCTTTAAAATTTGTATTTTTTTCCTTTTTATAAGAAAGCGAGTTGTGAGGATCGATGATAACTCTGGTTAGTTTTGCGGTATCAAGCATCCCTTCTTCAAGATCAAACTCCCAAGATCTATTTTGAAATGCTAACAGCTTTCTTTGTAATTTATTTGCAAGCCTTGAAATGAAGTTGTGAAAAGATTTTAATTGATTGTCTAAATTTTCTCTAAATTTAATCATTTCATTAGGATCAACCATTTCTTCAGCGTTAATAGTTTTGTCAAATTTATTTGTAAAAATTTTATATTTAACTTCGCTGTTATTTTTTTTAACATTAGAAGATTTGATTTCATCGTTTGAGCTATTTTCATCTTCAATTAGGGATTCCTGTTCACTCTGATTTGCATCAATCTCTACATCAGGAATTATGCTCTCAATATTAAAGTCTTGCTTATCAGATGTTTTATCTTGGTTAATTTGATTATCGTTCTGATCTTTAAGTTTATTTTCGTTATTTTTTTCGTTATCGTTATCACTATCATTAGGACTTAATTTTTCTTCTAATTTTAGATCCTGAATAATAGAGTTTAAAATAGTAGAAAATTTTTCTTGATCAGAAATATTTTTTTTTAACAAATCTAATTTATCTTTAATCTGCTCATCAATATTCTTATTCCAATTTTTTAAACTCTTCTTTTCTTCAATATTTAAGTCAAGATTAAGCAGGTGATTTGCTAAAATAATATCAAAAGCTTTTTCAATGCTATTATAGGTATCTTCATTTTGCTCTTTAAATTTCTTTTGGTAGTAGTTTTTAAAGTTCAAATTTATTCCTGCAAAATTTTCTGATCCTAGTTTTTCATAACGAATTTTTTCAGCACTTTTATAAATATTCTTTGCAATCATTCCTCTTGGCTCAAATTTTTTTAAAAGTTCTGAATTACTATATTTTATTTTTAAAGCTTCAGAATCCGCAAGAGCTCTAATATTTTGATATTCGTCTATAGAATCGAAAGCAATTTTGGGAAGATTTATAACATTACTTTCTTTAGTAGGTGCGTCTGAAAATAGAATATTAAGATCTTGTTTTTTAGCTAATGCTTTAATGGTTGATGAGATGGCTATTTTAAAATTTTCAGCCTGTTTTTCATTTTCCATTTTTAAGATTTATTTTAACACTTGCAGATGTTTCTGTCAGTTCCTTAGCAAAACATCTTTGAAAATATTCACCAATAATTGTTCTTTCTAATTCATCACAACGATTTAAAAATGATATTCTAAAAGAATAACCAATATCATTAAAAATTTTATAATTATCTGCCCATGTCATTACTGTTCTAGGGCTCATAACGGTTGAAATATCTCCATTAGCAAGGCCAGATCTTGTTAGATCAGCAACTTGAATCATTTTTTGTGCAATTTTTTTCCCTTCAGCATCATTTAAATGAGGGCATTTTGATAATATGATTTCAAGTTCATTCTCTTGTTTTAGATAGTTCAGAGTCGTTACAATATTCCATCGATCCATCTGTCCTTGATTAATTTGCTGCGTTCCATGGTAAAGTCCTGAAGTATCACCAAGACCAATTGTATTTGCTGTTGCAAATAATCTAAAATATTTATTCTGTTTAATTACTTTATTTTTATCGAGTAAAGTTAGTTTTCCTTCGCTTTCAAGTAATCTTTGGATAACAAACATGACGTCTGGTCTACCAGCGTCATATTCATCAAATACTAAAGCTACAGGATTTTGCAGTGCCCAAGGCAAGATTCCTTCTCTAAACTCAGTAATTTGTTTATTATCTTTTATTACGATTGCATCTTTTCCTAAAAGATCAATTCTACTAATGTGACTATCTAAATTTACTCTTATGCAGGGCCAATTTAATCTTGCTGCTACTTGTTCGATGTGAGTTGATTTTCCTGTGCCATGAAATCCTTGAATTAAAACTCTTTTATTAAAAACAAAGCCAGCAAGAATTGCAAGAGTTGTATCACGATCAAATTTGTAAGCGTTATCTAGCTCAGGAACAAACTGATTTTTTTTTGAAAAACCTTCAACAGTCATATCTGTATCGATATTAAATGTTTGTTTTACAGAAATCTTTATATCGGGTGTGCTTTCAAAAATATTATTGTCCATGATTTACGTTTTTTTGATTATTCCTTAAAAGAGTATAAGCAATTGTTATTTCTTTTAATTTATTTTCAAATTTTTTATCTCCAGAATTTGTATCTGGGTGATATTTTTTTACAAGTTTTTTAAATTGCTCTCTAATTTCGCTCCATTTTACATTACTTTTTAAATCTAGTTTTTTTAAAGCTTCTATTTCTTTTGAGCTATAAATTGTTTTTTTTTCAAATTGTTTAAAATAATTTGCAGGAAAAATATCTTGTTCTTCTAAAATGTTTCTCCATACTTTATTAAAAAAATTATCTTTTGAACCAAGTTTAGAAGTTGGCTTGTGCCAGGTAATATCTGAATGAATAAATTCTTCAATTTTGTCTTGTGACATTTCAGAGAAAAAATCCCACTCATGGTTATAAATTTTTATGTGTTCTGAACAGAACCATTTATATTCGCCTACAGTCTTTGAAGGAGCTTTAAATTCTCCTGCCTGTTTGCACCTTTTCCAATCACACGAATTATCGTTGGTCTTGTTGTGGATTTTTAAATGATCACCACAAAACCATTTGTATTGTTTATTGATATCTTTCTTTATAAGACCCTCACCTGAAGCTATCTCTTTACATTTACTCCATTCACAGATCTTTCTCATTTGCGTAATTTTTTAAATTGATTTAAATTATTTTATGTCCGATCTAAAATATATTATCTTAGATAAAATTAAACAAAATATCGTATGCGAGAATGTAGAAGTGAATAATAAATCACATTTGCATCAGCATCACGCTCAGTCCCCAAAAAACAATAATAGTCATTTTGAAGTGATAATTTCTTCTGCAGAACTTAAAAAATTAAAGATAGTAGATGCTCATAAAAAAATTTACACAATTTTAAATGAAGAGATGAAAAATATTATCCACTCTCTTGAAATAAAAATTAATTAAATTGTTGAGCCAAGATAGGTTTGATATTTTTATTTAAATCAGAAGGAAAAATTTTAGCCTTTCCAATTTTACTCAATAAAATTAGGTTAATTTTTTAACCTGATATTTTTTTATCATGTTGCATGTAATTAAATATTTTATTTATATCTTTTTTATTAAAAATATTTTTAATTTGATAATTAATATTTAATTTCTATATAAATTTTTTATTCGTTGATACTCATTAATATTAAGCATTTTCATTTTTACGGATAAAGAAGATGCAATCATCATTCCATATAAAACCGCCTCGCCATGAATAAGATCATTTGAATATTTTTTTACTGCCTCAAAGGCATGAGCAAAGGTGTGCCCAAAGTTGAGTATTGCTCGTAGATCTTTTTCTTTTTCATCTTTTTGAACAATGATTGCTTTGCTTCTGCAGCTTTCTTTAATTGCATACATCACTAGATTCATGTCGGTTAAATTGATTATTTTATGAGAATTTTTTTCTAACCAAGAAAAGAATTTTGCATTCATAATTAAAGAATATTTTAGAATTTCAGCGTAACCCGCAACTAAATGTCTATGAGGTAAACTTTTTAATGTTGTTGGATCAATTAACACAAGTTTGGGCTGATAAAATGTTCCAATCATATTCTTGCCTTCGCTAGAATTAATACCAGTCTTCCCACCAATTGAAGAATCTACTTGAGCTAATAAAGTAGTTGGAACTTGAACCAGGCTAATACCTCTTTTAAATATACTGCTTGCAAATCCTGATAAATCTCCAATTACACCTCCCCCCAAGGCAATCACACAGTCATCACGATTAAAATTATATTTAAATAATTTTTTTATTATTGCGTTGGTAAAATTCATATTTTTTGATTTTTCACCAGCACTTAAAGTAAATACGTATTTATTTTTAGATTTTATAGAAGATAAGATTGAACGAATGTAAGACTTTGGAATATTTTTATCAGTAATTAATAAAAATTTTTTTGCCTTTGGTATAATTTTTTTTATTTCAGCACCTGTATTATTTAATAAATTTTTACCAATAATAATTGGGTAACTGTTATTATTTAAATTAACTTTAATTGTTATTTTTTTCATAAAAATCTATAACTTTTTCAATAATCTTATTCTTACTATTTAAATTACAATTTATTTCATAGTTGGCCAATTTATATATTGGATCTCTATTTTTTTTTAAATTTTTAATACTTTTTTCAATGTTATTTTGATCTACCATTGGTCTTTTTTTAGCATTACGCTTAATGCGGTTAATAATCAAATCTTCATTCATATTAAGCCAAATAGATAAATATTCTTTTAAAATCTTTTTTCTGATAGCATCATTAATAAATGCACCTCCGCCCACAGAAATTATTTTTTCTTTATCATTTTTAATTTTTAAGAAAATTTTTTCTTCTAACTCTCTAAAATACTTTTCTCCATTTTTTTTAAAAATTTCAGCAATAGTGAGATTTTCATCATTTTCTATTAATGTGTCAGTATCTACGAATTCAATTTTTAATTTTTTTGCAACCTCTTTTCCAATGGTACTTTTGCCTGTGCCCATCATTCCAACCAATACTAAACTTTTATGCGTTGCCATTATTGAATGAATAATTTATTAACATAATTCTAATTGAAATATTATATAATTAATTTGTTATGCCTTTTAGAACCTCAATACAAATTATCTTAGCTACAATCGCTGTCTTGATAGCTATCCTTTGTATTCTTTATTACTTTGGTTCAAAAGATATTGTTTTAGAAAAAACAAAAATTATTGAAAAGATTCCAGTAGAGAAATTAAATATAGTTAAATAACAGTCTTATCGAGCTTCCGATCTAACAATTTCATTGTAAGCAGGAACAGTTAAAAAATCTTCAAATTGATTAGCAATTGACATCTCTTCAAACATTTTTGCAGCACGTTCGTAATTGCCTTTTTCAAATTTCTGTTCTCCAACTTCTTTTTTAATCTGGGCCATTTCTTCTTTAACTATATTTTTTACGTAGGCAGGGTCAATTGTTTTGCCACCAATAGTTTTACATTGATGTCTGTTCCATTGCCAAACCTGTGCTCTTGAAATTTCAGCAGTAGCAGCATCTTCCATTAAATTATAAAGGGGAACACAACCATTTCCACCAAGCCATGCAGCTAAATATTGAATTCCTACAGAAATATTTTTTCTAAGACCTTCTTCAGTAATATCTCCTTTTTCAGCTAATAATAAATCTTTAGCTTCAATTTTTATATCGCTAGGAACTTTATTTACTTGATTTGCTTGTGGCATTTTTTCATCGAATATATCTTTTGCAATTTTTACTAAACCAGGGTGAGCAACCCAAGTGCCATCATGACCGTCATTAGCTTCTCTTAATTTATCTTGTTTTACAGCGTCCATTGCTTTTTGATTTAAAGCTTCGTTATCTTTAATTGGAATTTGAGCGGCCATCCCGCCCATTGCGTGAGCACCTCTACGATGACATGTTTTAATTAACAATAAACTATATGATCTTAAAAAATGAGAAGTCATTTTAACAATAGATCGGTCTGGTAATAAAAAATCTTTAAAGTTTTTAAATTTTTTAATGTAGCTGAAAATATAATCCCATCTTCCACAGTTAAGACCTACGATGTGATCTTTTAACTCAAATAAAATTTCATCCATCTCAAAGGATGCAAGAATTGTTTCAATCAGAACCGTTACTTTGATTGTTCCGTGCTTGATCCCTAATTTTTTTTGTGCTTCTGTAAATACATCGTTCCAAAGTCTTGCTTCAAGATGACTTTCCATTTTTGGTAAATAGAAATAAGGACCTGTTCCATTTTGTAAAAGTTGTTTTGCGTTATGATAAAAATAAGCAGCAAAATCAAATATACCACCAGAACATTTTTGATCATCAACTAAGAAATGTGCCTCATCTAAGTGCCATCCTCTTGGTCTTACAATAAGCACCGCATGCTTTTCATTTAGTTTATATTCTTTACCTGTGGTCTTATCTGTAAAATTAATTTTTTTACTAACTGCATTCTTCAAATTAATTTGACCTTCTATGACATTATTCCAGGCTGGAGTTGCAGAATCTTCAAGATCCGCCATGAAACAACTGGCCCCCGAATTAAGAGCATTGATAATCATTTTTTGATTAGTAGGACCTGTAATTTCAACTCTACGATCTTGTAAATCTTTTGGTACGCCCAAAATTTTCCAATCTTTTTCTCTAATAGATTTTGTTTCTTCTAAGAAATTAGGACGCCAACCCCCGTCAATTTTTTTTTGAACTTCTTGTCTATGCTTTAATAGGTCAAGTCTTCGAGAGTTAAATTTTCTATGTAAATCAGCTATAAACTCCAAACAATCTAAAGTTAAAATTTCTTCGAATTCTTTAGAAATTTTTCCTGTAATAGCGGTATTTTTTGGAAAAGATTTCATATACCGCACAATTTATATATAAACTTTATTGTAACTCAATATGTATAAAAATAAGATTATTTAATGAATTACTTAGATTTTGAAGACGATATTAAAGTATTAGATCAAAGAGTTCAGGAACTAAAAGCCCCTTATCTTGCAAAGGGAATTACTATCATTGAAAATCCTTCAGTTGTTGATGCTGAAAGAAGATTAAATGAAGCGCTAGAGAGAGCTTATGGAAATCTTAATCGCTGGCAAAAAACAAAAGTTGCAAGACATGAATTTAGACCACGTTCTATTAATTATATTCAAAAGATTTTTCCAGATTTTACAAATCTATCCGGAGATCGATTATATGGAGAAGACCAATCTGTATTAGCAGGATTTGCAACTCTTGATGGGATTTCTGTTTTAGTTATTGGTCAAGAAAAGGGAAATGATACTCAGTCTCGAATCCAAAGAAATTTTGGAATGATGAGACCAGAAGGGTACCGCAAGAGCATGCGTTTAATGAATCTGGCGGATAGACTTAATATTCCAATTATTACATTTATAGATACGCCAGGAGCTTATCCTGGAAAAGGAGCAGAAGAGAGAGGACAAGCAGAGGCCATTGCCAAATGTATCGAGTGTTGTCTTAATGTAAAAGTTCCAATGATTTCTGTTGTTATAGGAGAAGGCGGCTCAGGAGGTGCTATAGCACTTGCAACTGCCAATAAAGTTTTAATGTTAGAATATTCTGTCTATTCAGTAATATCTCCAGAGGGATGTGCGTCTATTCTTTGGCGTGACCCTAAAAAAGCAAAAGAAGCAGCAGAAGCTATGAAAATTTCTTCACAAGATTTATTTGAAAATAAAATTATTGATGAAATTATTAAAGAGCCAAAAGGCGGAGCTCATCGAAATCACGATGAAATGGTTGGAAATGTTACATTGAGTATTAAAAAAAATTTAAATGAACTAATGCAAATATCTCCTGAAGAGCTTATTTATCAACGAAAAAATAGATTTTTAAGCATAGGAAGAGATGTGATGATTACTAAAGAAGAATTCTACAAAGATACACATATCAACACCGTTACCTTTAATCCGTTTAATTGGAAATTATTACTTCAGAATAATCGTAGATTAGTTGCAACAGTTGTTGTTATAGTGATTTTATTTATTTTAGCTTTAATTTTTGCTTAAAGCGCCGCAGCAATTTTTATATTTTTTACCAGATCCACAATTACAAGAAGCATTTCTTGAGATTTTTTCTTGAACAGGAGGTTGTTGCGATTGGGGCAGTCTATCTTCTTTTGTTACTTGAATATTAATTAAGAACATAATTAAATTTTCTTTAATTTTTGAAAGTAAATCTTTAAATAAATTAAAACTTTCTCTCTTATATTCATCTAATGGATTTTTTTGACCATAACCTCTAAGACCAATTACTTGTCTTAATTGTTCAAGATATTGTAAGTGACTTCTCCATTCATAATCAAGGTTTTGTAGAAAAATTCTCTTTTCAACATCTTTATTAATGTCATCTCCAGCAGTAGCAATTCTTGCATTTCTTCTTTGATCAAAGTGATTTTTTAAAAATTCTTTTTGCTCAGAACTGCTTTTAGAAAGCCAAGCATCAAAATCATTATCATCAATTTTAGTTCCGCTTAAACGCTCTGTTTTTGTTTTAATTAATTTTTTGGAATTAATATCAGCACTATCCCTGTAATTACGTATTTCGCTAATTAAATTTTCTATCATTTCATCAAAGATATCATTTACTACATTGTAAATATTTTGATTTTTTATCACTCCTAATCTTTGTTCAAAAATTACTTTTCGCTGATCA
>JGI25909J50240_1000042_pt1 | contig 30255 bp, 47 predicted proteins | sample LauGreSpBDMM15DD_2_FD_50240 | JGI IMG/M metagenome (IMG submission 50240) | reverse complement strand
TCAAAGTTGCCATATGACTGAACTGATGAAGTCACATCGAATGGAGTGGTAATTTCTGCCTCAACCAAGTAATCCTTGGTGTCAAATGTGTTGGCATCCCCATTGTATGGGATAAGTAATTTGTCGAAATGGGAGGAACTCAATCCGGTCCATTCGTATGAGAATCCTGCGTTGGAGAATATGCGGTCAAAGTATTGCTTCGCATATATAGCAGGTTTAAATTGTCGCACCTGGTACTGATTGCTCCCGGTTGACGAATATGGGAACACATATTTGAATCCATCGGTGATGGTATTGTCAAACGATGCAATGATGTCCGCAGCTGAGAACGTGTGATTCAAATCACTGAAATCCAAATCGGTCAATTCCTTGTTGGTGATTGCGGTGTAAAACTCACATTGAGTATCTTTCACCAAGACATCATACTCAACCATCTGCTCATAGGCATCGGTCATCTGAGATTTGCGAACATTAACCAACTGAAGCAATGCATCCTCCATGATTGGCACATCGTTCTGAAGTACGGTGCATTTCGTGATGGTGTTGATGTTGAATGTACCCTCTTGAATATTTACATCGTAATGGTGTCCAAGGAGGTTGTGGTTGTTCTTGCTTCCAACCAATGTGATTGTCTTGGAGAACGTACCGGTACGCTTCGTGAGGTCACGAATATCACCGATTGAGAAGTTCAAAGGGAATGCAGTACCTTCCTTTACGTCAAGATAACCATTTGAGAGTTGAATTCTAACCATTGATGTTGTCTTGATTTGATAATTTAATGGTGATGCTTTGCTTGATTAGATTCTTGTTGCGTTGTTGGTATACCTCGTATGCGTTATTCTGCACAATGCATGGTTGATATGCAGTTGACTCAGCGATGTGAATTGGACAACCATCCTCTCCAATGATTGGAAGGCCATCCTCAGTGGTATTGTACTGCACAATCTTAACGAATGTCTGAGGTGACGTCAAGAGCTCTTCGAAGTATTGCCCTGCACTCTCATCCATCCAATTAGTATTGAGGTCAAATGACTTCACCACGTTGATGTTTGACTGCATGAATCCCATATCTTCGGTGCGGTAGTTCCATGATGCTCCACTCACATATCCTTTGACATCCTTGTTGAATATCTCGCGAGTGATTTCTCCTCTCTCATATGATTTCAATTGGAAGGCAAATGATGAGTATGAGCCTAATCGGTCAAGAAATAGCATATGATACTCAGAGATGGTTGTTCTTCGGTCCAGGTTGATTCGGTACTTGAATGACTCAATGCCTAATGCAGTGCGATAATACACATCGTACCAATCAACTGTGTTGGTGATAAGGTCACCCGTACCAACCAAGATTCCATAGTTATTTGGTCCAACGGGAACCTGAGAGATGACACCTACGTTGTTGATGTCTTTGTAAAACGAAGCTCCATTGCTATTCACGAACACGATGCGATCATGTCCTTGAGCACTGCGGAGGTTGAGGTACAAATCTTGTCCCAATGTGCAGCTGAATTGTTGAGGTTGATTCGTTAACCAATAGCTATCTGCGAAGGTTAGCTTATAATCTGAGTTGTCATACACTGACCAATCCAACCATCTGAATGCTCCATTGAAAACAACGTAATCTTCGAAGGTAGTCACGTCCAACGTAATCAATTTGCGGTTATCAGCATAGTGAACAATCCCATTGATTGCGATATCAGTGATGGAGCTGAACGGAACACCAACAGTGAATGTCGATGTCGTTGCACTGAGTACGGTGTGAAGGCCTTCCAACTGAGGATTCGCCACACCATCATCATCTTGTGTGATCATTACCTGGTCACCTACCACAAATGTGTTGGTTGCATGGACTCTCGTGTTACCTCCGTTATCTGTGAGGTTGGCAGTCCAAAAGTATTCAGCCAATTGCTCCTCTCCGACTTTGACATCGTAAAGGTATCTCGAATTCGGTGCATTGTACCATGATGTGCTCAGTGTGTTGAGGTCCCAAGATACTTGGCTCTGAAGGAGCTTCGATAAATCAATCTCACCATATCCATCAACATAGGTTGGGAGCACTTTATACTCCGCAATTTTGTTTGCAGTTCCTGCCTCGAATACTTGGAATATGTACTTGAATCCCGTGTTGTTCTTGTTGGTTGAATCAACGATGAACTTCAAAGGATTATATGCCGGACTGAATGCCTGAGGTGATGCTATGGTTGATTGACTCATTCTGTTTCGCTTGGTTTACTAGCTTCGTTTAAGATATTCAAAATAGGAACTCCGAACTTCATCGGTAATTCACTTAAGATAGCTTCTAATTGCTTTACTTGTTCTTCTGATAGTGTTAACATACTTCGTGTTTTTATAGGATTGTTACTCCGATAGCTTCAGCGACATACTCGTTTACGACTGAATTATCAGTCCCCCAAGTTAAGAATTGTTCTTCAGTTAGCGTGTAATTGCCTTGTGAAAGTTGTACTCCGTCCTCAGTTAGTAATTGCCAATAGGTCGTGCAAGTTGTTGCAGTAGTTTCGAAGTTCAATACAAGTACGCTCATTCGTGTTGCAGTACCTTCGTTAAGTGGATATACGATTGGTTGAATCGCTACTCCGTTTGTGTTTGTTTCCATTTTATTTATGTTTATTTATACTATTGATAAGATTCCTAAATTGTTCCAAATTGCACCCGTTGGAAGACCTACGGGGGAGGTTGGAAGGTTTCCAAATATTACTTTTCCGTTTGTTGTTTCGATTGCTCGGAAGTCAGCAGCGGCAATTAAATTTGGATTGATATATAGTCCTCTAGTAATTCCGTTCGCACCGCCCGTTTGGTTGATGGTAGGCGTCATTGACAATTGCGTCCAAGTTGCCGTGCCACTTGTTGGTGCAAATCCAATAGGCAAAGACATAAATACATTTGTACCGCTTGTATTCGCGTTAGGCAAAGTTGAATTTGTTGTAAATCTGTGAACCGTAGTTGAAGAAAAAACGCTTTGGTAATTCAATGAATTATCTGAAATGCTATTAAATATTCTAGTGTTATTACCTCCAAATCTTACATTGTTGTCAACTGATGGAGTGCCTATTGTTAAATCACTAACTCTAGCAGTCCCGTTCACATCTAACTTATATCCCGCATCGGTTGTTGTGTTGATGAGTACGTTACCCGTTAAACCTTTTAAAACTAAAGATGTTGAATTAGCAACTCCATTTCTATTTTGTTTAAAAATATAGTCGGAATCTTGACGTGAATTAATAAAATTAAAATGTGAATTTGCTCCAGGTGTATTGTAAAAATTCATTGCACCACTTGCTACTGCGAAAGTAATTTCAGAACCTACAACGTGTAATTTTGTACTTGGGGTACTTGTACCTATTCCTAAAAATCCATTCGTGTTATCCCAGTACAATGAAGAGCTACCTGTAAGCTTTCCTAATGAATCAGAGAAAGATACCATACCTGTAGTAAGTATAGATGATGCTCCTTGTAATAAATTATTAGTAGCTCCATCTCCTATATATACTCTTTTCGTATCTGTAGTGAATAACAATTCACCTGCAATACCTGTAGGTAGATTTACTTGTAAGCCTCTTTTTATTTGTAATGTATTAGGCATGTTTGTTAGCTATTAATTTACACAAATTTACGAATTCTTCTTGAGTATAACTTTGCTTCATATAGTTGACTTGCTTTATGACAAGCTGAACATTATCTAGTGTATAATCTAAATCACTATTTATTCTGTCCATGCTCATGTCAAAAGTATCTTCATCTATTTTCATAGCCGAACCACTTAATGCGCATAGTCCATTTTGTTTATTATACAATTCTATGAATTCTTCGTAAGTAATTTTAAATTCTTTATCTCTAGTAAGAGCACCTGCCCTCCATGTTTTATACAATCTTGTTGTGTGGAATGAAAATGGATCGTTAAGTCTTTTCTTAGTCTTTCTTCCAAACATAGCGGCTTTTGCCTTATCGGAAGTCCCCCTTCTGCCTATCTTAATTCCTTGTTGCTTCATTTTAAGATAGAAACCCCCAACACTATACCCTTCCATTTTTGCTATGTCTTTAACAAGTAGATTAGGATCTGTTAAGTCATATTTACTTAAATCAATTGTCTTCATTAGAAAGCCCCCATATCTAAATTGGCATAAAGTATATTTGTAGTTGGGTCGAAAAACAAGTTCGCCGATTCTTGAACTACATTTCCCGTGCCTTCAAACAATACACGTCCAACAGTACCCGATGTGATAGCAGTCGTACCGATTGTGATTCCCGTTGATATTGTGAATGTTCTATCTGCTGATAGGTCTTGTGTAGTTCCGTTTATTGTTAGGGTGCGTGATGTTGGGACGAATCCCGTTGTCGCTCCCGCAACGATTTCCGCTCCAGTGATTGACTTGGTTACATAGCTTCCACTCACCAATTCAGATATCTCCAATAAATCGGTTGATGCAAGGTTGGCTCCTTTCGGATCCATCTGCGATATTTTCTTTGTTCTAAATGCCATATATATATTAACAAAAATACCTCTTTTGTTTAGAAGGCGAAGTATGAGTCATCGGTATAGTATTCCTTTCGGATGTAAGTTCCGGCATATCGCACCGCATCCATGGCATCATCCCACAGCTTCACCGGCTCATCCGTGATTTGGTCGCCTATCTTCTTCCACTTATAATTCTCGTATTCTTTTTTTATCCTGGACTCATCCTCGCAGAACACTCCGAAGGTCTTGATGTTGTCGATGCCTTTCTTCACAACCTTGTTCGCATTCTGCACATCGTATCCTGCATTGTTCATTTCCGCGATTATCTCCGGTCGTGCGTAATCTGCCACAATCGTGATGTGCTTCTCCACTCCAAGTTGCTCACACTTCTCGATGAGATTGGTGGTGGTGAGGTAGCTCTCATAGATGACCGGCTCGATGTAGATGTCATCTTCACACCAATACACTCGCATGAGAGCAGTGGGGTGATTGTAACCGAAGTCAAGTCCATACACATAGTTCACGAATCTTGCAGGTCGATGCTTCACGAAGGTCCAATTGGAATAGATGTTTGATTTGCTGATTGCCTTCTCACCGAGTGCGTAGATTTGATACAGTGATTCATCGGTCCGCTTGAGGTCCTCGATTTGCCTACGGATTGAATCCGGAAGGAATGGATTGTCGCGGTACGTTGATTTGATGAGGATGCTCTCCTCCTTAGGTAACTCATACAACCAGGATGCTGATTCACTTGGATTGTAATCGAAGATGAGCTTTCCTTCGGTACGCATATTTATTTGAGTGAAGTCATCGAAAAATAATTCGTTTGCCTCATTGCACCATGCGAGGTCGCGTTTCCTTCCTCTTATTTTTTGCTCATTATCGACTGAAAAGAATTCAATCATGCTTCCATTCGGGAAGGTGTAGATGTTCTCCGACTTGTTGTGAGCATTGACATCATAGATATCCATCTCCTTCATGATCTCAAGGAAATCCCTCATGACTGTTGCTCGAAGTGCAGGAAACGTTTTTCTGATAATAGATGTAACCTTCCCCCTATTTTGGAGAGAGTAAACAATTATCATTTGACAAAGGGAATATGTCTTAGATGACCTTGAGCCTCCCTCATTAATTATAAAACGTACATCCTTATCCTGGAGAGCTTGATAGTTCTTCTCAAAGATAACGGTGCTATTTATCTCCATCCGGCTTGATGATGTTCACCTTGATTTCGTTGATGTCCTTTCCGTTGGTCGTGATGTCAGCCTTCTCGGTGAGTCCATTTAATCGTTGAGTGATGGATGCGTTGTATTGGCCAACCATTCCTCCTGCAATTTGGTCATTGCGGATTTCATCGCTTATGCGTGAGCAGATTGTCGTAAACGCCGAATATCTCCCTCCCGTATTTGCAAAATAATCATGCACAACCAAAGAATGATCGTGGCAAAACACTCTGAATCCACTCAAAGTCAATGGAGCTTCCAATGGAATAGGCTCAGCCTTCCCGGTTTTGTTACTCAATGAGTATTGGAATCGAGGATTCTCTTTAACGTGCTTCCGATACTTCTCGAATAGCTCATATAAATCCTCCGGTGTTTCAAAGTTGCGTGGCCTTCCTATCATTATTCCTCTCCTTTACCTGGTGTTGGTTTTACTCTTCTTTTTCTCTTTGGAATCGGTTTTGCACTCACTTCCTGCTCTATGCCCTCATATTGAATGCATTTCTCAGGTGCGGTTGTTGTTTCCGATTCGTTCTCAAATAAATATCCCATGCCAATTGACACATAATATTTGTACTTTGATACATCTATATTATCAACAACAACGGTTATGTTTCGAACTGTTGCGTGTTTGACAATAGTTTTCCCTTTATATTCCTCCTTGATTCTCATTTTTTATCCTATTTAGATCGTGTTTAATATCCCTAATGTAATAATGAGCCGATGTCACCGGAATGTCAAAATACTTAGCCATTGACCTGGCGGTGTTATATCCCTTCTCATAATATGCTTGAAAGATTATGACCTTGATTCTGTCCTTCATCTCTCTCTTGTATATCTCAATGCATGACTTGTGGTCATGGTATTTCTTTTCCTCTCTAATCTTTTGCTCCAAATCCTCCTCGTCATCGCAGTCATTCGGAATATCAAGCTCATTGGCACCCACTCTCTCCTCAAGTTGACTGATTGACGTGGACCAAAGGATTTGTTTCTTGATTGTATTCAATAAGTAGCTCTTGACCTTATTCTCATCCTTTGTGTCATCACTTATCTCAGCCACATAAAGATATGAGTTGTTAATGACCACATCGGCACTCATCCTGGCTTTGAATTTAGTGAGGAAATACTCAGTGTACGTCCTCACCTCATCATAATGCCTTGAGATATATCGGTCAAGTGTTTGCTTCATACCATTCAATGAATTGCTTATAATATATCTTCCTCACTGTCCTGGCACAAAAGCAATCGGTTGTTTTCTCTCCGGTGTGCTTATCGTATATCTTATAAAGTGATATCAACGTGATTTTGGCATACTTAGACGCATCACTTGACGTGACAATCTCATTGATATATTTTACTTCAGCTTCGCTAAACATTCCTCAATTATAAACGCAATGAATGACACAATAGTTGCCTGAATGAAATCACCGGTGATGATCCATGTGGACCATAAGCTCATGCATTTCCAACAACCAAGTCCGGCATGAATGTAGTTGACCAAGTGATTTGGTTTGATTCGCATTGCCAATCCATCCCATATCATTTGCAGTGGCTCAAAGGATACCAGGAACCAACTGAGTGCGAGTGAAGCTAAATAAGTCATATCTTTAATTTTTCAATATACAAGGTTGCATCCATCAATTCATCCTGGAGATGATTCAACCAATCAATCAAAGGTAAGTAATTATTCTCCAATGTGGTACCATATTTTTTAATTCCCATCTCGGAACGTTCATAATACTTGGTTATGACCTTCATTACGATTGGATCGGTGTTGATTGGTTTCTCCTCAGGGATGATTTCCACTTCCTCAAGCATTGCACCAAATGTTCTCAGCTCTTCAGCAAAGATTTGCTTGGTATTTGAATTAATCTCATTCATCATTATCTCCATAAAGTCATATAAGTTTTGGAGCTCTTTGTTAGTTTTTTTCATCTCAATTCATTTGACATTTAACTTCATCGAATGCAGCTGCATCCACTTCATCGATATATACCTCATCATCTTCCATCGTTAACACAATGCAATAATTGACATTCATCCCACTGAACACATCCTGAAACCGGTTGATGATCATGTGTGGATTCTCATTCTTGGTGCCAACATAGGCAATGAAGTATCTATCTCTCATAATACTTGAAAAATTTGATGTAGAACTCCTCATTCACTGGATGACCTTTCAAGAATCTCCACAACTGAAGATAAGTGATTCCCATGTCCTCAGCGATATGAGCTAATTTGTATCTCTTGGATACCCGTGACCTCACCTCTCTATCGATGAAGTCACGAATGGTTTCCCCATCAGAAAGGTGAATCGTCAAAGCTCTCATCAACTACCGGCATTGAGTTAATATTCCACACATCCAAAGTATTGTAATACTTCCCGTTGTATTCTCTTCCTCTCAGATTGAATTTCACTGTGATATCGATACCAGGTGAATACTCATCCAACATTTTACACTTGTCTTGAGCTAATTGGAATGAGATGTCCTGAGGATACTCTCCATTTGGTACTGTAAGGACGAACATTCTCACTGAGAACTTGTCGCTGATTTGTTTGATTGGCTCAATTACTTTGATTGTGCCTGTTACTGATAATTCCATATTTGATTTAATTGTTTACGTTTAAAATGCTCCGCTGAATACTTGTGAAGCTATCATTGTCATTACTGCAATTATAATTATCGTTATGATTGTCATTCCGATTATTGCAATCGTTTTCTCTTTCATTGTTCTTGTTGTTTAAGTTCTTCTAATTCTTGTTCTTTTTGTAATTTTAATTCTTGTAGGCCTTCAATAACTTTTTTCAAACGCCTAATCTCAAATTCTTCAAATGTTAAAGTATTATCAAAATATTCAATGCTAAGAGATTCTACTGTTTTCATTGTTCTTGTTGGTTTAAAATGTCAAGTTCTTTTCTGACTGATTTCCAATACAATCTGTCTTCTGGGTAGTGTAGGCAATCACTTTCAATAATTGTATCTACTGCTACTTGTGCTGATAATATAGCGTTATCACATTCTCTGCAATTAAAATTAAATTTATCTACTAATTCTTTTGCTTGTTCTTTTGTTGTTAATTGTTTCTCTTTCATTGTTCTTGTTGTTTAGTTTCAATTCGTTTTTTATACCCATTACAAATATCAAGAATGAAATCCATTCTATCTTCTTCAGAATCGAATCCAGTCATCATTTCATCTAATGTATCTTTTAAAATAGCAACTTGACTTTCAATTGATTCGTGTTTTTGTCTTTTATCAATTTTTTCTGCTTGTTCAAATATTTGGTCAAAGGTCATATTTTCATACCAATACTCATCGCACATTAATTTCTCTTTAATATACTCTACTGCTGATAATTTTTCTTTTTTCATTGTTCTTGTTGTTTAAATGTTTCGTTGTAGTAATGTTCTGTGTTAAGAAATGCAGTTAGTACATCTAAATCTTTTGCTTTGTCTAAACATTTTCTTGCAAAATCAATATTCTGGTTCTTTTCCATTTCTTTGGCTTGTTGTATATGAAATCTAAAATCGGGAGTACAATTCTCTATACCTCCAAAATGCTCATTAATCAACCATTCTACTGCTGTCTTCATTGTTCTTGTTGTTTAAATTTTACTTTTAACTTTCTTAATATTCTACCATCTTTAGTGGCTTTATTTGCGTGAAATGTACAATACCATTTGCATTCAAAATATTGGCTATTTGTTATTGTTGAATTTCTTGTGCAATTTTTATGTTCGCATTTCATTGTTCTTGTTGTTTAGTTATAATTTCATGTTTAACTCCAAATTTATCATAGGTAGTGATTGTAGCATCTCCAACTCTTATTTTTGGTTCATTAGGTTCATCAACTATTCTAAATGATTCTTCGTTTTCTTTCCACTCGTCTACTATCTCAAGGTTACCACTGAATACATATCCAATTGCTCTCAAAAGTCCTTCTACCATTTGTAACGCTTCGTCAAGGTCAACATCGTTGAATGGGACTTCATGTGTCACTGTGTGTTCGTATTGTTCGATTGTTATTTTCATTTCGCTTCCAATAATTTATAATACTCATTATAATACTCAGTACACAATTCCAATCTCTCAACCATCTCTTGCTCCTTCGCTTCATCACGATCAAAAGAAAGTACGGTGATTCTCTTCTCCGGTGCGATGTGGTCAACGCGGTGTATATCTAAGTTCTCCCACTCGTTCAGTAGTTCGTTGGATGTAGTTACCATGCAATATATTAATTCTGCCTTAGGTCGGTCATATAACCTCATGTAAGCTCTCAACTGCCACTCATATATTGTATCATATCCATCCTCTGCCATCACTGGAAAGGTATCCAATGACCAGGATGTTTTGATGTCGATTATTGAATCATTAGTGATGATATCACATTCACCGGTCATCAGCTCGTCAACCATTCGCACAGTGTTCTTGATGTATCCATCGAATCGCACAGTATTAAGCAGGTCAATTGAGTCCTGCTCTTGCATCAATCCTTTTTGGATGTACTTATTGTTGATTTCACTTCGGTAACCGTAAAAATTCTCCTTTGCAATCTGCTTGATGTAACTCTTCGCAGTTGCTCCCATTTCATTCTTGCCTCGGCCATTGGTCATCAACTTGCCGATGGAGGATGGATGCCACTTCATACTTCTAATGCTTTAAGTTGTACCTCAGTCAATGACCATTTCTCAATCAATTGCTCCTTTGTATACTTTCCTGCACTAATGGATGCCACTGCGGATTCAAATCTCGCATTGTCAAGAGCAGGTTTCACCGGATTGACTGCAATCGATGCTGCCTTTCCATCATCATCCACTGCCTGAAGTGAAAGAAGTGATTGCAATGTACCTCTTCGGAAGTAAGTAACCGCACTAAGTACCTTTTGTGGATCCGTTATAATCGGCAAGGTCATGAATGATTCAACCATTTCACCTGAATCGATATCAATAATGCGAGTCACTACATCGGTACCAATCACCGGCTGAAGCAATATCAAACCATTCTCCAATAAGATTGGCTCAACTGCGGTAAGCAATGCATTGATATCGGCATACGACTTTTTGAAATGTGGATTAGTGGCGTTCTTCGCTACCTTTCCGATTTGCTGTTTAGCAAGATGCAACTTTTTGTACAGAGTTGATACTGTTTGTTCTTGTTTTTCCATTATTTAGCGTGTTAATTTTCAATAAAGATAATAAACTATTTTAGATTGGCAATAAAATTATCATAAAATTCGATGAAATCATCAAAAGTTCGAGAGATATAGTACACTCCTCCAGCATCTTCAATCATTTGTTGATATACTTTTTGTGCATCTGATTGCCTATCCTTCCCATACTTCACCTCAATCTTGACTGAGCGACCTCGAATGGTTGCCGAGATATCTGCGGAACCTGGTGTTCCCGTTCCCTTTGTCCATTGTCCTCCCATCTCCACTCCATCAGTACGGTACTTTTTGCGATATAATCCCATCGTATTGATTCGCTCTGCTTGACATCCACTCATCTGAAGGAATCCACATATGGATTTGGTGAGTGCGTTTGCTGAGTTATCTTGCCAATTAGTTAGAAAGCTATCCACATATGGCAACTTTGGATACTTCGCTCGTGTGAGAGCTCTTTCGAGGTCTTTGATTCGTTCTTTGTTTTGTTTTGTCATATCTCTTTTGCTTTATCGTTTAACTCATCCCAAATGTCATCCTTTGGTTTCTCAACCTGCAAACCTGGTATATTCAATTCAAAGTATCTTCCATTGTGATTCCTTCCTTTACTCATCACATATCCTTTCACATTAGCATATTCAGCTACCCATTTGAGGAACTTCCTTGATTCTAGATCCTTCCATCCATTAAATTCAGATGTGAATTGTTGCATCACTCCACTATTGTAATGGAATATGTTGAGTGCAAGATTCCCCTCCTCAGTCCAATCATAGAAATCTTTCGATGTTGATTGAATGAATCTCTTCGCATCGGCATTGATTGATATTGATTTAGTCAATCCATTGGAAAGGAACAATTGAAGATTCTTTATCATGTAATTGTCAAAGCGAATCCAATCATCATCTCCCCATGAGTCAAAGAGCAATCTTCCATACTCATCCAATGGTGATCGTCTTGAATGGAAGTATTGAAAGAATTCAAGTTCATGCCTTCTCCGGTCATGAGAGCTTCCTGCTCCACTTATCACATAGTTGGTTGTGATGACAATCTTTGGTGACCTTTCAAATGGGATAAATATCTCATCCTTATTTTTTCGGTTGACTGTGATTCCTTCCGAGATGATTGAGAATAATTGCTCAAAATCAAAGTTGCGTTTCACATCATCGAATGCTAGAATCTGAGAATCCAAGTTCACCCGTTGGTATACGAAATCACTCTTTCCAGGATTGAAGCTCTTTCCATCAATCTTTACGACTCTTCGGAAGTATCCGAGAGCTGCCAACATCAATGACTTCCCACTTCCCCCATTTGGATTGTCATCAATCTCTTGGTCATTGAAGATGATTGCCTTTTGATCCGTTTTATCTTTGAATGAATGGATGAGATATCCCAAGGTTGTTTCAAGTGACATGATTCTCACATCGTCATTGGCAGATACCTTTTTAACGAAATCCTCAAAGTCATTTGTTGAATCCTTGATTGGAGTGAAATCACGTTGAATGATTTGATTCTCCCAAATGTATCCATCCACATCGATATAACTCATGACCTTCACATCATTCTTGGATACTTTCACCACTCCATTCTTAAATGGGATGAATGATGAGTCCTTGGTGTCCTGGAGCATGAAGATATCAATCGAGTCAATCATGTTCAGGTGATTCTCATTGAAGAGATAAGGTGAACGTGAGCAGTAATTCCAAACATTGACCTCATTCTTATCGAGAAGGTAGTTCAAAACATAATCTTTGATTTGTTCAGTGGAACTCAATCGGACTTTGTTCTCCTTCACCCTCACAAATGTAGGTCGTTCAGCATTCTCCGGATAGTATTTGTTGAATCCACTCTTCACCAAGAACTCACTGTATTTTATTGGCTCGATTTGGACTCCTTTCTTTGAATCAACCATCCAGAATACATCATCACCTGATGCAATCTCTTCCTTTATATCATCGATAATGTCATCAGCGACTCCCAACTGTTTCTTGATATCATCCTTAGTGATTCCCGACTTGAGTTTTTGTTTGACCTTGTGAAAGGTATCCTTATCCTCAAAGTATTTTGTTGAGAATGTCGCTTTTTTATATGCTGAATTGATGGATGTTACCATTTCACCATGGTTGAAGCTCGTTCCTTGGCAGTATTTAGTCCATATGTATTGTTCAGTTGTTGACTTATCAATGCCATATTCACACATGACACAAGCCAACTTGAAAACAAAGTGATTTCTACTCCCCTCCTCGAATTTACATCCATGGTCAAATCGCTCAATCAATGAAATGATTTTATCCTCATCATTCAATATGCAAATCGGAGTACGTTCAGTGTAATTGTATCCCTCATCTGTTTCAATTCCTTCCCATACTTGACAAAACTCATTGAAGTATATCTTCGGATCGTATGATTCAAAGCAAACACGAGATACATTTGAATTCTTCACGTCAAAATAATCCGATTGGAAGTATTTACCGAATGCAGTGAATCTCCTTTTGTGTTCGAGCTTGTCTGATTTTGGAATGCTGATGACTGCCTTCAATCCATTTCCACCTGGAGAGGTGAATACCATCATGACGTGCTTATCATCAATCAATCGAGCTCTCTCTACCTCCATTACCTCCTTTGATGGATATTGGTCAAAGTCCAAAACACATAATCCGGAATGCTCAACCAATGAATTGTCATTTCTCTCTGAGAATATTCCATTGAACATGATTGCATTCAACGATGACTTCAATCGGTCATGCTCCGGATCACTCTTTTCGAGTTTTCTAATTTTTGTTATTTTGGAAATCAATTCAGGATTCCCAACTTTGATTCGTTGGTATATGTCATGAATTGTGAGCTCATACGGTGTATCTTTTGAGCTAAAAAGATTCTTAAATACTGATACTTTCATTTTTTGCGTGTGTTAATGTGACAAATATAGGTAAAAAATGTCAATCCGTGACGATGTTGAAAAGTTATCGTCACGCCTATAAACTATATTGGGATTGACTTTGAGCAAAAGCGTGACGATGTGACGATAAAAAAACTCGATGCCCATTCCTAAAAATTGACTTATTGTATATAGTAGGTATATAAGAGCATCGTCATATCGTCACGCATCACTACTCAAGAGCTCCTCATATTCATTCCTCAACACTCTCCTTTTGATTGATTTGAGCTGATTGTACGATCTACATTTGAGGATATCATCTCTCAAAAATCGTAATTTCTTTACATTAGCACTTCCCTGAAGCTCATCGATATCATCTTGAATTACGGTAATGTAATATAAATCACCACTCTCAACGGACCAATTGTGTTGCTTGATATTATGCATCACTGTTGCATGACCTCGATTGAATAGTTCACCAATGGAATGGAATGGGAGATTCAATGCTCTCAATTCAGCCATTAGGTATCTCCTTCTCATTGTCAATACCTGGTGTCGACTCGTTACATCCAATGCATCTCGTTGGATGATGTGTTTAATTGCTTTTATTTTATCGTTCTTTGTCATCTTCTGCGTTTTGTAGCCATTGTCTGAAGGCCATTTGTATATCCATTTGCTGATTCCATATCTCTGCTCCGGCATCATCGAGCAATCTCTTATCACTTCGCCGAATCTCATCGAGTAGCATATTCGCCTTTTGTTTTATTGACTTTGTGAATATCTTCTCATCATTCATGTCCTCGATGAAGTCACCAATCACCGGAAGTATTCCAACGATTGCAAGTATTTTGGTTGATGGTTTCATACCGGCTCCACTTTAAATTTTCCAACTGTACAAAGGCCTCGATTCAATAGATCCGATTTCTTCCAATAGCACAATGACTTGGATGGGAATGTCCAGGATTGAATGACTGTCTTTCCAGAATAGTAACTTAGCTTATACATAGCGACACTAATTTAATGATGATTAATACTGCTGCGATACCAAGGCTCAATGCAATTCCAAGCATCGATGCTTCATGGTTTTCTTTTCTTTTGTAGCTCATAATTTTTCGATTTCTTGTTTAACTTCATTCCAATAATATACCATAGATTCAACGCAAGTATGAAGGCACTCATCAACTGCAATTAATGCACATTTTTTAATTGGAGTATAGGTAATAGTATTTACTGTTTTATTGTACTTATCAAATAATTCTTTTGCTTTTTCTTTTGGTGTCATAACGTCTGATTAAATTTTATTTCACATATTCTCTTGTACAGTTCCTCGTTGAATGTACCTCTGATGTGTTCGTGTGATGACTTGGTTGTCCAAAACCTTTTCATCCTTTGCAGTTTAAATACCATATTCTTCCCAATCAATTTCATCGTTATCATTTCCCCAAGTATATTCACTTAGGAAATCTCTTTCATCCATTAGATGTTCAATCATTCTAAGCATCCATTCCTTATATCCAGGATCAAACTCCATGACCTTATCATCGGGGAATTCATCGGTCCACCACACTCCACTCTTCACATTGATATCGATATCATATCGAGCGGTTTCAAAATCATAGTTGCTTTTCCACCAATCAATGTCAATTTGGAAATATATTGCTCCAATTTTATAATGAGCTTCCATTGAGCAGTTATCCACATCCATGAAGTCCAAATCAATTCTCTCTACTTCTTTTTTCCAATTCATTTCGCTGAGTTTTTAGTGATGAGTTCACCGTATTTCTCCAATACCGGTGACTGAACGTGTTTTTCTTTGATTTGCGGGACTTTATTGGTTTGGCAATAGTCAGGTTGTGTAGCGGTAAAGTAAAGCATCACAGTCCAAAATAATGACAAAGCCACAACAGTGCCAAGGATGTCCTTTTTATTTTCGTTTAGTGTTTTCATATTCCTCTTAATTTACATACTAGTTTATGAACAGCTGACCATCTTGCAATTTGCATATCCGTAATAGGATCATGCATTCCAAGTTTATCAATACATTCCATCATTTCGTTCCATAATTGCTTTTCCTCTGCAATTATAATTTGAATCATTTCTTGTTTTTTCATAGCGGTGTTTTTTAAATTTATACTGCGAATATCGGTATAAGTTTCATTTCTGCAAAACTTTTTTAACTTTTTTTTCAGTTTTGAACAAAATTAATTGTGAATGCTATATCCGATGGGGTGCTAATGCGTATATTTTGCGTATAAATTCGTATCAATGCGTATATACAATTGCCAATAAATTAAAATAATGGCCAATGTTTGTCACAAAATAAGGTTAAATTGTGACAGTTTTTGTAATAGAACAAAGGTTATACCCATAAAAAAAGGGATACCATTTCTGACATCCCCCTTTACACACGCTAATGAGTTGCTAATTTACAAAGGAAATTTGATTGAGTCGATACTTTTGTGCATTTTTCTTATGCCTTCTCTCTTGATTTCTTTGGCGTTTATCTTCAGTATCCTTCCTCCGGTTGGTTTGATGGGAGCTCCTCTCTCAACGTGCCATCCTTTTGAGCCATCACCATACTCCTCTTTGTAAGTTCCGGTAAGCATGAGGTGGATGTTCTTGTGGTGATTCACATATCCATGCTTTGGTGAATGAGTTACTGTATCTCTCACATCATTACGACAAGCATTCTCATGGATGTGGCCCATTGTGAACACATCAAAATCCTCATACATCTCCAATGACCTGGTCAAGTTGATTGCTCCCTTGGTAACGATTCCTCCACCACCTGAGCCATGAAAGTATTTAACTTTGGTTGTGGTCCATGTACTCGCATTGTATTTCTGATGAATGATAAGCCATCCACCATAACCTCCGGTCATTACACTGCTTCCATTCTTGTAATTAAGTAGGTCAACGAATCGCTGAAGGATATCCGTTTCTTGATACTTTATGATGGCAGTTTCATGATTTCCGTATCCGATGACAGTAAGGATGTGAGCATATGGTGAGAACCACTCAACCGCAGTTTCAACGATTGAGTCAAGGTACTTTGAATTATTGTGCTCAGGTCGGATGTCGGACTTGTTTCCTCTACGATCACCTTTCCCTTGCATCAAGCAAAAGAAATCACCATTGACCATGACCTTAATATCATTCTCAAGGCAGTAATCAAAATCTCTTTTCAATAAATCCCAATCGCATTTTGGATTGTCCCAGTGAAGGTCGGACATCATTGCAAGTTGAACGGTTGCTCCATCAATGTGAAGCTCATGAATGTTTTTAGAGTGCTTTTTGAGCATATTTAAAAAGGTATTTGGTGAATAATCCGAGTCCAAATCCTATAACAAACAACCAAATATTTGCTTTCGATTTCTTCTCGCTTTTATATTTGGCAACTTCCACCTTTTGAATTTGGCGGATAGTATCTCTTTTCAATTTAAACTCGATTTTTTTCTCCCAACGGGTGCGTGGAATGTACTGAGTTTTCCACATTACAACCGTATCCTTCTGAGTGATGAATTTCTCCCACACAATTTCGTTGTTCACGATCACGGGAAATGAATCAACCGATGTGATTTGGATGGTATCGGATACCTCCTCACATTTGTATCCTTTTTTGATTGCCTTGTTTAGATGGTGCTCTGCTGAACACGATACCAATAATACACTAACGAGTATTAAGGCCTGAAGGTTTTTTGATAATCTGATAATCGATTGAGCCATCCGTTCAAAAATTTAGCGTTTTTTCCTGTTGAAATTGCATAAAAGAATCGTTTTCTTTCGTTGATTAATTCATCAAATAATTGTGTGGGATTGATAGCATTTGCACAGTTAATCGTTTTATTTCCGATTATCCCATCTATACTGCACAACAATCCACAGTGATTGATTGCAACCTGTAAACTTTTACCTGCTTGTTTGGCTCCGCTTCCCCATGCCATTCCTGTAACAAATATTGCAATGTTTTGTGACGTAAATGAATCACCTTTAACACCATCCCAATATCCTTTTTTAAATATTTTAAACCAATCCGCTGAATTCATAGCAAAGAATCTTGCATTGTTTTCGGGACCATAAAAAGAAACCCACGTTTTGTATGTGATTCCTGCGTTTGTATGCCATCCCGTTTTGCCATTGAATGGTGTTGGACATGGATAGGATGAAGCCGAATCATTTTTATCACGACTCAATCCACCTTCCCATTTCTTCACGAACTTAACGTACTTTTCAATCAATGTCATTTGAATTCGTCTAAGTTAGTTTTTGTCCTTGTGATAAATTTGCGAAGAGCTGCGAGTACATTCTTGCCTGTAACACTCTCATATGATTCGTTGATTGACTTTATCTCAACCATCACGCAAAAGAATGCGAATACTTTGGTCATTATAAGCTCAACGGAGATGAACTGAGCAATGATATCCCCTGCGATGTACTTCTCAATCAGAAAGGTGAACATAATTGCACCACCATAAAGCAATGACTTGGAAATTGTGTCGGATAATCTGCGAGATTGGAACGCATTCCAACCGCCTTTTTTTACTGATCGCCAAATACCGAAGCAAGTATCAATGAAGATGGCCAACATTGCCAAGTATATCATCGGCATAACCGGTGAAAGTACCGCCCAAAACGAAGCTAACAATATCAACACATTCTGCCTCATAATACCAATATTTGATTGTTATAACCGTTATCAGTTGGATATCCACAAGTCCATGTTCCATTCATGAAGCAATTTCCCACACACATATGACAATCAATCTGAGGTCTTAAATCCGTATCGCGATTCTCATGGGATGTGAAGAGTGGAAATTCCGCTTTGTTCTTTACCAGGTAGCGAATCAATCTCATTTCAAAGAATGATGCCTTTTGTGCATAATGCTCCATCCCGAATGCGACATCTGAACGAGATACACTGGATGAGTTATCACCGAATTGAGTTTGAAGTCCTTTGTTCTTAAGTTGATAAGTCAATCCAAAGATTGCATCCTCTGCTGAACGCCACGCGACAACCGGTTGAATGAATAGAACAAGAGCTTCCTCTTCCGGTGTCAATGTTTGGTCGTTGTATGCCTCCAAAAGATAATCATAAAAGACAGTCCCGAGTATTGGCATCACTCTCAATTGTGCTTGAGTCGCAATATATGGAGTCACATCAGTCACATCCACATTGGCAGTGATTGGTGTGTTCGTTTTGAGGTAGGTTTCAGTGATAAAATACAACATTATGCTTGAGGTGTTTGTGGTTGATTACTTGCAATAACATCTCCACCTTGAATTGGAGGTAACGATGCGAGAGCTCTCACTTCATTCGGTGTCATGGTATCCAATACCTTAGTCGCAACCAATGGACTCATGGCATTCAATGCGTCTTGAGTTTTGGATGCATCACCTTCCACCTCAACGATTGTTTCATTGATGATTTGGAAGTTGTTGATTTTGAAATCTGCGTTGATTTTTGCAATTCGAAGTATCTCATTGAATATATCAGATACCTGTTCTCTTAATGGCATCACAACATTCTTTTCAAATATCACATATGCTTGTTTGATATCACTTCCTGAGCCAAGTGAGCCGGTTGTTCGAACTCCCATCAGTATCGGATCTATTGTATGAGCAAAACAAATTTGCTCAGTATTCAATCCGGATGCTTCCTGGAATAGTTTATCGTTTTGATTGGTTGGAATGCTTTCAATTTTAGGCATCTGCTCCGCACCATTTGAAAAGAATGCGACTGCCTTTCCTGCATTCGCTGCACCTTTCATCTTGTCCATCGTATTTCTTAGGACATTTTTCTCCTCTTCCGACTGCGGTCGTTTAGGGAACATCATTGCGAATGATGGGAAAACACTGTTCTGAATATTTGATTTTGCGAAGTACGAAAGTTCGCCAGAGAGATATGCAAAATTAAGTGCCGATGTGTATTTTGGAAGCGGATACCACTCTTGACCTAAACACTCAACCTCGTATACAAATAATTGGCATTTATCAGTGCAGGTTGGATGGTATCTTTGAATGTCACGCACGTCAATTCTTGCGGACCAATCATCGCAAAGGAAATAATCATTATGATCACGTCCTCTTCTCACTTTATCCGGAGATTGATTCTCCATTCGAGTGAGCTTCATTTTATCATCAAAGTACAATTTAAAGTAAACACGATTGTGTACAATCAATTGTTCGGTTGTAATCCGAACTGTCTTTTTCAATCGAGATTTCTTCTCAAATGTGTACAATTCAAGGAGCTCTTGAGGTGTCGTTGTAGTTGTTTTCAATTCAATCCCTCCACCAATTACTGCATTGGTTTTATAATCCACAATGGAGCCATGCAAAGGCGATGAGTATACCAATTGGTTAAGGACGGAAGGAAATAAATTTGAATCCCCGAATGGAATGTATCCACTCGTTTGATGCCTCCCATTAACGTATGGAAGAGATAAATTCCCTGAGCCAATTTTAAGAAATGGTGTTGAAAAGGATTGATATCCTTCTACCACTTCGGGTGATTCCTGCTTTGTTGTTCTGAATCGGTCAAATAATCCCATGTTTAATCGTAGATTGAGTTCGTTATTGCACCACTTACAACCATTCTCCCCTCCTCAATGACCACTCCGGTCGTATCCTGGATTGATGTTGGTGGAATTGTTGATTCGTACACTGAATATCGGTATTGTCCCTTGACCAAAATCACATCAACCGGCTCATCCAATAGGAAGAGATTGAATCTTTCCTTCCAATCGGAGATGTCAGCGGTGGTGAATAGGATGGGAGTGTCGGTTGTATCCATTTCATTCTCAAAAACGAACAAATAATACGGATTCGAGAGAGTGCTCACCTCAGTCAGAGTCAGCACAATTGAATTAACCTCACCTTTATCAATGTAAATCATACTAATATATTAAGAAAACCTTCAAAAATGTTTATAAAAAAAGCCCACCCTAATGGATGAGCTCTCTCTTTTCTAGATAATGTTAAGCAATCAATGCTGCGATAATAGTTGAATCAACCTCGTATGCAAGGAAATCGTTCTCAGCGATCAATGTCACTGAATATTTCGAACCATCTGCACGAGCAGTTCCTGAACCTTCACCAACTGCACTCAATTGTAAATAAGGGAAGTACCAATATTTACCATTAGCATCTTGGATGATTGCGTTTAGGTATTGTTGACCAGCACCAAGTACCTTAATCGCTTGTGACTTAGATTGGTCACGGCGGTGGAACATCAAGCTGATTGTTGCAGTTACATATGAGCTACCATTGACAAGGTCAATCGCTGCATCTTCGGTGTAACTTCCGGTATTTCTGCGGATTTCAAATTCAGTATATAAATCACCACCTGTTATGATGTCGATACTGTCGATGGTCCATGTGTTTGGAGTTGAGTCCAACGTGAATCCTTCGATGTTATCTTGTTGATTTATGTACACTTTGAAAATCCCACCACTGTTATTGTCGCACGACTTAACTATGGATTCTAAATTTTCACAAGCCATTTTTGTTGTTTTAAATATTGAAAAATAGAGGGGAGTATTTCATCCCCTCAGAAATATTAATTATGCAGCAGCATTGTAGAATACAATCTCAGCACCATTCACATGAGTGAATCCAACTTTCATGTTTGCACGAGTACGGATAACCGGCTCAGCAACTGTATCAGCTAAATTGATAGCTCTCAACGCTTTACCATCTCCTTCAGCATCGAAAGAATAGATAAGATTTCCTTTCAACGTAGCGACAATTTTGGAAGTTGTTCCCATTCCTGGACACAATACCATCTTGATACCTAAGTAAGAGAAATCTAATGCTTGAGTCAAGTTGGCTTGAGTATTCGCAGCAGCAACCGCAGCACGGTAAGCAGTAGCAACCGGTGTTGATACATAGATTCTCAAATCCTCTTGGTTAGCGATAACCGCAGCAGGGATTGCAGCGTATACCAATGCCAATTTAGCAAGTACATTTGATGGAGTAATCGCAACTGGAGAAGCGATATCAATCACTGCTGAATCAGCAAGTAAAGATTTCACATAACCATCACACAATGCAAGTGCAGGAACCAATGATTCTGTATCACCTAACCAACGTAATTTCTCGATGTTCTCAGCAATTGTTTTTGCCATTTCTCCCCAATAGAAATCCATGAAAGATGCAACAGTGAAATCACCATTTGAACCTTTTGTCATTTGTAATGATACGAATGACTGCTCCAATTGGAATTGACAAATCTCTGCCATTGCAGACAATCCACATACGTCTACCTCTACTGAAGAAAGCTCATCAGTACTTGCATTCCATCCGCAATTTTCTGCTTGTAAAACTTGACCAAATGTTACGGTCGAAATTTTCGTTTTAAATTTTACTCCTGGAAGTGTACGGTAGTTGTCAACCGTTTCCTCTTGTAAATACGCTCGTGAGTAAAATGCCTCACTGTTTGCTTGTAATAATGCTGATGCATCAATATCCAAGTCGAATCTTAATTTTCTGCTCATTTTGTTTTGTTGTTAATTGTTAGTTATTTGTGTTTAAAAATTTACTTACTGCACTGAATTTTTCTTGCATCGACATTTTAGTTTTGTTGTCGGTTGCTTCAACTTCAACTTCAGTTTCTCCAACCATCATCTCCTCCATTTGGTTGCGAAGGTCAGCGATCAATGCGATGATTGCTTTCTCTCTCTCCTCAAGAATCGGTGTAACGATTGCAAGGATAGCCTCTGAATCCATTGCAGGATCAATTGCCATTTCTTCATTTACTGCATCTTCAACAATTGGAGCTTCTTCCTCAACAACTGTTTCCTCCATTACAATCTCTTCCATTGTAGCCTCTTCAATTGGTGCATCCTTAATCTCGATGATTTCGCCATCTACAACAACGTAGATTTTCCCATCGATTAAGTGCTCCCCGTCAGGTAATTTGTTCATGTTATATTTATTTAATTGATTACTTAATTTCAATCCCAAGAATCCCTCGATTGAGAATCCAACTTGGTCATTGGCAACCAATTCAGCATAATACTCTTTGTCAGTTATCTGAGCAGTTACCATCAACGTACCTTTTGGAACTTCAATACCGAATGTTGAGAATGCCTTATCTTGTTTTGGATTATCAACCACCCATGTTTCAAGGATATATGCAGGAACTGTCTTTGATGTGTCATGCTCCAGGTTAAATAGGTCACGATTGCGAAGGTCGCTCATGAACTTCTCATGAATCTTTGCGATTGTTTCCTCAGTAAACTGAACATAGTATTCACCTTGTTCGTTATCCTTGCGATATATCTCCATTGGTATCATTGCAGGTGCAGTGATTCGATACTTTAAGTCATCAGCGAATACCATTCGTTGTGCTTGTTCGAAGGCCATTCCTTTCACCTTTATTGCAGGTTGAGAAGTAAATGCAATCTGCTCAATCCCCAAATCTTCTCCATCAGAGTATTCGGGATCAATAGTGATTTTGTATATTGGCAAATCTTTGGTCATGTATATATTAAAAAAATTGTAAATTTGTTCATAAATCACACTTATGATAAAAATATTTGAAAGGGAAATTCCCAACAGAATGGATGAATTGACCATTGAACAATTCGAGAAGGTAACTGAAATCACCAACAACCAAGAACTTGACAACATCGACAGATACATCAAGATTTTTGAATACTTCGGTGTTAAGGAATCCGAATGGGATGAGAATGAAGTGGAATTAAATGATTTCATCGAGAAGGTAAAGGAATTCAACTCATCTAAATATGAGAAAAAGGATGCAGTTGAGTCGATTGAATTGGAAGGATATACCTACCAAGCACAAATGAAGCTCTCAGTGAAAGACACCAAAATGATTGAGAAGTTGATTGGTCGCAAATCTAACAATTGGATTAGTGATTTATTGGCATTGATGTTCAAACGAACTGATTTATCACCCAATGAACACTATGCTGAAGCACATTTGAAGCACAAAGCAAAGTTATTTAAGGCCTTGAAAGCTGAAATCGCTATCCCATACCTGGTATTTGTCACTGAAAAAATCGCATCTCATGCTCAATCTCAACCTTCCGAAGCAGTGGAGCCAAGTAACGATTGAACAATTCATTGAAATTAGGTCTTTAAACATTGAGGATGGAACATTTGAATATAACATTGATGTGTTATCCATCCTCTCAGACCTTCCGGTTGAGGACTTTGATGATATAGAACTTGATGAACTCCAGGATATAACCAAGCAACTTGCATGGATGACATCAGAACCATCCAAAAGATATCAACATCAACTCGGTGAATTGAAGCTCAAGCCATTTGTTGACATCACTCTCGGTGAGTTTATCACATTAGAGGCATTCGTCACTGATGACTACATCAAGAACCTCCGTAACATATGTGCGATTCTTTACCGGAAAACATCAACTGATGAATGGGAGAATATAATCTTCGAACCATACAAATTCAAATCAAGTGATCGTGTTCACTTATTCGATGAGCATCCCATCACCTCAGTATTCGGATTGATACCTGAGTATCTTCAGTTTCGCCAAAACTTCCTTGATAGCCATTCCAATCTGATGAGTGAATCATTCGAGGATGAGGAAGAATCAACCGATTTGGAAGAACGCAAAGAGCAGGAAGAGGAAAAGAAATCATCCAAATGGGGGTGGGAGCAATTGATATGGACCATGTGTAATGGTGACCTCTCAAAGTTCGATGTGATTACCGATACAAAACTTGTATTGATATTCAACTTCCTTGCAATGAGAAAAGAGCTTGAAATTTAATAATCAAGAGCATCCCAAAACTCTCCAAATAGAGGTTGGAAATCATAAATGACTTTGACTTTTTTACGAAGCAATCCACCAAGTTCCAAGATTGGGAACGTCTGAGCCAATTTATTAACATACTGACCATACATTTCGGATATCAATCCTTGTTGCTCAAGCTGAGTGTTGAACTTTCGAACCAAATCAAATGGTGCAATACTGATTGTACCGTTGTTAAGGAATCCGAAGTAATAAGCTGCAACGATTTGAATGCGAAGATTACCCTCAAGAGTTACTTTGGCATTGATACGCACTGAATCATACAAGGTACCGGTATCAATCAATGCTTCTTGCTTGATTACGTTCTTGAGTACATTGGCAACCTTTCTCCTTGTTGGATAAAGTATATTGAATTCACCGGTATTTTTATAAGCCATACTTATATATTAAGATTAATTCGGAATTTGTTCAGGAATTTGGCAATCTGTCCACGAAGGTAGTACAAATGTGATATTCATCAACCATCCCGCTGCATAATCCAAGAGGTCATTGTTCAGTGGTGTGAATGTTGGGAATCCTTCCACATCAAAATCAGTATCGGTCAATGAGAATGTATAATTCAAGTAAAGGTCATTGAGAATCTGCTGAGTATCTGAGAGAATTGTGGTGATATTTGCACGGTCTTTTTGGATGATGTCAAAGCAATATATCTCCAGGTTGAATAAGTTCACGTTATCACTTGCAACTACATCCACTGGTACGATATATACCAATGGATACTTCTCATCCTTTGTGGCGAAGTTGAACAACTGCTCTTGAAAATCAGTGCCTACCTTTTTAACCTGAAGGTGTGCGTTGTAGAATGCGATAATTTCATCTGTTAATGCTTGGTAGGATATCATAATTGTGCTGATTTTTGGATTTTCAATATGTTGTTTTGAGTGGAAGTTATTTCCGTTTCACTTACCACCGCAGTGACTGTGATATTTGTGTTGGTATCTTGACCTCCGCCTTGGTTGTTTTGAGCATTGCCTTGACCGAATAAGTTACCAGGTACAAATGAAGGTACTGATGATTGAGCCGATGGAGTTGATGCACTCGGTGGTGCTACGTTACCGCCTCCGCCAACAGTTCCACCACCACCACCATTCATGAACTTACCAATGGATGTTGCAACGATTGTACCAATGGATGTTGCTGCACGAATCTTCGCACCTGCAATCGCAGCGGTTTTCAATGCTGCACCCCCATCAGGTAACAATGACCAAGTTGGATTGGATGCGTATGCCGATATCTCTTTTTGAGTATTCACAATTACTTGACCAATGGCAAGAGCTTTGTCAACCAAGAATAATGCATTCGCCACTTTTTTATTCTCTCCGGCAAGTGATCCAATTGCATCGAGTGTTCCTTTAACTGCATCAAGTTTGGCAGATGCAAGTGCTTCATCCGCAGCCTTGACCTCTTCATTGTATTTTTGAAGGTCTTGGAATGATGCCATGTTTGCCTCACCTTGAATCTGAAGTTTTTGAGTATTGGTTGCACGAATACGTTCAACCGCTTTCGCTGCACTTTCAATCTGCACTGTTTCCTCATTTGCTCCATCTGCCTTGCGAATATTATTCACCTCAAGATTTTTGGCGGTTTCCAATGCGGTCACATCCTGCTTGTATTTCTTTGCCTCAGCAATTAGCTTATCGTATTTAGCAATGGTATCATCAATCTCTTTTTGAGTTTGAGTTTTACCTGAATCAACAACGAGCTTATTGGCAGTGGCAATCTCTGTTTGGATAGCTTTCAATCCATCCTTGTATGCCTTCGCTCTGACCTCAGCATCTGCCTTCGCTTTTTCTTTCGCAGCGTCATCCTTCGCTTTCTGTTCTGCATCATCAGCGATTGCAATCAATGCACGATCCTTTCTTCCTGCCTTGATGATGTCGTTCTCTGCTTGAATTTGCTCACGGAGCTTCTTGCGTTTCTCCATGTTATCAGCTGATGCAACTTTATTCAATGCAGCATATTCCTCTTGAGCTTTTTGTCTGCGGTATATCGCCTCTTTCTCAAGTGCTTTTGACTTATCCAATTCAAGTTGAGTGGTGTCTTTTCCTGCTGCCTTCGCTCTTGCAATCTCGATATCATAATTGTCACCAACCGCTGCAACACGTTTCTTGGATGACTCGATTGCTTTGTCATTTGCCTTGGTAACACGTTCAGCATTTTCCTCTGCTGCGTATGATGTCAATCCAATCTCATCGGTCAACCATTTGAATGCATCGATAAGGATATTGATTGGGGCCATTAATGCTGCAAGTGCTTTATCAAGTACACCAATTTTTTTCAAGAACATTACAATTGCCACCACAATTCCAGTGATAACCGCAGCCACAAAAAATATTGGATTCATTAGAATCTGAGCACCAAGTTTTACAAATGTAGCACCGAGTGTTGTGACTGTCTTTGTAAGGCCTTTGATGGCTCCGGTGATATCTGCTTTCCCTAATGAGCCAACTGTTTTTTGAAATGTGGCAGCCTTCTCGGATGCACCTTCAAAATCAAGTGACATCAAATCACCTTGGATGTTTGAGAATGCATTGGATACCGCTTCGAATTTCGAACCAGTGGTGAATGTTGCAACCTGCTCATTGGCATCCTTAATTCTATCCGCTAATTCACCCGCCTTCTTTGCGAGTGCATCCATCTGAGCAGGATCAGTTGCATTGGCAAGTGCCTCCTTTAATTGTTTTAACTGTGACTTGAGGGAGCCGACTCCGTTAAGCGTTAAGTCAATTGATACTTCATTACTCATATGTTCGAATCTCTAAGGGTGAATTTTTTAGTTTACTGTCTGCGTGTGCGTGTGTTTGTGTTCGGCAAGTAATAATCACCACATTGCCATCGGTGTTGATGTATGCGGATGCAAGGTAATCGTGTTCAGTGTTTCCAATAGTTACAAAGGTAGTCAATGTGTCCAATGGAGTCAATGGTGTTCCAAGATATTCACCAACTGCGGTGCGAGTCCAGGTGATTTGTCCGATTGTGTTGGAGAATTCAATCACTGTTGGTGCTGATGTACTTAATTGGTTGAGCAATGCAACATATCCTCTCGTTGGGAACGTCATCCCGTTGATTTGCGGAGTTATAATTCCATCCTCGCTCAATACCTTGTTATCCCCAATAACAATCCCTTTGAGGCCTGTTGCGATAATGTTGCCGGTACCCTTCACAATGACATCATCACCACTCAGATTCCCATTTGATTGAAGTGATTTGGTTACAATCGTTGACTCAACTGCATCAACCGATGTGATTGGTGATGTTGGTGTCCCTGGCTTTGTTTGGAATGGTGCCAATTCGATATCCGAATCAACTGAAATCAATTCAACTTTGGTTGGTGCTGATGTGTTCGCATCGTAGTCAATCACTTGGTTGATGTTCCACCATGAATTGTCGATGCGGATTTTGTCATTCAATAGCAATGTTTGGATGTCAGCTTCCTTCAAATCGAAATATGCGGTGAGCATTTTTCCGACATTGATTTGGTTGACTGTTCTCCTCCAATATGTATTGTAGAGGTTGTTCGATGTTAATGAATCCGGTGAATAGTAATAGTAATCACAAGTACCGAAGTTGATATCAAAGGTTGGATTTACCGCATCATTGAAATGGCCCAACATTGGATAAGTCGTGTTGTTGAATACTCCCGTTGTGCCATACTCAACCAATCCCCATGAGCCACAAGTTTGAACACCTCCATCGTAAAGAATACGGATGTTTGTCTTTGGAGCTTCACCATCCAGGATTGGAACATATCCATTGATTGAGTTGATGATCACTGGAGTTGGTGAGAATATAAGCTCTTTGGTATCGGTGTCCTTCACATATTCATTGTCGAAGGTATACTCAATCTGCCCATATATCTCATCAGTCATCTGAGTGTATACCACATTCGCTGAATCGGTATCCGCTTTGTATGTGAGCTTTAATTTCTTGTTAGTTACATCGGGAAGAAATAGGAGATTCTGCTCTTTATCCTTCATCAATTTGTAAGTCCAATCCTTTTCAGTTCCATTGTCATAAAACTCATCACGATGGCGAAGAGTTAACTTGTTAGGTTGGTCAGTGTCCACCTCAGCATAAAGGTTGTACATCTGAAAGATTGACTTGATGAAATCCGATTGCTTGATTTTCAATGGCACATATTCATTGATGGCTAATGTACCACCAATCACCTGCAAATTAGCAGTTGGAAGGATTCGGATTCGAAGTGAGTTGATGGTTAATACCACGTTCACCGGTTGTACTGTACCTGCCCCGAAGAATGCTCCGTATGTTTGGTATATTCCAACCTCAAGCTGAACCAAATCTCCAGTATTAAGCTCTCCACTATTGGCTAAATTCTGAGCCACAAACATCCCTCCAGTGCGTACTCCTGAATCCAATGTTAATCCACTTGGTGAAATAGTCGTGTTGATTGATACCGTTGATGATGGAGCCACGTTAACCAACTGAGATTCATATGAACCGATGGAAGCTCTCATCCTTGGACGAGTTATAAATGATGCATTTGAATTGACCACATCCATCCCTGAGGTATTATCCAGGAATAGTGAGTAATCCATCTCATACATCATTGTGTATCCTTGACCTGAATTCAATGAGGTATCAAATGGAACGGTAAACACTCCGGTTGTTGGATTGAATGATGCTTGAATATCTGTTATCTCAGTCCACCCCGTAGCATTATCAAAGTTGCCATATGACTGAACTGATGAAGTCACATCGAATGGAGTGGTAATTTCTGCCTCAACCAAGTAATCCTTGGTGTCAAATGTGTTGGCATCCCCATTGTATGGGATAAGTAATTTGTCGAAATGGGAGGAACTCAATCCGGTCCATTCGTATGAGAATCCTGCGTTGGAGAATATGCGGTCAAAGTATTGCTTCGCATATATAGCAGGTTTAAATTGTCGCACCTGGTACTGATTGCTCCCGGTTGACGAATATGGGAACACATATTTGAATCCATCGGTGATGGTATTGTCAAACGATGCAATGATGTCCGCAGCTGAGAACGTGTGATTCAAATCACTGAAATCCAAATCGGTCAATTCCTTGTTGGTGATTGCGGTGTAAAACTCACATTGAGTATCTTTCACCAAGACATCATACTCAACCATCTGCTCATAGGCATCGGTCATCTGAGATTTGCGAACATTAACCAACTGAAGCAATGCATCCTCCATGATTGGCACATCGTTCTGAAGTACGGTGCATTTCGTGATGGTGTTGATGTTGAATGTACCCTCTTGAATATTTACATCGTAATGGTGTCCAAGGAGGTTGTGGTTGTTCTTGCTTCCAACCAATGTGATTGTCTTGGAGAACGTACCGGTACGCTTCGTGAGGTCACGAATATCACCGATTGAGAAGTTCAAAGGGAATGCAGTACCTTCCTTTACGTCAAGATAACCATTTGAGAGTTGAATTCTAACCATTGATGTTGTCTTGATTTGATAATTTAATGGTGATGCTTTGCTTGATTAGATTCTTGTTGCGTTGTTGGTATACCTCGTATGCGTTGTTCTGCACGATGCATGGTTGATATGCAGTTGACTCAGCGATGTGAATTGGACATCCATCCTCTCCAATGATTGGAAGGCCATCCTCAGTGGTATTGTACTGCACAATCTTAACGAATGTCTGAGGTGATGTCAAGAGCTCCTCAAAGTATTGCCCTGCACTCTCATCCATCCAATTGGTATTGAGGTCAAATGACTTCA